>ERZ773068.1056-NODE-1056-length-13978-cov-29.189255_pt1 | contig 13978 bp, 13 predicted proteins | sample MGYA00580620_ERZ773068 | MGnify/ENA primary metagenome ERZ773068 (study PRJEB29015, sample SAMEA2737983) | human oral metagenome | biome: human oral; feature: human-associated habitat; material: dental | place: China | collected 2101 ... | reverse complement strand
GTTGCTTCACATTCTCTTCACTTATGCTCTCTTTGGCGTATGTTTCAAGGTAGAGGTTATCGACAGCTTCTAGCAACTTAATGATTTCTTCAATTTCTCCACAAACTATTGCCTCATAACTTCGTTGACTATTTAATTTTCTATCTATAATAAAGGGTGTTACGGAAACTGATATCGCTAACGCCAACAGAGCAACTACAGACCCTAAGTCTACTTGTGTATTGATAGACATGAGTTTATGATTAGATAAAAAGTGGTATCCTATAGCTCCTATGAGGACCCACACAGCCGCTAAAGAGACCTGCTTAATTGTTGATGTCGATACTTTCATCAATATAACCCCAGAATCTCTCTGCTAATCCAGGCTCATCATCACTTTTGATTTCTATCTTTTTTCGTACGTCTAGCTTGTCTTGCTTGCATTGTCGTGATATTTCCAGCGCAAGCTCTGATAGAAATGAAGATGCGTATCCCCAAGTGTTATCAAAATCAATGAGAATAGATTCTTTATCCTTGAGGTGTCCCTTAATGCGCTCATCAAAAAACTGCTCAGCAGAACCGTCACCATCTTTTTTATATCTGGCGCCCGGTAGAGTTGTGAAGTCACTAACGCGTACTGTTATCATATTACTCAATACAAACCTCCCAGTAGTATATTGTAGCTGGCAGGTTTTCCGATGAGTCCTTTTCAACAAGACCAAGATTAGTCAGATTAACCCTGGTCTTGTTTGTAATTATCTCGAATCTTTTATACATATCGTCACCACTTACTGTATCGTATATATATTTTATACCTTTACCTCTCTGCGGTAAAGTCGTGCGGCTTTGCAGACCTTTTGGTATAGCTTGCTTGAAGAACTCGCCCTGAGAATTTTCTCGCTTGATTATCGTATGCCATAGCGATTTTCCTTGCTGCTGGCTATTAGCCTTATCAATTAGAGTTTCGTAAATACCAACGCCCATGTCTATTATACAGTATTGCTTAAGCTTATTTCCGTTGCCGTCCTTGGTCTCATATGTGTTAATTATCCAAGGAAGGGTGTATCTACTATCTGGGCTGGCGTGGTCTGCGGTATTTGTTACGATCTCAATAATTATTGGGGGGAGGTCTCGCAATCTTTGTTGATTGCTTTCTCCAAAATAATCAACAGTTTTCGTTAATATATCGCCAATTGCCTCTTTGTTTACCTCATCTTCTCTTCGTGATAAGAACACCCCACTGTTAAAGTCTGGCCTCCTCTTTTTAATAATCATATTTTCAAATTGTGCTTCCTCGAAAAATCTGTACGCTGCAGAATTTGAAAGAGGGCTTGTTACTTCTAAGTATTCTGACCTTGTATTTCTATCTAGCATAAACGCACCCAATAAGCATAGCGTAGGAAGGTCAATCGAGGCTACCTTACGTAGATTCATCTGTGTATATTCTTTTTGGTTCAGCATGTGCTTTATAGTATTGAAGTATTGGATTACACTGTCTCTGTTATCTAATATAGAGAAATTAGTCGGAGCGTCCATTGACGTGTAGGATATATTCTTTGTAGCTTTTTTGTGTAACCGATGGTACTTCAAAAGCCTATTGTCATGAGAATGTCTCGCCCTTAACTCTCGGCAGTGTTTTCTGCGGGCTATTCTTTGCTGCTTTGCTCTATCTTTTATTTTTCTCATATGTTTAGTACTTATTATAGCGCAGTTGTTATTCTGTAAGTTACTGCAAATCAATCGTCTATCATTGGTACTGGTTTTTTCTTTGTACTCTTATTTTTTACTGTTTGTTTTTTCTCTATAGTGCGTCGGTTTTTGTTATCTGTATTCTCTTGCTTCCTTGCGTAACACTTCCGTGAATGTGTAATAACAGAATCCCGTACGGTCTTATTGCCCTGGTCTTCTAGCAATAATGTTTCACCAGATAACGGCTCTTGTGCATTCACTGCGGCTAATCGCGCATAGTAATTATAGGCTGGCAAATTGCTAATTTCACCTGGCTCAATATACGGGCTAAACATCGGTAATAGCCGTTGTTCATCCTGTGGGTTGCCAGTTCGGAAACAGATAGCCGTACCGACATTGGCCAGAATTATATTTACAGTTTGCTGATTGCTTTGTTGCGAAGTAGATTGCTCTGCCATGATCATGAAAACTTTATATTTACGGCTTTCAGATAACATTTGCACAAATGAGGTTGTGGCGAAATTTTGGAACTCATCGACGTAAATATAGAACGCGCGACGCTCCGATTGTTGCAATCGGGCGCGCCGCAGACTTGCGAGCTGAAGCTTCGCAAGTACGGTAATGCCAAATAACTCAGAAGTATCTTCGCCGAGCAATCCCTTCGATAAATTACAGATCAGGATTTTGCCCGAGTTGATAATATCGTCAAAATCAATGGTAGACTTCGATTGTTCAAGGATCTGTTTAGCTGAAGCCGAAAACAAGAATCGACCAATTTTGGCAGTGATACCGGCTGCCATTTTTACTTTCTGCATATCGCCGGCTTTGCCAAATTCATTTTTCCAAAAGTTAATTAAGTTTTTATCCTTAAGTGTTTTGATAACGCTACGGCGATATTTTGGATCATTTAGTAAATCAAAAACTGTGAATAGTGTTGCACCCTCTTGTGTTAATGCGGTTTGTACGGCATTGCGTAAGATATATTCAATACGATGGCCGCCGGAGTCTTCATCGCTAAATATTTTACGAAAAATTGAGATAACTGATTCGGTGATGAGGTCTTTTTCGCGTATTAGCTCATTGCCACTCAGTTCAGGTGTCAGTTCTAGTATATTAAGGCCGACTGGATATTCTAGGTCATCGGGGTTGAAATATATAACATCGCCAACTCTTTCTGACGGCACATGCCGCAGCATGGTTTCCGCCATATCGCCATGCGGATCAATGATTGCTAAGCCTTTACCGTTCCGCATGTCTTGTACAATTTGATATTGCAGCATCGTGGTTTTACCATTGCCCGTTCCGCCGATGATATATTGATGGCGCTCACGTTCTGTCTCCGTTAATCCAATCAGCGTTTCAATGCCGTGATGATGATTAATACCGATAATAACAGAAAAGTTTGGGTTATTCTTAAGTGAAACCGGTGCTGACAGCGTTCGGCTTAGTGATATAATGAGGTTATCTGTTTTACTGATGTTGCTTGATATAAAGTGATATAAGCTTGCTAGCTCAGTTGAGGCGAGAATTATAGCGGAATGACGAAACAATGATGGTAATCTACGTGTTGCTCGGTATTGCCTTAGGGTGTTGAAGATAGGAATGTAGCGTTTAGCTCTAAGAGCTTGATATGGCGGCATACTATAGCCATTAAGAGCAGTTTTTATTGCTTCAATATGTTTTCTCGATTTGGGGCTTTTGATGAGCAGTCTCATATTCACTTGAAAGAGTGGTTTTGTCACTTTTTGGTGCATTGTCTCCATTAATTCTAACTCAAACGCGCTGAGCACCCGAGATGGTCGGTCGTTTCGAGCTGGCTGCGTTTGCAAACGATTATCTAGTTTATGTTGGTAATATCCTCGATGGCTAGTTGTCAAGCTGGCGCACACATCACTTACTGTGTCCGTCACCGCACTAGATATCTTACCTAGTAGAGTTACTATTTTACCAGCAAGCCCTAATCTCTTATTGCTTACTTGCTGTAAGATATTTTCATTACTGAGAATCTTGCGCGATAAAATCTCTGCCTCCCGTAAACGAATTGGTGACGCGATAAATTGTAATATAATTTCTTCATTATCCTCTAGTCCAGTCATTGCGTTTGTTACGTAGCTCAATGGATCGTGTTGTTCATGTGCTGGCGTAAAGGCTAACGGTAGTATATAATGATTAATTTCTCTAAACTCGATGACGGCATCTGGTTCAACGATCTTCATTTCGATTTCTTTGACTTTTGCCTCAGGAATATAAGCAATTATTGTTTTCTGCATATTGAATGATTTTACTGCATCAACCTGTAATAAGTAGCGAATACCCCTTTGGTGGGTTGATATAATTTCAAAACTCATAACAGGCAATCGCTTAAGAAGTCGCTCCTTAAGCGGTCTAGCGGCTAGATTACCATGAATGACTGAAAACAGTTGCTCAGTAGCTTCGGGAGTTCTTGCTGTACGTGCTGGTGGTGTTATTTCTAACCAAGCTGTTTTTCTAGTTTTCAGAAAATGACAATTAATAATCGACCGCATCATCAATAAAATCATTACAGCTGCGATTGCGGCTAGAACTAGAATTGCATACCATAAGATAATACCGGCGACATGGAATTGGGTGTCCATGGCAAAGCTCCTATCTTGTTGTGTATGAAGTTATAATATTGAGCAGATTCCTTGGTGAATGTGCGGCGTGAAACAACATTGAGCCTTGGTGCATTCATTTCGGAAATCGTCCATTCACCAGTTATTGGGCTAACGTTAATAACGTATGCGACATGTCCATATCCGCCGGCATCGGTCTGATAAACTGCGCCAGCGGCTGGCGTGTGATTAACGACATATTCATCGCGGCGAGCATAATCATCCCAAGTGTTAGCGTTGCCCCAATTATTAGGAATTGGACTGCCAGCCCATTTGCGCATAGCATAAGCCCACCAAGTGCAATTACCCCAAGCGTATGTATTATCTGGCATTGAACCACCACTATAAAACCCTCGTTCTTCGGCAGCTTTGGCGTTTGGTGAATTAGCGAGAAAGCTAAGCGTCGGCGCTCCTAAGGAGAATATGATGAGAATCGGTAATAATAGCAACACTGCTATTGTAATGATAATTAAAACAAGTAATTTCACTGGTCGAAAACCAACGCCTCCCCCAAACAATAGAATGGCTGCGTTATTCATGGGTTGTATAGCTCCGCTGGATTGGTGGTGATAAGTGGATGCTCCTCTTCAGCTGCAACAACTTTAACAGCGACATGATTTTGGTCTGCTATCAATAGCGCATCACCACGTTCGCACGTAAGTAGAAAGCTTTGCTCATATTCACTCAAATTAAATTCACTAACTACACCCTTAATCGTCGTTGTGTCTTGTCGCATTAAAATTCTCAGAGCACTTTGTGATGCAATTGCTCGCCCGTACTCATTTTTTAGAAAATCGTTAGCTTGTTGCGAAATGATTGATATGCCGAGATAGTACTTACGAGCACGTCGCACTAGTCCAGCTACAAACCGAGCCGATTCTTCGTGTTGGAGCAATATCCAGCCTTCGTCAATGACAAGAAGGCGTTTTTCAGGTTTCGCCATAACTTGATTTTTTACAAAGTTAGAGATAATCAGCATCATAATTTGCCGAAGATTCTCAGGTAAATCCTTAATGTCAAAAATTACTAGGCGATTATCCAACTTAACATTTGTTTGAGCATTAAACACATCGGCTAATGAACCAGAGATATATTTTTCCAGTTTTTCACACAATTTTAACTGGCCAAGTTTGCGTAATTCTGCATACAAATCCTCAAGAAGTGGTTGCTGTTTTTTAGCGTGCCTGTATATTTTTAGAATTGCTTTATCAACGGCGGCCTTTTCGCGCGCTGTAAGACTTTCCGCCATCAGGCCAATGACGTCCATTAGATCTTGGGTATGCTCTGATAGGTCATTTATTTCATGGAATGTCGTGGCTAGATCAAACGGATTAATCTTTTGCTTGCTTTTTGCGGAAAGTTTGATGTATGTGCCGTCAACAGAGTCTGCTAACCGCTTATATTCACGCTCTGGGTCAATCACGATAACGTGAGTACCTTGCATCAATTGGCGTAATATTTCGACCTTGGTAGTATAGCTTTTGCCAGCACCAGACTGCGCGAACGTGATTGAGTTAGCATTATGCAAGCTAAACCTATCTAGAATTACTAACGAATTGTTTGACTTATTGATGCCATATAGAATACCAGATTCTTGCACTAGCTCTGCTGACATAAATGGGAATGTAAGCGCCGCACTTGAACTGTCTAGGTTGCGTTTCTGTGCCAACTGGTCTTCGCCGCGGGGTAGAATAGATTGCAAGGCTTCAAGCTGTTGGTAGCGCGCTACTTTTGAGTAGAATAAACGGGCAGACAAGTTAGCCTCAAGTATCCTAGTTACTCTATCTAGTTCCTCTTTATTTTCAGCTCGGAGACAAACGTAAATCGCCATTTGAAACAGCTTCTCTTGACCGCGCTGAATTTTATCGCGTAAATTAATCGCCGACTCTAGTGGGTCAATAATTTCTGAGCCAACAATTTTGCCGTCGCGCATCATTGCGCGGCGCGTTGACTCTAGCTCGGTAATTTTGCGATTAAGCTTTGGTAAAGCTGAGCGAGCGTCAACTTCATGTAAATGATAGCTAATATCAATGTCGTGGTTAAAATTAATTAGACTATCCATCCAATCTGAGCTAGCTACGAATGGATAGCCAGAAATATATAGTGTTCGCACATATATGCCGTCAACACATAGATAATCAATATTCTCCTCTAGTCCTGCATAAGACAGAATATCAAGCGCGTCTTGTTCACCAAATAAGATATCAAGTTCTTTTTGTTTCTCAATACGTATTGCTTGGCGACGCTTAATTGGCGCCTGAATCATATCTAATGTTCTTTTTATAATACTAGTCACAAGCCTCTCCTTTCTGTACTAGTGCTGTATGAATAATAGTTAATGCCTGTTCTGTTAACGGTTGAATTTTTGACTGCACTGGACTGTAGAAGCTATAGAATAGATCTAATGCCGCTAAGCTATCTAGCGAATTGGCGCGCATGCCTAGTCGGGTTATACTTTTTGCTATAATATCGGCGCGGAGTTTTAATTGTTCGCGAACTAGTCCAAAATCGGATTTTTCAGTTAGTTGAAATGGTACGATAATATAAAAATGTCTTGTCAGAATTTTATTATTAGTGATTAACGAACGGATGAATTGGTTGTAGTTTTGTATTTGCGATTGGTAAATCGGCACCGTTTCGTTACTTAATCGTTCACTTAAGTCTTCCAAATATTTATCCATATCAATCTCGCGTGTTCGTACTAAAATTTGAATTGGCCAACCAAGAGAATTAAGGAAGCTCTCGTATGTATCAATAATTGCATCCTGTTCGGTTTCACTGCGTAACTCAAAGTTGAGTGCTGATACTGACAAGATAGCTCTGTATTGATTTCCTGGTAATATTAAAATTCCATCGCGCACACCCTTGATAGCTATTTGCTGCCTAGCACTTGTTTTACTTACTGACTTGCGTAAACCGAACATGGAGAGCTCCTTTCTTGTCTGTTTCAAAGCGGGTGTTGGCGGTTGGATTTTCGATAAGTTCACGTGCTTTCATGGTAGTCGATATATCTAATTGGACTGTCTTTTTCTGTTTTTCGTAGCTGCGAGAGATAGTCTCTTTTTTGATTGGTATTTCCTTTTTTGTGTAGTTTTCGCGAAGCATTGAGGTGTTTTTGTTATAGATATAATACTTAGGTCGTTGGTTGTAACGAAAGATTACAACAAGCCAAAATGCAACTATTTTTCCTCTGATTCGTATTGATAGAATTATGCATAGTATTAGCAATATCGCCATAAGGATATACTTATACAATGCTCCGTTAAGTATTGGCGGTAGAAGTGTGAATATACCAGCACTCAAGAAAACTGGAATTATCAGCAATAGTATTTGTGAAAATCCTAGATTACCAATAATTCTATCCTCAATCGTGGTTACTTGTGCTGGAACGACGGAAGTTTTCATGATTTCTTACCTTGACTTTTTGGTGATTTTACAGATAAATTGGCGCGATAAGTTGTACCCGTTTTTATCGGCTTTGATTGCGGTGTATCAATTGGAGTATTTTTAATATGCGGATTTACAGCATAGGTAATTTCTGCGTTGCCTTTTTTATTTAGATAACTAACTTTCATCGGGGATTTTGTTTGCGTAGCAACTGACTCTAGAGTAGAATGCATACGTGCTTTTTTAGCAACGTAAGTTCTGTCTTTCGCTATTTGTACTGTTCTTCTAGTTGCCTTTAAGCCAGCTCCAGTCATATAGCTTACGCCATTCATAAACTGGCCACCCAATTTCTTTATATTGCGCGCACCCATGCTAACGTAGCTAAATTGCATCATCACACCCTGAACTTTTAATAACATAAGAACAGTTGCAATTCCTGTTACCATTGCCATAAGTACATCGGGCACGGCGTTATCCCCAGATGCCGTCGCTAGCCCAGTAAGTATTGATGATGACAACTGCAAAATAATGACATGCGTAAACAGAACAAATATAGTAGTAAGGTATGTTTTGAAAGCTGTCTCTGCAAAATCACGAAATCCTGGCACTAGCCATAACATGCTTACCAGCGGCGACAATACTGCGCCTATATATAAAGTGACTATACGCATAACGTAATAAACTAGTAGTACTATTGAACAAATAACAAAAGCTACCATAATAAATAAGACTGCCACACCTTGTCCGGAAGTTTTTTCAACAACCTTAGTGAGTGTATTCCAAACTGATGATGCGCCAGAGATTTGACTAACCGCGGATACGAGCACATTTGATAAGCTAATAATCCCATCAATGAGAAATATCGAGCTATTCATCAAGATAAAAATCAGTGCAATTCTAGGAAGAAGATGCTTGATGTCTACTTCGTCGAAACCGAGACTAGCTGCGCTCATCACCTGAAAACCCAGCAAACCAACAACAACGATTAATAGTACGTCTGCGATACCAACCATAGCCAACCACAGATTAAATACGCTCTTATTCGTCGCCATTAACGGAGTTGCTTTGGTAAAAAATTCAAGTGCGCTTAAAAATGGCGATGCGATAGAATTGATGATCATCGACAGCAAACCTGTTATTGCGTTGATAATCATTTCAATTAAGCCGTTGTTTTGTGATTTTGGCTTTATAGCCTCCAGGTTTGGCAGTGTCGCGTTATTAGGATCGTATGATGAATTGTAAGAATTCGTTAGAATTGTAACAAGCGTTGCTGCAGCAAGCACGATGACTAACCCGATAGCAGCTTTCTTAAGAATTTCTTTAGCATATTCCATCCGCTCTGGTTTACCGCTGCTGGTGATATACACATAACCAGCATGAGCTATGAAAAATGCGCAAGCGAGCGAGGCAATTCCGGCAAAGATTTTCATCGTCGGCGTAACATAGTCCTGCACTACTTTAATTGCGCCAGCAGTATCTGCAAAGAATGTCAGATTATTGGCAATAGCGATGCCAAAATCCCCCATAAGTCGTTATCCCCCGAATGATTGTCTTGCTAATGAAGTGACGATATTTGCTAGTACAAATGCAGCAATCACAATAGCCAGTCCGATCGCTGACCAAGTTATTGTTCGCTTAGCTTTATCCAATTGTTCTGGATTGCCTGAGCTAGTTATATAAGTAAAACCGCCAGCGACGAAAAATCCGGTTGCCACCAAGCCAGCGAGTCCCGCAACGACTTGAATAATACTCCTAATGAAGTTCTCTACATTACTAACGCCAGCTGGCGCAGCGTATGCTGAGTTTGCTAATATGAACGGTAGCCCGACAGCTATAAAAGTAACTGCGAGATAGCATATTCTTTTTGACACATTAACTCCCTTCGTTAGAGAATGAGCTTATTGTTCACCTCTGTTATTTTTACGTTAGCAACTACACACCATCTTTACAAGACGGTACTTATAAGTGGCTTTCAATGCTATATGTATGTTAGTTTCTTGGAAGTACGTTAATATTTTAGAGGTGAGCTAGATGGACGATTGCGCATAACGCTTCTAAATATTTAGATGATAAAGTGTGTAAGTTTCGCCTACTTTACACATGTAGAGAATACGGGTACACTAAAAATATGGATGAGCTAAAGTCCGAAAAGATTGTTCTATCTTCACCGCTTTCATTCATCGGTTCTGCTCGACGTATCTGGAAACTTACTAATGTCGATAATATAGCTATGAGGTTACTGCTAATTCCAGTTACGGTCGTACTTATATTATGTGCTTGGATATTTGTTGCTTTTTGGTATTTTATTATCTACATTCTCTTTGGAATCTTGTTTATCCCGTATAGATTATTAAGGCGGAGTAGTCGTAAACAAAAGCAAGAGCGATTGCGCCATCGTGAGGTGTTGGACGCTATAAAGAATAATCGAAATTTATAAATTAAGAATCAGCCTGTTTTATATGTTTGTCGTAAGCCTTCTGAGATTTGCATATTTCCTCATGGTGACGCTCAACCCATAAGTTGATGTCTTTTGTGAGTTTGAGTAAATCTACGCCCATTTCAGTAAGCTTATATTCTACGCGCGGTGGAATCGTGGGATAAAAAAAAGCGCCGGACGATGCCGGCGCGTTCTAGCTGTCTGAGGTGCTCGGTGAGCACTTTTTGAGCAACCTCCGGAAGTAGACGCGATAGTGTAGAGTAGCGTTTTGTATCAGCTCCTAGAGCTTGAATTATCGGGAACGTCCACTTACGGAAGAGGAGGTTTGTTATGAGTTTACGCGAATCTACATTAATATGCTTCGACATAACAACCGCCTATATTTACCCTAGAAATTAGCTTGAAAAGAATAGATATACAATAATTCATGTCTTTAGCTTAATTAATAACTATGCTATCACAATGATTTCATATCGTCAAATTACAGTCGTGTAACTGTTTCAAGTATATTATAATTGTAAATGTCTATTTATTTTACCGGAGAAATGTTTGCTTCAGAAACAATTACATAAAAGAACTTATGTTGGCAAGGTGTCTTGCCTTGATGTCAAAAGCCAAAAACTTATTGCTGAAGGTCATGGGTATATAGATATTTCAAGTTTAAAGCTAGTAGCGAGCATTACATCAACTGTTTCTGGTAGTTTTAAACTATTAATTATTATAGAAACAACAGACGGATATATCTCACCATTTGTGATTTACAATAAAACATTATTTTCTGGGATTCCGCTAGATGTTTCGTATAGTATACGCGCTTACATCCTCTGGCCAATCAATAGTAATATTGCCTTGCCTTTAGATTTATTTTCATCTATATGTATAATCATCCAGGCACAACATACACCAGATAACATACATACTCGCGTCTATTCAAAGGGAGTGTCTGAGCTACTAACTAGAAAAGCAATATCTACAGAGCTATGTTCTTCAAATTACCGCCAAAATATCATAGTAAATGCAGTCTCTGGGTACTCAATCAATCGATTGACGGATAAGATGCGAGATAATTTTCACTCACAACTTGATACCTACATTAATTATCGTTTTGTAAGCGTTGATAGACCATTTTCCTTTAATAACTTAGGAGAGATTCTGCTGGCTTTTAAACTTTATTGGTTAAGTAACTTTGATACTACGGACTGCGCCATTAAATCAATTCAATTGGGAGATAGTGTAAGTTTACATTTGGCAGATAAATACTTACGAGCTACGTCAGTTAATGTATCAAGCTATCGTTCAGTGCTGCAAATTAGCCATCAATTATATATTGATAATTTAGCAAAAATGAGTTATTTTTTTCTTAACCCTCGTCGTGATAAAAAACTCGGCTCATCAAGCAAGATTGGCTTGGCGTTTTCGCGGTTAATCGACTTTCGTTTTCGTGATGAATCCGACATGCTATACATGAATATTACGAGTCTTATATTTGCACTCCAGAGCCTTGCTGAAGGAATTGTTGAACGAGAAATTCGAAAGATGAACCGTAAAACAAAAGAACAAACCAACGAAGGTATTAGACAAACTTTGGCTGCGATAGAGTCAATCAAAGAGAGGCTGCCGGATGATGTTTATAAATTTTATATGCGCCCAGAGAAAGAGGTCTATGCGTTAATCACAAGACCAACGTTTATAAAATCGCTCGAGATATCCTTAGTAAAACTCGACATAGACATATCAGAGTATCGCTCTATGCTAAAATCTATGGATACTGCTCGACGACAGTTTGTACATAGTGAAGGATATAACGTAGACTTTCTTCTTAGCTTATTAACTAGCACAGTTACCCAATTAGAAGTAGGGGAGAAGAATGCGTATACACCAATTCTTATAAAGGAAGATAGCGAACTCAGTAAATTATATGAACTATTACGTAGAATGGTTTCGCAATATTTTGAAAAATACTTCTAATTAGCCTTTCACCTCACCTTCAAACTCTCATCCGACTTGGTCATCAGCGGGTCGAGGAAGAATTCAATGATGCGGCGCTGGCCAGTAGTAATTTCTGCGGAGACGCTCATGCCTGGCAGCAATTTGAGTTGATTTTGTTTGGAGCTTTTATCGTCATTCAATTTAATCTTAGCTTTGTAAATGAGGCCTTTCTTATCATCCTGAATGGCGTCGGGACTAATATTTTCAACCGTCCCCTCCAGGTAGCCATAACGCTGGAATGGATAGGTAGCGACTTTGACGACCACGCGCTGGCCAGGCTTAACAAAACCGACATCTTGATTGTCCAGCGCCGCATCAACGTAGAGTGGCACTTTTTCTGGCACAATTTGCGCCAGCTGCTGCCCGGCATTCACCACGCCGCCAATTGTTTTCACCGTTAGCGACAGCACCGTACCATCGACAGGCGCGGTGATGGTGGTTTGCGCTAAAATTTGCTTGGCTTTGACCAGATTATTTTCCAGTTCAATAATTCTCTTTTCTGCCGTGATGATTTGATTGTTAAAGGCGCTGTTGGTTTCGGCAATTTGGGTTTGCGATTGATTTTGCGCCTGAGTGAGCGCCGACTGCGATTGCAGCAGTTGCTGATTCTGACCAAGGACGGCGCTGTCAGCGCTAGTGATTCGCTGATCAATATTGCTCAGTTCATTCTGCAGGCGTAGTCTATCGATAGGATTGGCGTTTGGTAATTGCTTTTCAATCTCAGCTTTGCGATTTTTAAGATTTTGCGCGTTGATCTCCAGCTGGTTTTTCGCTTGCTGGTTAAATTGTAGTTGTTGCTGGTAGTTAGAAATCGTACCATTTGCAGCTTGCTGTCTGGCAGCAGAAAGCGCGGTTTGCGAACCGGCAAATTGTCGCAACATAGCTTTGACCTCGTCTGGCGAATCTGCATTGTTGATGATCTCATCAGTGTTGCCGCCAACAGCCAGCCGCCGCAAAATATCGCGCTCGACTCGAGCCGTGTTCAGACTTTGACTGACAGTAGCAACGTCTTTTTCGGCAGTGGTTTTATCAAGTGCCAGCAAAGTTTCGCCTTTTTTGACGTGCTGCCCTTCATGCACATTAATATTTGTCACTACGCCAGAAATCGCTGGCTGGATAATCTTGGTACTACCTTCGGTGGAGATTTTACCGTTAGCTACCGCTACAATATCAATCCTGCCAAAATATGACCACGCCAATGCTACGACCAACAACAATGCAACTAGCCAAACCACCAACGCACCCAGCGGCGCGGCTGGCGTTTCAACAATTTCCTCCGCCGCTGGCAAAAATTCATACTGCAGTCGGTCGCGTTTTAGCCAACTCATGTTTCGTCTCCTGACTGTTGCTTATGCAGATATGCGTACAAACCATTCTTTTTCAGTAGCACCGACGGCGTACCATATTCAACCAATTGGCCGCGATCAATTGCCATGATTTTATCGACCGATTTGAGCGTTGACAAACGATGCGCGATGATAATGACAGTTCGGCCAGCCGTAATTTGCTTTAGATTTCGCTGAATAATATTTTCCGACTCATAATCAAGCGCTGATGTCGCTTCGTCAAAAATGAGGATTTTAGGGTTATGTAGCAACGCCCGAGCGATAGCGATGCGCTGCTTTTGTCCGCCGCTCAGACCCTCGCCTTTTTCGCCAACCATCGTGTCGTAACTATTTGGCAATTCGGTGATAAACTCATGAGCGCCAGCAATTTTCGCCACCCTTACGATATCATCCATGCTACTACTCGGCACATGCACCGCGATATTATCACGCACACTGGCATTGAACAAAAAGTTTTCTTGCAAAACCACACCGATTTGCCGGCGTAACCAGCTCGGATCGGTAGTAGCAATATCGAC
>ERZ773068.1041-NODE-1041-length-14075-cov-3.203210_pt1 | contig 14075 bp, 10 predicted proteins | sample MGYA00580620_ERZ773068 | MGnify/ENA primary metagenome ERZ773068 (study PRJEB29015, sample SAMEA2737983) | human oral metagenome | biome: human oral; feature: human-associated habitat; material: dental | place: China | collected 2101 ... | reverse complement strand
GTTTTTCTTCCGAATTCGGAGAAAGATTTCATCTGGCAAAGCCAGAGAACGGGCTATAATCACCTCTTCCATTATAATGTAGATAAAGGCCTCGTAAGGCAAGTTACCAAAGGCGACTGGTTGGTAACCGATCTCCTCGGTTTTAATGCTAAGAAAAAGGAAATCTACTTTACTTCTACTAAGGAAACTCCACTTGACAGGCATTTGTATAAGGTAAACTGGTCTTCTGGTAAGGTAGAAAAGCTCAATAAAGAGGCGGGCACGCATTACGGTGTGCTTTCAGACAATGGAGATTATCTTTTTGACTCTTATTCTAATGAAGAAGTCCCAAGGAAAATAGATATTATAGAGACTCAAAAGAAATCAAATACCAATTTACTTACAGCGAGCAATCCTCTCACAGGCTACACTCAGGCGGAAGTGAAAAACATCACACTAAAAGCAGAAGATGGCACCCCTCTTTATGCCAAGCTAATGCTCCCTAAGGACTTTGATGCCACTAAAAAATACCCTGTTATTGTCTATCTCTACAATGGACCTCACGCACAGCTCATCACCAATTCATTCCCTAAGTCTGGAAACCTGTGGTATGACTATCTCACGCAGAAGGGTTATATTGTATTCTCTATGGATGGTAGAGGTTCCTCAAACAGAGGGCTGAAATTTGAGCAGGCAGTATATAAAAACTTGGGAGAAACCGAGATGAAAGACCAGCTCAAAGGAGTAGAGTATCTCAAAACGCTCCCTTATGTAGATGCCAGCAGAATGGGCGTACACGGCTGGAGCTTCGGTGGGTTTATGACCACCAGCCTGATGCTAAAACACCCCGATGTATTTAAAGTAGGAGTAGCAGGAGGCCCCGTAATGGACTGGAATATGTACGAAATAATGTACACCGAGAGGTATATGGCTTCTCCGCAGGATAATCCAGAGGGGTACAAACAATCCAACCTCCTTGATAAGGTAGAGAACCTGAAAGGAAAACTCCTCTTAATACACGGTGCACAGGATGATGTAGTCGTTTGGCAGCATTCCATCAACTTCCTGAAATCTGCAGTAGATAGAAATGTGCAGCTTGATTACTTCGTCTATCCAGGGCACGCACACAATGTGATGGGGAGAGACAGGGTACACCTGATGCAGAAAATCACCGATTATTTTGACTTGTATCTAAAGCCTGAAAAAGACAACTAATCCCTAAGGAAGATAGCCAGTGTGCTATCTTCTTTTTTTATAATGATAATAAATATTTGCCTCAGCCCATCCCCATACCTCCTTTTTTTGGTAGCAAAATCTATTTAATTAAATTTGCCCACTTAAATATTATGGAAACAGCAACATACAAAACAGCAGCATATCATACTCTCGGGTGCAAACTCAACTTTGCAGAGACCTCAACCATCGCTCGCCAGCTAAAAGGTGCGGGCTATAATAAGGTAGAATTTGATGAAAAGGCAGATGTCTATGTCATCAATACCTGCTCGGTAACTGATAATGCAGATAAAGAATGCAGATTCCACATCAAACGGGCAATGAAGGCAAATCCTCAAGGGCTCGTAGTGGTCATCGGGTGCTATGCACAGCTAAAACCAGATGAAATAGCCAGTATAGACGGCGTAGATTTAGTTCTCGGAGCTAAGGAAAAGTTCAATGTCCTCAGCTATTTGGAAGATTTAGAGAAAACCAGCAACAATGGAGTAGTGCATTCCTGCGAAGTAGGGGAGGCAAACTCATTTATCGGCAGTTTCTCGGTAGGCGAAAGAACCAGAGCCTTCCTAAAAGTGCAAGACGGCTGCGATTACAAATGTACCTACTGCACCATCCCTATGGCGAGGGGGATTTCCCGCTCGGATACGATAGAGAATATCATTAAAAATGCTACCCAAATCTCCCAACGAGGCATTAAGGAAATCGTACTCACAGGCGTGAATATCGGGGATTATGGCAAGGGTGAGTTCGGCAATAAAAGGCACGAGCATACCTTCCTTGACCTTATTAAGGAGCTCGACAAAGTAGAGGGCATAGAGAGGATTCGTATCTCTTCCATAGAGCCCAATCTCCTTAAAGATGATGCCATAGAGCTCGTATCCCACAGCAGGAGTTTCGTACCGCACTTCCACATCCCGCTTCAGAGTGGTAGCGATACCATCCTCAAAAAAATGAAGCGCCGATATCTTACAAAACTCTATACCGACCGCATCTCTAAAATCAAGGAAACCATCCCGCACTGCGCCATCGGTGTAGATGTCATCGTGGGATTCCCAGGGGAGACCGAAGAGCATTTCCTCGAGACCTACCGCTACCTTAACCAGCTCCCGATTTCCTACCTCCATGTCTTCACCTATTCCGAAAGGGATAATACCGAAGCTGTAGAAATGGAAGGCACCGTTCCCATAGCCGAAAGGAAAAGGCGAAATAAAATGCTAAGAATACTCTCCGAAAAGAAAAAGCGGGAGTTCTACGAGTCTCAGCTCGGCAGTACGCTCCCTGTTCTTTGGGAGGATGAGAATAAAAATGGGCTGATGTTTGGCTTTACCGAAAACTATGTACGCGTACAAAAACCCTACGATGAAGCCTCCTGCAATACCATAGAGCACCTCACCCTAGACAAAATACAGCCCGATGGTACGGTATCCGTTAAGTCAGCATAAAGTCAAAACTTTCTCTTGAATTGGGGAAAGTTTTTTTTCTAAAGAAGCTAAGGATGAAGTACAGCAAGTATAAGCTGTTCAGGCAATTTTTATAATGATTTGTCGTTAGTTTTCAAAATAAAAAAATGACAACGATTAAAAGAGTAGCTTTGGCTATAGGTCTTGTGGCAATGAGTTTTGTTAGTGCACAGAGTGCTGATATGAGAAATATCTTAAAATTAGGTTTAAATTCAGGGGCATCATTACCTTCCAATAACTCTTCATTTGTTATGGGAATAGATGCTAGCTATCAGAATATTTCTGTCGCTGGAATTGGCTGGGGCTTTGCTACAGGCTATATTCACCACTTTGGTAAGGAGAATAACGGGATAGATAATAATGATTTTGGAGTGATTCCTGCTGCATTATTATTCAGATTGTATACTAAGCAGTTGGGCTTTTATCTGGGTGGAGACCTTGGTTATGGCTTTATTACAGGAAATGATAAAGTTGCTAAAAATAATGAGATAGAGAGACCAAAGGGGGGGATTTATTTCAAACCAGAAATAGGTTTCCATAATAGGGACTGGAACTTAGGAATCCATTATCAGAAAGTTTTTATTGCAAATAAAGGCAAGATTGGAGAACAAAAATACAGTGCGGCTAACTTTGGTGTAACGCTTTCTTATAACATCCCTTTGGGTAAATAAAACAAATAAATAAGACAATCTGCCATATATTATGACAATCCCAGATACTTTATTAGAGCAGACTTATGCATATCTTCAGCAGTTCCTGACGGAGGAAAGACTGAGGAAGATTGAGCATTTTTCTGCTCAGAGCTCAGATTTTGTACTCCCTGTGATGGAGGATGTTTATCAGTTTAGGAATGCTGCGGCTATTGTGCGAAGCGCGGAGGCTTGTGGCTTTCATAAGATTGTGGCGCTGCAAAAGCATAATGTCTTTAACCCTAATCTGGAAGTTACTAAAGGAGCAGATACTTGGGTAGAGGTGGAAAAACTCTCTGCACGGATAGAATCATTGAAAGAAATCAGGCAGAGGGGTTATAAAATTGTAGCCGTTTCTCCAGAGAAAAATGCGACCCTCCTCCCAAACTTTAGGATTGATGAGCCAATTGCTTTAACTTTCGGTACCGAGTGGGAGGGGATTTCGGAAGAGATATTGGACTTTGCCGATGAGACGCTGATGATTCCGATGTATGGCTTTACGCAGAGTTTTAATGTATCGGTGGCAGCAGCGATTTGCTTATATGAACTTAAACAAAAGCTAGTGAAAACGCAGACGCCTCATCTCTTAAACGATGAAAAACGGCTGAGGCTGAAGATACGATGGGCTGTAAACTCCATCCGCAGCGGGGGAGAGATATTAGAGAGGTATCTTTGTGCAGGAGGCTTATAGCGATTAGCTTTTGGTAATTAGCTAAGTGCCTGCCACGCTGTGGATGCCTGCCGTGCTACGGCTAAGTCCGTCAGCTGGAAGCTGTGGCTAGTTGATGATGGCGATTTTTGCAGTTGCGGTATCGGAGCCGTCTTCATTGGTCATTAGCACAAAATAAATCCCTGAAGCTACTCTCTTGCCACGATAATTTAAATCCCACTCGTAATAACCGCCTTTGGCAATACCTTGGTGGATTAAATTTCCTGCGGTATCGGTAATCCGGATATTGGTTTTCTCTGCTAATCCCTTAATTCTCACATTACCTTTGTATTGAGATGAAACCACAGGGTTAGGATATACGAGTACATTTCCAAACTTGTCAGATACCTGCTGCACATCTCCTTGATAAACCACAATTCCCTCCGAAGTAGCGAAATAGACTTTACCTGTCTTTTCATCTACTTTAATATCGGTTACCATATCATTAGGTAGGGGAGAGTTCTTACTGGTAAAGTGATGAATGGTCTTTTCACCGCTTGCATTGAGGTAAAAAACTCCTCCTCCATTGGTAGAAAACCATTTTTGATTGCCAGAGTCAGCTTCTATTTGGAGTATTTCTGCATCTCTGAACAGTTCTTCTCCTATACCTTTTTCCTCAATGATGATAGATTCTAATTTTGGGTTTCTGCTGATTGCCGAAGAGGCATTTCGTAGTACTCTGAGCCCTTTTGATGTTCCTATCCATAGGTCGCCAGATTTGTCCATAGCGGTACTTATCGTTTCTGCAGTGTTTGGCAGTCCGCTTTGTGTTCCTTCCAAAACAAAGATGTCATTTTCATTGATAGCTGTAGATTTCTGAGTGTTTAAAGCTAGAAAAGAGTTGGAACGAGGTGTGGGTATCCAGAGAAAACCTTCTTTATAATAAGGTTTCTGAGCAGATTTTGATTTTGAAGAAAGAATAGATGAAAAATTATCATTATTTCTGTTATAGAAGAAGATTTCTGTTCGTTCAGGAGGTACTGCTCCAGTAATATTATAGTATCTTCCCACAGCGTATAGATTTCCTTTGTCATCATAGGTAAGACCTGAGATGCTGGTGATTTTTTTTCCTGCTTCAAAAGTAGGGTAGAAGTTCTTAAGTACTATATCATCGCTATTTACTTCCATTTTGTACATACCATCGGTGAAGCGATAGTTCCAGTTTCCAAAACTCCCAAAGAAGATTTCTTTGGGGTTAGATGGGTTCATCACGACATCGAGGACATTAAAAACCTTTTTGGCATTGTTGTAATTATCGATGAAAAAGGAGGGATAAACCCACTTAGTTCCATTAAAGTAATAGAAGCCCAATAATCTATCGGAGAGGATAGGCTGTTGATAGAAATCGTATACCCCACCGCTTGACACTAAGATTTTATCTCCTGTGAAAGACATCTTGTATGCTTTATTGGCATAAGGACCATCGGGTTTGAAGGATTGCAGGCTCTCATTATAAATCCCCGAAAGGAAAGTCCCTGCATAGATGTGGTTGCCTTTTACGAGGCCGGTGTTTAATTCCTCTGCATAATTGGTTTTGCTTTTTATAAGCCCCCCAGTAGCGGCACTGAAGACATAGATAGATGAAGGTGTGTTTCCTCCTTTTAGCTTGCTGTCGGTTACGACTATCTGCTGATTACTGATGTTAATATCCCTTACCGAACTAAACGCTTGCGCTATTTCGAAGAACGAATTTCCATCGCCGTAATATACCTTATCCAATGACGAAAAAGAGATAAGATTTCCATCAGAAACGATATTATTAAAGTCTCCAGCCTTTGAGGTTTCCCAGCTCGATACTATGGCAAATGATGAGTCTATATTGTGGCTAAGCACTCCGGCAGTGGTAATGAGATATATTTTATTATCCTTAATGATGGCTTCTTTTACGGGCTGAGGGAAGAAGGCGGTTTCGGAGAACTCCTTCCTGTCGAGCTTGAAGATGGAGATACCATAGTCGGTAGATACAGCAGCAAGATTCCCACTGATGGAGATATGGTTAATCTTTTTAGAGCCGGTATATCCATTATTCATTGGGATATCTATCACATAGGTTACGCCGTGCTCTGTAATTACATCTATACTCCCGTCTTTGTAGCCTACCAGACCTGTCTTAGTATTAGGGTTATAATCAAATGCAGTAATATTCACATTATGGAGCCCATTGGCTTTTGAAAGGTATTTGGATACCTCACCAGAGGAGAGCGTATATCGGAAGATACCATTCTCGGATGCTGCCAGTAGGCTTTCACCATCTTCTCGAATTTGGAGGATGTTGTTATATGAAAAAAGATCTGACCAGCGAGGGGACGAAATCTCCTGCCCCTGCAGTGCAGAAACAGATAAACCAAATACTAAAGGGTATATAAATCTCATTACACAAATATTTTGTTTCGTTAATAAAAAATAAGATGTATAATCTGTGCTTTTTATACATCTTATTGATTTCTCGTTTTAGATGATTATACTTTTATCTTGTCATCTATAATGTGGGTATTCCACGCGATGTGTTGTACATTCTTATCCTTGTCAAAGAAAAATTCTATTCTGCCGAGAAGGAGACCCGCCCAGCCTACTTGATTTACAAGAACGGATTTCCCTGCTCTGTTAGTGTATTTCTGAGGCTCGGGGAGGAAGGTATGGGTATGCCCACCGAGAATTAAGTCTATATTATCGGTTTTAGTAGCGAGGAGGGCATCGCAGATTTTGTCTTTTCGCTCTGGGTATTGGTAGCCGATATGAGATAGGCAGATCACCATATCACATTTCTTATCTTTTTTTAGGAAGTCGGCATAGTGCTGAGCTACATCCACAGGGTCATTATACACTGTTTCTCCATATTGTTTTTTACCTACTAAGCCAGCGAGCTCTACTCCCAGTCCGAAGATTCCTACTTTTATCCCATCTTTATTAAAGATTTTGTAGTCTAATGTCTTCCCATCGAGGATGGTATTTTTGAAATCATAATTTGAGGTAACGAAAGGGAATTTCGCATTTGGAAGGGCTTTAAGGAAACCTTCAAGACCGTTATCAAAGTCGTGATTCCCCATAGTAGCGGCATCATATCCCATCATACTCATCAGTTTAAATTCCAGCTCTCCACCAAACATATTAAAATAAGGTGTGCCTTGGAAAATATCTCCGCAGTCGAGTAGTAATACATTTTTTTCCTGCTCTCGTATGTTCTTTATCAATGACGCTCTCCGTGCAAAGCCCCCTTGGTTAGGGTTTTTGGTATAAGACGAGTCAAAGGGCTCTATACGGCTGTGCTGGTCGTTGGTATGGAGTATCGTCAGCTTTTTTAGCCCGTTTTTTTTAAGGGCAACGCTGTCTTTTGCAAATATCAAATTCGGAGCGAGGGAAAGGCTAATCCCTCCTCCTATGGCTGTTTTTATAAATTGCTTACGGTTCATTTTTTTATTTATTAAATCTGAGTCTTACATCTGTGGGTACGCTTACTTCTGGGTTTTTTCTAAAGCTTTCTATAAAGACTTCTCGGAGTTTTAGCCCTGTGGGAATCATCTTGCCTTTGCCAAAGTACCACATACGGTCGCCCCCGAGAGCGAGGTAGTCAGTGGTTGCAATGTAATAAGTCTTATCAGCGATAGGTACTTCACCATTGATTAATGCTTTTGTGAGTTTCCCGTTTTCGGTCTCTATTGAGAGGTGAGATACTGGGTTATTCACTTGAGTTTTGAGGTAATAATCAAAGAGGCCTTGCAAGTCTGAGCCTTTCATTGCAATGATGACGATTTCGTTCTCAAACGGCATTACTTCAAAGATATGCTTGAGCAGAATATCGCCAGGCGCAAAGGTCGTCCTTATCCCTCCGATATTGATAACCGCTGCATCTACTCTTGGCAGTCCATTGCTTTTTGCCCATTCTGCAGCGGCGTCATAAGTATAATCTACCAAGACTTTCCCCATATTGCTGTCGTCCCCGTCCTTAGTAAGGGCTACGCTGGTGTGAGAAATCTTCTCGCCCATCTGCTTTTCCATTGATTTTTTATACGGGATAATGGTTTTCAGCATTTCCTGATCTTCTGTCAGTTCTGCCGTAATCTTTGTGTTCTCGTAAGGCTTTATATTGCTGATACCCAAATGTGATTTACACGAAGCGAGCATTGCTAATGATAATAGCCAAACATATTTTCTATTTTTCATTATTATTAATTATTTGCTTGCAAAGATAATAAATTCCTCCTCCTTATTATTAATGCTAAGGCTTGTTTTCATCTGATATTCCTCATCTTTTTTATCCCTTTTTTTGATGTTTTTTTAAAAAATTAAGGATAATTTGTAACATAGGAGGTAATTACTATTTAATAAAATTACTTTCTCTTCTCTACACTGTTAAAATAACTTATCTCATCTCTTTTCTTTCATTTTGTATATCTTGTATTTTTTTACTAATTAAAAGACTTTTAATTGGGTATTAAAAAAGTTTATATATCTTTGCAGCACAGAGGGACAGGGTAATGCCTCCCACTGTGCCCCCCTTGAAATAAAGGTTTAAGGTAGCTGAAAGGCTACCTTTGTAATTTTATAATCTTTTTATCTACTATTACTTCTATATATTTCACCTCTTTGATATTACTCTCTCAAATCAAAAACTAAACAAATTAAATGAGAATCAAAACCTTTTAAAATACTTTTTAATAATTTTGGATATTTTATTTTGGTGATTATATGTAAAAAAAATGCTCCTATAGTAGAATAGGAGAGGGGTAAAAAATACATCCGCTGGGCAATATTGCTCAGCGGATGATAGAGAATTTATTTTTTATCTCTATAATAGGATTTAAGACAGATTAAATTCCTATTCTATTAGGCTTTGAGGTGCTTGATGGTCTCTTCTGGACTTTCAGACGAGAAGACGGCATTGCCCGCCACCAAAACATCGGCTCCTGCATCGAAGAGCTTGCCTGCATTCTCCATATTTACCCCACCATCTACCTCTATCAGGGCTTGAGAATGAGTCTTGGCAATTAAATCTCGGAGCTGACCGATCTTTTTATAAGTATTCTCAATGAATTTCTGCCCTCCAAACCCAGGATTTACACTCATTAGAAGGATTAAATCGGCATCGGTAATAATATCCTCCAAAAAGCTAATGGGAGTAGAGGGGTTGAGAACCACACCCGCTTTTGCACCCTTGCTCTTGATGAGATGCACCGTTCTGTGCAGGTGGGTACAAGCCTCGTAATGCACAGAAACCAAATCAGCACCGCTACTGATGAACTCTTCTACATATTTCTCGGGCTCTACAATCATTAAATGTACATCTATGAACTTCTGACTGTGCTCTTTCACGGTTTTCATCACAGGAAATCCGAAGGAGATATTCGGTACAAACCGCCCATCCATAACATCTATGTGTAGCCAGTCGGCAACCGAGCGGTTGAGCATCTCTATATCTCTCTGTAAGTTTCCAAAGTCTGCGGAGAGGAGTGATGGTGCTATGAGTCTTGTTTTCACCTTTAAATCTTATCTATAATTGAGTTTAGAGTAGGGCTTGGTCTCATTGCCGAATAGGTTTTTTCCTCATCGGGCTTGTAGTACCCACCGATGTCTTGGGCTTTGCCCTGTGAGCCGATAAGTTCTTCATTAATTTTAGCTTCATTTGATGATAATTCATCGGCAATAGGCTTAAAATGGGCTGCGAGTGTCGTGTCTTTGGTCTGATTTGCCAAAGCCTCTGCCCAATACATTGCCAAGTAGAAGTGCGAACCTCGATTATCTATCCCACCTAATTTTCTGGAAGGTGATTTATCATTAGCGAGGAATTTGGCATTGGCTTCATCTAAGGCATCAGCGAGGATTTGAGCCTTTTCATTGCCTTGCGTCTGTGCCAGATGCTCCAAAGAAGCCTGTAAAGCGAGGAACTCTCCTAAGGAATCCCAGCGGAGGTAGCCCTCTTCCAGAAACTGCTCTATATGTTTAGGAGCAGAGCCTCCTGCACCTGTTTCAAAGAGGCCGCCACCGTTCATTAGCGGCACAATGGAGAGCATCTTAGCCGAAGTTCCTAATTCCAAAATAGGGAAGAGGTCTGTGAGGTAATCCCTCAGTACATTTCCGGAAACCGAGATGGTATCCTTGCCCTCTCTCGCTCTTCTGAGGGTTTCTGCCATTGCATCGGTTACATCTAATATTTTGATGTCTAAGCCTTCGGTGTTGTGGTCTTTGAGGTATTTTTCTACTTTTTTGATGATTTCTCTGTCGTGCGCTCTGTTGCTATCCAACCAGAAAATAGCAGGTGTGTTGGAGAGTCGGGAGCGGTTTACCGCGAGTTTTACCCAATCCTGGATAGGGGCATCTTTGGTTTGGCACATTCTGAAAATATCGCCTTTTTCTACAGTTTGGCTTAGGAGGACTGTTCCATTTTCGTCCTGCACTTCTATCTTTCCGTTTCCTTCTGCTTGGAAAGTCTTATCGTGGGAGCCATACTCTTCGGCTTTTTGAGCCATTAGCCCTACATTGGGCACTGTGCCCATCGTAGTTGGGTCTAATGCACCGTTGGTCTTCATATCATCAATTGCAGCTTGGTAGAAGAGGGCATAGGAGCGGTCTGGGATAATAGCAACCGTGTCTTCCTCTTTTCCTTCTTTGTTCCACATTTTACCACCACCACGAATCAGTGCTGCCATAGATGCATCTACGATAACATCTGATGGAATATGAAAATTGGTAATGCCCTTATCGGAATTTACCATTGCCAGTCTTGCTGAGCTTTCGATGGCTTTCTCAATTGCTGATTTTATTTCTGCCTCTTTAGTATTTCCCTTTATTTTCTCAAATAAATCAGCAAGTCCGTTATTCGGATTAATATCTAATGCCTTAAAAGTCTCTGCAAATTCAGTAAAAATTTCTTTAAAATAGGTCTCTACTATCGCTCCGAAGATAATCGGGTCGGACACTTTCATCATTGTAGCTTTCAGGTGGGCAGAGAGGAGTACATTTCGTTTTTTTGCTTCCTCAATGGCTGTTTGCACGAAAGATTTCAGTGCCCTAAGACTCATTACAGAGGAGTCAATCACTTCTCCTGCTTTTAGTGGAGCGAGGTTTTTCAAAATTTTTTCCTCACCATTTTCATTTTTAAATACAATACGGAATTCGCAAGCATTCTCAACGGTAGTGGAAGTTTCCGTGCCGTAGAAATCACCACTACTCATATAGGCTACATCGGTTTTGCTGTTTTTTGCCCAGCTACCCATTCTGTGTGGGTTGGTCTTCGCATAATTTTTCACTGCTTTTGGGGCTCTTCTATCGGAGTTGCCCTCTCTAAGCACAGGATTTACGGCAGAGCCCAATACTTTTGCATATCGTGTTTTAATTGCTTTCTCCTCTTCATTTTTCGGTTCGGAAGGGTAGTTCGGCACAGCGAATCCTTTCTTTTGAAGCTCGGCAATAGCTTCATCGAGTTGCGGTACGGAAGCCGAGATATTTGGTAATTTAATAATGTTTGCTTCTGGTGTTTTTGCCAGTTCGCCGAGTTCGGCAAGGGCATCGGGAACTTTTTGTTCCTCCTTCAAAAAGTCTGGGAAGTTGGCCAAAATTCTTCCTGAGAGGGAGATGTCTGGAACAGAAATTTCTACCTCTGCAAGTCGGGTAAATGCTTTTACCATAGGTAGAAATGAATGTGTTGCGAGCATAGGAGCTTCATCTGTAAGCGTGTAGTAAATTCTGGATTTATTAGCCATAGTTTATTGTTTTATTAATTATTTATTTTTCATTTTCGTTGAACGCTTACAAATGTAGTTATAATTTTCCGAATATTTTAGAGAATAGGCGTATTTCTTTTAAAAATCTGATTATCTACTTGTCTCTAATATATAGTGTAGCTTATTTATAAATCTATTACCAAATTATATTTGGTGTTGCTAAGGTATTCCGTTTTCTTTTATACCTAAATATTTATATTTGCTAAAACCTTTTAAATATGATTTTAAGAGAAATTACCCACAGGCTGGATGAGATTTTTAAGATTAGAACGGCAGAGCATTTTGATAATGTAGGACTGCTCTGCGGTAATCCAGAGAGGGAAATCAGTGGAATGCTCGTTTGCCACGATGCTTTGGAAACGGTGGTAGATGAAGCTATCAAGAGAGAGCTGAACCTTATCATTGCCTTTCATCCGATAATTTTCTCGGGGATGAAATCCATCACAGCGAAGAATTATGTAGAAAAAGCCGTTTTGAAAGCGATTGAAAACAAAATTGCAATCTATGCGATTCATACGGCATTTGATAACGATTATTTTGGAGTGAATTATGCGATTTGCAATGCACTTGGGCTTCATCATCAGAAGATATTGATGCCAAAATTTTCATCATTAAAAAAACTGGAAGTCTATGTTCCCAAAACGCATTCAGAAGCGGTGAGAGATGCTATTTTACAAGCTGGAGCAGGGGAGATTGGCTTCTATGATGATTGTAGTTTCTCAGTGGAAGGGCAGGGGAGTTTCCGCCCAAAGGAAGGGGCAAATCCTTTCCTCGGCAAGCAAAACGAGAGGGAATATGTGGAGGAGAAACTTATCTCCTGCATCTTTGAGGAGTATAAAATGAGTAAAATCCTTAGAGCGATGTACAGTGCGCATCCTTATGAGGAAGTAGCGCATCAAATCATCTCAATAGATAATGAAAACCCGTACTCTGGCTTAGGAAAATATGGTGATTTAGTACAGGAAATGGAGGAAATCGACTTTCTGAAAATGGTAAAAGAGAAGTTGGGTTTAAAGGTGATTCGCCACTCGAACTTCACCCAAAAGAAAATAAAAAGAGTAGGGGTACTCGGAGGGAGCGGAACTTCAGGAATAGCAGTGGCAAAAGCAAAAAACTGTGATGCCTACCTCACGGGAGACTATAAATATCACGATTTTTTCCAAGCCGAAGGGGAGATTCTACTGTGTGATATTGGGCATTTCGAATCTGAACAGTTTGTTGTACAACAAATCTTTGAGATTTTATTGGAAAAATTTCCTACATTTGCCGTCTTAAAATCCAATTTGAATACAAACCCTGTAAATTATTTTCTATAAATTATGGCGAAAAAGAGCAACGAAATTTCAGTTGAAGAGAAACTAAGAGCATTGTATGACCTTCAAATCATCGATTCGAGATTAGATGAAATCCGAAATACAAGAGGAGAGCTACCGATAGAGGTAGAAGATTTAGAGAATGAAATCGAGGGGCTTGAAAAGAGAGCCGATAAATTCCGAAAAGATATAAAACACCTTAAAGATAGTGTGAAAGGGAAAAATGAGGAGATTAACCAATCAAAATCCCTTATTGAAAAATACAAATCTCAGCAAGATAATGTAAGGAATAACAAAGAATTTGAGTCTCTGGAAAAGGAAATAGAGTATCAGGACTTGGAAATTCAACTGGCAGAGAAAAAAATAAAAGAATTTAACCTTAAAATCTCTCAACAAAATGAATCTCTTGCTCAAGTTGATGATAGAATCTCTGCTTCTAAAGAGCATTTGAAATTCAAGAAAGAGGAACTCGATGACCTAATTGCTGAAACCCAAAAAGAAGAGGAGTATTTAGTAGAAAAGTCCAAAGATTTCTCTAAGAAAATCGATGAGAGATTGCTCGCTTCCTATAATAGAATTCGTAATAATTCAAAAAATGGTCTCGCAGTAGTAGGTATAGAAAGAGGAGCGCCAAAAGGTTCGTTCTTTATGATACCTCCACAAAGGCAGATGGAAATCGCTCAAAGGAAAAAAATTATTATAGATGAGCATTCTGGAAAAATACTGGTAGATGACCAGCTTGTAGCAGAAGAAAATGAGAAGATGAAGGATATAATACAATTTTCATAAGATTAATTTTTAAACTACAGTAGCTGAATTTCTACTGTGGTTTTTTATTAAAAAAGTCTCTTGGTACAAGAGGATAAAGCAAATTGTAAATATAATTCTTACATTTGCCGAAAGATTTTCTTGATGCTTAAAAAGAATCCATCGGTTTCGGGTTTTATTATCTCAGTGCTTGCTCTAATGGTAGCATT
>ERZ773068.1040-NODE-1040-length-14082-cov-3.925501_pt1 | contig 14082 bp, 12 predicted proteins | sample MGYA00580620_ERZ773068 | MGnify/ENA primary metagenome ERZ773068 (study PRJEB29015, sample SAMEA2737983) | human oral metagenome | biome: human oral; feature: human-associated habitat; material: dental | place: China | collected 2101 ... | reverse complement strand
CCGCCGCGTCGAGCGCAAAGTAGGTCAAGATGCCGTCGGCGCCGGCGCGCTTGAAGGCGAGCAGGCTTTCCATCATGCAGGAGTCCTCATCCAGCCAGCCGTTCTGCGCCGCCGCCTTCAGCATGGCGTATTCGCCGCTGACTTGGTAGGCATAGGTCGGTACAGCGAATGTACCCTTGACGCGGCGCACGATATCCAGATACGGCATCCCCGGCTTGACCATGATCATGTCCGCCCCCTCGGCCAGGTCGAGCGCGACTTCGCGCAGGGCTTCGTCGCTGTTGGCCGGATCCATCTGGTAGGTCTGCTTGCCGCCTTTGCCCAGATTGCCCGCCGAGCCGACGGCATCGCGGAATGGGCCGTAGAACCCCGATGCATATTTGGCGGAGTAGGCCAGGATGCGCACATGAATCTGCCGCGCGGCGTCGAGCACGGCGCGGATATGACCGATGCGCCCGTCCATCATATCTGACGGAGCCACCACGTCCGCCCCAGCCTGTGCATGAACCAACGCCTGTTTGGCAAGCGCCTCCAGCGTCTCGTCATTGAGCACATAAGCGCGCGGATCATCGGCGCAAATCAGGCCGTCCTGGCCGTGACTGGTGTACGGGTCGAGCGCAACGTCGGTAATCACGCCCAACTCCGGGAATTCGCGCTTGAGTGCGGAAACAGCGCGCGGCGCCAGACCGTCCGGATTCCACGCTTCCTCCGCCCCCGGCGTTTTCAGCTCGGCGCCAATCACCGGAAAGAGCGCCAGCGCGGGAATACCCAGCCGCGCAGCCTTTTCCGCGGTACGCAGCAGCACGTCGATGCTTTGCCGCTCAACGCCCGGCATCGAAGCCACCGGTTCGCGGCGTTTTGTACCTTCAAGGACAAAAACCGGGTAAATCAGGTCGTTGACCGTCAATACCGATTCACGCATTAGACGGCGGGAAAAATCATCCCGACGCATCCGGCGCATGCGGGTCGTAGGAAAAACTGCCTGGTAATTCATGGTGATTCCATCCTTCAAAAATTCGGGGATTGACTTTTCAGCACCGTTCAATGCCGCTCGACGCTCCCTGCCGCGTGTCTTATCCGTCGGCGTCCGCTTTTCCGCCTGCCCGACCTCCCGCCTCTTTCCCTGCCTTCCCCGCCGTACGCGCACTCCAGCCGATAGCGCGGCGATTTTTCACGCGCGCAACTTTTCCCCGTCGACTGCCCGACCGCTGGGGCAATGAAGACGCTCCGCCGATTATTTCAGCTCTTTCAGCATCCTCAATGCGCATGTCCAGCCAACGGCCCAGCACCGCCTCGGCTTCGCCAATTCCCATCCGCTTGAGGCTGGAAAAAAGCTGCACCGAGCAGTGCGCGTTGATCTTGCCGACCGCTTCCCTCACCGTATGCAACACGGCCGCCTGCGCCTGCCGCGTCAGCTTGTCGGCCTTGGAAAGCAGAATATGCACGGGTTTGCCCGTCGGTGCGAACCATTCGAGCATATGCCGATCCCGCTCAGCGAGCGGGTGCCGACTATCCATGACCAGCACCAGACCGGCGAGCGGTGCACGGTAGCGCAGATAAGGCGCCAGCAGCCCTTCCCACTGGCCGCGGATGTCCTCAGGCGTGCGTGCAAAACCATAGCCAGGCAGATCGACGAAATATTTACCTGCCGACAGTGCAAAGAAATTCAGGTGCTGCGTCCGCCCGGGCGTTTTAGACACGAAGGCCAGGCGCGTGTGGTCGGCCAGCGTATTGATCGCGGAGGATTTGCCGACATTCGAGCGACCAACGAAAGCCACTTCACGCACGGCATCGCCCGGCAAGTCGCGCAAATCGGCAACGGTCTGAAAAAATACGGCCTGGCGGAAAATGGGCATGGATAAACGTAAAAGCTCAAAACAAACGAAGCATATTATAGAGTACCGCCCTGGCAATACGCCGACAGCGCCCACAGCGGCACACCGAAGCCCTACGGAAAAAGAGCAGGCTATCTGCGCCTGCTCTTTTCATGTCCGCCACCCTTTCCGCACCTTGTTCGCCCCTTTCCGGCAGCGCCGGGCAGATGAGCGCCAGGCGTCGGAACAACGACGCGACGGCGTCCCGCTACTGGGCGTTTTTTATTTGACGGTCAGCAGACTTTCATCCCACTTGGCATGTTTTTCCAATCCGAGCAGGTTGGCAATCGTCGCCGCGATATTCGACAGGCCGGCATTGGGCAGCTGACGAAGTCCGAGTCTGCCGCCCGTCACGTTGTCGTACAGAATAAACGGCACCGGGTTGAGCGTATGCGCCGTTTTAGCCTTGAAACTGCCGTCTTTGTTCCGCGCGGGTTCCTTGGTCTTTTTGTCCGTTTCATACATTTCGTCGGCATTGCCGTGATCGGCCGTCACCAGCGCTACGCCGCCCATGGCATCGACTACCGGCAGAATGCGCGACAGCGCTAGATCAACCGCCTCCACCGCAATTGTCGCCGCGCGGAAATTACCCGTATGACCGACCATATCGCCATTGGCGAAATTGCAGCGCAAGGCCTGGTACTTGCCGCTGCGCAGGGCGTCGATCAGCGCATCGGCGATCTCGGCCGACTTCATCCACGGCCGCTGTTCAAACGGAACGCGGTCGCTCGGCACTTCCAGATAGGTTTCCCCCGCGAATTTGCCGGAGCGGTTGCCATTCCAGAAATAGGTCACATGACCGAATTTCTGCGTTTCCGAGCAGGCGAACTGCGTAATGCCGCTCTTGGAAAACCACTCACCCATAGTGTCCTGGATAGCGGGCGGATCGACGAGGAAGCGCTTGGGCAGTTGCAGGTCGCCATCGTATTGCAGCATGCCCGCATAGGTCACTTTGGGCATACGCTTGCGGTCGAATTTGTCGAAATCGGTTTCTTCAAAAGCGCGCGTAATTTCAATCGCACGGTCACCGCGGAAGTTGTAGAAAACCACGGCATCGCCATCGACGATCGGCCCCACGGGCTTGCCGTCCCGGGCGATGACGAAAGCCGGCAAATCCTGGTCGATGACGCCTGGAAACTCGGCACGCAGGGCTTTGACCGCCTCGGCGGCGCTAGCATACTGAGTGCCTTCGCCCAAAACGTGCGTCTTCCAGCCTTCCTCAACCATGCGCCAGTTGGCATCGTAGCGATCCATCGTAATCTTCATGCGGCCGCCGCCGGAGGCAATCTGCACGTCGAAATCGCCGCTGCGCAGCTCGCTGAGGAAGGCCTCGAAGGGGTCGATGTAATCAAGCGCGCTGGTTTCCGGTACATCACGCCCGTCGAGCAGTACATGCACACGCACTGCCTTGATGCCTTCTTGTTTGGCACGCACGATCATTGCCTTGAGGTGATCGATATGGCTATGCACGTTACCGTCGGAAAACAGGCCGATAAAATGGATGCAACCACTGCCCGCTTTGGCGCCGGCGATGATTTGCTTCCACGCCTCCCCCTGCCAGATGGCGCCCGAGGCAATGGCGTTGGCAACCAGCGAAGCGCCCTGGCTATACACCTGCCCCGAGCCAATGGCGTTGTGCCCAACTTCGGAATTCCCCATATCATCGTCGGACGGCATCCCCACGGCCGTCCCGTGCGCACGCAACTGGATGTGGGGATAATCCGCGAACAAACGATCGAGCGTCGGCTTGCGCGCGGCGGCAATGGCATTGCCGACTTCAGAGTTGGACAGGCCATAGCCGTCCATGACGATAGTAAGTACCGGCCCCTTCACGCCAGCGAAGGCAGCGAATTTCTTCAACATAACGATTTCCTGTAGTGAGATGTGTTATCAAAAAATATCGTATGTGATGATAGCAGCTTCAACGTACACCGGGCGAAACCGGAAAATGGAATCCGTCTAAAAAATCCATTCGAATATGCCTGAAGACACGCCAGGATAAAGAGTGGATAAGAACGCGCATGCCACGTCGCTGCGGCTATTTCCGTGGCCTCCGAACAACCGGATATGCGTAAAAATTATGCCGCCCTCAGCGAAGGGCTCTGCAGCAAAGCGATACATCTGCGCCTAGCGTTAAGGCGCGGCCCATACCCTACTCGTCAGAATCTCCACGTAGCGCAGTAACCCACGCCGCAGTAAAAAAATACGCCGCACCTGACGGGCATCCTCTGCCTCGGTTGCGGCGTGTAGTGGTTTGAATCTGTTCAGGACGTCAAACGAAGGTCAGCCCCAGCTTGGCAAACAGGGCGACGTCACGGTTAGTGCCATTATTGACCGTCGTCAGCAACTTGTCGCAGTAAAAGATCGAGTTGGCACCGGCGAAGAAGCACAGCGCCTGCATTTCTTCACTCATCGATTCACGGCCGGCCGACAGGCGGACGTAGCTCTTGGGCATCGTGATGCGCGCGGCGGCAATGGTGCGTAAGAATTCAAAATTGTCGAGCTTTTCCGAAGCAGCCAGCGGCGTGCCGGGAATCGGCACGAGATTGTTGATAGGCACTGAATCTGGCGGCGGTTCGAGATTGGCGAGCTGGGCAACCATCGCTGCACGGTTGCGCCGTGATTCACCCATCCCCAGAATACCGCCCGAACACACCTTGATGCCGGCGTTGCGCACCATGGCGATGGTGTCCAGGCGATCAGCATGGGTGTGCGAGGTAATCACGTTTGCGTAGAACTCGGCATCGGTATCCACGTTATGGTTGTAATAGTCCAGGCCGGCTTCCTTGAGCTGCTCGGCCTGGCCTTCCTTGAGCATGCCGAGCGTCACGCAGGTTTCCATACCAAGCGCCTTGACTTCGCGGATCATCTCGGTGACCACTTCCATCTGCTTCTCTTTCGGGCCACGCCAGGCCGCACCCATGCAGAAGCGCGTCGCGCCATTGGCCTTGGCCTGTTTGGCCGCCTCGACAACATCGCTCACTTCCATCAGTTTTTCACGCTGGGTGCCGGTTTCCTTCTGATAGCGCGCCGACTGCGAGCAATAGCTGCAATCCTCGGAGCATCCTCCCGTCTTGATCGAAATCAGCGCCGAACGCTGAATTTCATTCGGTGGAAAGTTTTCGCGGTGCACTACGTGCGCCTTGAAAAGCAGATCCATCAGCGGCAGTTCATACAACGCCTTAACCTGCGACACTGTCCAGCGCGCAGGGGTTGCGGCAGCAACAGCTTGCGCAGCGGATGAGGGTACGGCGTTCAGCGGGGGAGAAGTCATATCGTTCATAGTGCACCTAATGCAAGGCGTCGCTCCAATGGCCGAAAAATGGCTGGCGCGCCAGAAAAACCATAAAAATTAAAAGACTTGTCGAAAGACGGATTTTACTGCACGCCTTATCCTGGCGTCGATAGATTCTGTAGAAAACCCGCATTCTGTAATTTTCAGGCACGACCCAAAACCAACACTGACCAACACTGCGAAGGTAGGCATCTGCCAAAATCCCAAGTCTCATCAGAGACGGCCAATGACACTGCAAAATCCACAGCATCATCTCTAATGCAATGTGGGCGAGCGCTACAATTCTGATCATCCGACAGTCGCGATATTTTCGCATCGTTTTCGTATTTCTATCTTTATTTCACCCGCCCCCTTTTCGCCTCCTCCTTTATCGCGCATTAAATCGCCCATGGTGTTATCGCAAGATTGTCTGCTATGCACTACCAGCAGCCGCGACCTCCTCTGCTCTGCCTGTGCAGGCGATCTGCCGCGTCTGCCGGCACAACGTTGCCCGGTATGCGCATTACCCACGCCGCGGGGCGAAATCTGCGGCCGCTGCCTGACCCATATGCCGCATTTTGACGCCACTTACGCGGTGTTCCGCTACGGTTTTCCGCTCGACAAGCTGATTCAGGCATTCAAATACGGGCACCGACTGGCGCTGGGGAACTACTTCGGCCGTCAGCTTGCTGCGTTTGCCGACGCTGAGGGGCAAACAAACATAGCAGGAATTTTCAGCGCAGACCTGATTGCGCCGCTGCCCTTGCACCCCGCACGGCTGCGCGAACGCGGGTTTAACCAGTCGCTCGAACTCGCCCGTCCGCTGGCGTCCCGGCTTCGGCGGCCGTTACTGCCCACACTGTGCCAGCGCATTCGCAACACGCCGGCACAGGCCGAATTACCATGGCGGGAACGCAAAAATAATATCCGCGGCGCGTTCCGCTGTGAAACTCCTCTTGCCAACAAGACCATTCTTCTGGTCGATGATGTGATGACTACCGGCGCTTCGCTCAACGAATGTGCGCGTACGCTCAAACGCTGCGGCGCAGCCGCCGTCATTCTTCTCGTTTTAGCCAGGGCCTTGCCGGAATGAGCCTCTCCCGTCGCGATCAAAGCGATTGCATGGCGAACCCGGGCATTGCTGGACGCTTCCCCGACAGGCATCGCTGGAGCCCGCGTAAACAGGGCGTTTCCGGTCGCCCCCTCGGAAACCCGCGTGGATAAAGGACTTCCGTACCCCCCTCCGGAGGTCCCCTGTTTATAAGGGTTTCCGGGCGCCTGCCCGGAGATGCACGATCCACAAGGGCTTCAGGCCGCCGCCTCGGAAATGCCCTGAATACGCGGGTCTCCGGGGAGCCTTGTGACGAAAAACACGCGGCGCAAAATCCGCCCGTCAGCCCATGCTCCGTGCTCCGTGCTCCGTGCTCCGTACTCATTGTGCCCACGACGCCAGAAATGACAACACGGCAACACCCGGCTGGGCACGATCGGGCACAATCGGGCAATTCCCGCTATAGTGCGGCGCTTCGTTCAATCAAATGCTCGCTGATAGCCACATCGTGATTGCCGTCGTTCTCTACCAGCCGGAAATTCCGCCCAATACCGGCAATATCATCCGGCTGTGCGCCAATACCGGCGCGGAACTCCATCTGGTCGAACCGCTTGGTTTCCCGTGGGAAGACCGCAAGCTCAAACGCGCCGGTCTCGATTACCACGAGTTTGCCCGCGTTTTCCGCCACGCCGACTGGCCGGCCTGCAAAACTGCCCTGGCAGACCGCCGCTTTTTCGCCGTCACCACGCACGGGGCGCGGCGCTACGATCAGGTAGAGTTTCAGCCCGACGACGTTTTCGTTTTCGGCTGCGAGACGCGCGGCCTACCTGCTTCCGTCATGATGGAATTTCCCGAAAATCACCGCTTACGGCTGCCGATGCTGCACGGACAGCGCAGTCTTAACCTTTCCAACGCTGTCGCCGTCATGGTGTTTGAAGCCTGGCGTCAGCACGGTTTTCCGCAAGGGATATGAACACACGCAGCGCAATGTCTCGCGTTTGGCCCGGCTTGACGGGTTTTTACCCGACGCCTAAGATGCGCCGGTTTTCCGGAAACACGCCCAAGTGAAGTTCGATCAACTCTACCGACTGATTCGTGCAGACATGCAGCATGTCGACACGATCATTCGTCGTCGTCTGCATTCCGATGTTGCACTGGTACGACAGGTCGCCGAACATATTATCCAAAGCGGCGGCAAGCGCCTGCGGCCGGCGCTCGTGCTACTGACAGCCCGCGCGCTGGGGTATCAGGGCCAAACCCACTACACGCTGGCGGCCGTCATCGAGTTCATCCATACGGCCACACTTCTACATGATGATGTGGTCGATGAATCCAGTTTGCGCCGCGGACGCGATACTGCCAATGCCCTGTTCGGCAATGCGGCCAGCGTTCTGGTCGGCGACTTTCTCTATTCGCGCGCCTTTCAGATGATGGTTGAGGTCGGCGACAAACGCATCCTGCAAGTCTTGGCAGACGCCACGAACGTCATTGCCGAAGGCGAAGTGTTGCAGTTAATGAATTGCCACAACGCCAATGTCGACGAAGTGCGCTATCTGCAAGTCATCCGATACAAGACCGCCAAGCTGTTTGAGGCGGCGGCGCGGCTGGGCGCCATTATCGGCGGCGCCTCGGCTCAAGTTGAGCAGCAGCTGGCCGAGTACGGTATGCATTTGGGCACGGCCTTCCAGCTCATCGACGATGTACTCGACTACTCCAGCAGTGAAGCAGAGACGGGCAAGCATCTCGGCGACGATCTGGCTGAGGGAAAACCGACGCTCCCTTTGATTTACGTCATGCAACACGGCACACCAGAACAATCCGCTTGTGTGCGCCAAGCCATCGAACATGGCGGGCGTGAAGATTTTCCTCACGTATTGGCGGCCATCCGCGCCACCGGCGCACTGGCACACGCCCAACAGCAAGGAGCAGCCGAAGCAGCACTGGCAAAAAACGCCATCGACGGCATTTTGCCAGCTTCCCCCTATAAAAATTCTTTGCTAGAATTGGCCTCCTTTGCGGCACAAAGGTCATTTTAAGCATCGCTATTTGATTCTTTGTTTGCCTCAGTCGGGGTGTAGCTCAGCCTGGTAGAGTACTACGTTCGGGACGTAGGAGTCGGAGGTTCGAATCCTCTCACCCCGACCACATTTATATGTATTTATATGTTTATGCCCTTGCATATCTTCAGGTATGCAAGGGTTTTCTCTTTTCCGGCTTTTCTTTTTAGCCATTTCTGCATTTCTGTTATCGCCCCAGGTTTTTCCTGCGTTTTATTTTTCCCCATCCAAACCCACAAAGTCGACACGCCGCCAGGAACTCTTTGACTTGGTAGGAGAAATCCGTATAATTCGTCCCTCTTCGTAGCGTTTTTTATCCCTTTTTGGAGTCCAACATGTACGCGGTCATAAAAACCGGTGGCAAGCAATATCGCGTTGTCGCTGGCGAAAAACTGAAAATAGAACAGATACCGGCAGAAGTTGGCGCAGAAATCACGCTTGACCAGATTCTCATGCTGGGTGAAGGTGAGTCCGTGAAAATCGGCACACCATTCGTCACCGGTGCTGCGGTCAAAGCGACTGTGCTTTCACAAGGCCGTCACGACAAAATCAAGATTTTTAAAATGCGCCGTCGCAAGCACTATCAGAAACACCAAGGCCATCGCCAGAATTACACGGAAATCCGCATCGACGGCATTTCCGGCTAATTGACGGCAGCTTTCCGGAAAGTCTCAGCAAAGGACATCAAACCATGGCACACAAAAAAGCAGGCGGCAGTTCCCGTAACGGTCGCGAATCAGAATCAAAACGTCTCGGCGTCAAGCGTTACGGCGGCGAACAGGTGCTGGCCGGCAACATCATCGTGCGGCAGCGCGGCACAGCCTTCCACCCAGGAGTGGGTGTCGGTGTCGGCAAGGATCACACGCTTTTCGCTCTCGTTGATGGGCAAGTCCAATTTACCGTCAAAGGGCCGAAGCGCCAGCGCACCGTCAGCATCATCACCGCAGCGCCAGCAGCCTGATACGGCTTCGCTCCCTACACACAGCTCAAAGCCCTATTCCAGCAATAGGGCTTTTTAGTTTATAGCCGTATATTGCCGTACTGATCAAAGCACCAATTCGGTGCAGCACTAGATTCCCACACCAGTCACCGTCAGGCAAGCCATCATGAAATTTATTGACGAAGCCAAAATCCTGATTGCCGGCGGCAACGGCGGCAATGGTATCGTTTCCTTCCGGCGCGAGAAGTACGAACCGCACGGCGGCCCGAATGGCGGCGATGGCGGTCACGGCGGTAGGATTTATGCCATCGCCGACCGCAATCTCAACACTCTGATCGAATACCGCTATACGCGCAAGTTCCTTGCCGAACGCGGCGAGAACGGTGGCAGCAGCGATTGCACAGGCAGAAGCGGCAAGGATATTGTCCTGCATGTGCCGGTTGGCACAGTCATCACCGACGAAAACAGCCAGCGTGTCGTTGCCGATCTCGCTGTCGATGGCCAGCAAGTCTTGCTCGCCAAAGGCGGCAAGGGGGGGCTGGGCAATACCCGCTTTAAGTCGAGCACCAACCGCGCACCCCGTCAATGCACGCCTGGCGATCCTGGTGAAGAACGCGATTTGCGCCTTGAGCTGCGCGTACTCGCCGACATCGGTTTGCTTGGCCTGCCGAACGCGGGTAAAAGCACGTTCATTCGCGCCGTTTCAGCCGCACGCCCCAAGGTCGCCGACTATCCGTTCACCACGCTACACCCCAATCTCGGTGTCGTACGCACGGCAGAAAATAAAAGTTTCGTCATTGCCGACATTCCCGGCCTGATCGAAGGCGCGGCCGATGGCGCCGGCTTAGGCATCCGCTTTCTCAAACACCTGGCACGCACCCGCATTCTGCTCCACATCGTTGATCTGGCCCCCCTCGACCCTGAGGCCGATCCGGTGCGAGACGCGCGTGCCATTGTCCGTGAACTTGAACGTTACAGTCCGGAACTGGCTAGCCGGCCACGCTGGTTGGCGCTCAACAAAATCGACTTGATCCCTGAAGAAATGCGTGAACAACGCATCCACGATTTTCTGGCCGCTTATGCTGCCGACGCTCTTGAGGATTCGCCGCATTTTTGCATCAGTGCCATCAACGGCGAAGGCTGCCGTTCGCTGGTTTTCGCCCTCCAGGCTGCACTCGACGCCCTGCCACCCGCTTCCATCCATTCCGAAAGGAATGTAAATAACGCCTCATCAGAAACGCAGGCCGCTTTACAAACCGCGCCCCAAACACCATCCATTACGCCTGATCTACCAGACAATCCCAAAGCCTGATCATCATGTCTACGACCTGTCTTGCTGCCGCCAAACGCTTCGTCATCAAGGTTGGCTCTACGCTCGTCACCAGTAACGGCCAAGGGTTGGACTTCAACGCCATTAGCGAATGGGCGCGTCAGATCGCCCAGCTCCGTCAGGCGGGGAAAGAAGTCCTGCTCGTTTCCTCGGGCGCTATCGCGTTCGGCATGCAACGTCTGGGCTGGCGGCAACGCCCCAAAGCCGTCCATGAGCTCCAGGCCTGCGCTGCTATTGGACAGATGGGATTAGTGCAAGTTTATGAAAACGCCTTCGTCCGCCACGGTCTCGCCACCGCTCAGATCCTACTCACGCATGAAGACCTGGCCGACCGCAAACGCTACCTCAATGCGCGCGCCACGCTGACCGCCCTGCTCGCACTCGGTGTCGTCCCGATCATCAACGAAAACGACACCGTTGTCACCGATGAAATCAAGTTTGGCGATAACGATACGCTCGGTGCGCTTGTCGCCAACCTCATCGACGCCGACGCCCTGATCATTCTGACCGACCAGCAGGGGCTATACACCGCTGATCCACGCCACGACCCGAATGCCACGCTGGTCAGTGAAGCACACGCCGGCGACCCAACGCTTGAAGCCATGGCAGGCGGTGCGGGCAGCGGCATCGGCAAAGGCGGCATGATCACCAAGATTCTTGCCGCCAAACGCGCCGCCAGCAGCGGCGCGCATACCGCCATTGCCAGCGGACGGGAAAAAGACGTGATGTTGCGTCTGGCTCGTGGCGAAGCGCTAGGCACACTGCTTATTTCTGGCACACCGACCCTGAACGCCCGTAAACAATGGATTGCCGACCACTTGCAAGTCAGCGGCAGACTCATACTTGATGCCGGCGCGGTAAAAGCACTATCTGTAGGCAAAAGCCTGTTACCTGTTGGCGTCGTCGATGTTCAGGGAGAATTTGAGCGCGGCGCCCTCGTCATTTGCCTATCACCCGAAGGTAAGGAAATTGCACGCGGCCTTATCAACTATGGTAGTGGTGACGCCCGCCGCATCGCTCGCCACGCTAGCGCCGACATCGAAGCTTTGCTTGGTTATGAATACGAAGCAGAAATCATCCACCGCGATAATCTGATGACACGTTAACCGCCATTTTCTGAGGAGCTTAGGAATCAAACGCTTTCCAAAGGGTTGTTTCTGAGCAGTTTAAGCATTGTCTTGTGGAAATCAAGGTGTCGGTGATTGAAGCGAAACTCGGTCTGCTTGAGGTACAGATCGAACTTGTCCCTTCGCACACCATGAAACTGCACCAGCCGATGCCTGGCATCACTCCAGAAAGACTCATGCCGTTGACGTGTCTGGAGCCTTTGACTTGCCTCGGTTGCCGTGATTGATCCGAAAGTGCTTTTCTAGGCCGAGGTCAACCCGCCCATCGTAGCCTCGCCAGCCGTCGGTGTGAATGATGCTGTTAGGATCCACTTTACCCCGAATAATGCCTTGCAGCGTGGCTTTGAAGGCATCGGGGACGATTCCGGTATAGACACAACCGCCTCGCTTGAGCAGACCAAAGACGATGGTTTTACCGCCTGCGCCACGCCCGCGTTTGCCGTAAGCTTGCGTATTTTTGAACTATCAGACAAAAAAACGGCTGCCCGAAGGCAGCCGTTCTTAATCAGATACAATCAGAATCTATCTGATCATACAATCCGATTAGAAGGAATGGCGCAGGCCAACAGATATGACATTGCTCTTGCCGGTACCTGAACCAACCTGCTTTTCCTTGGCTTTGCCATAACCATACAGTGCGTAAATATTGGTACGCTTACTCAGGTTATAGCGGGTACCCAATTGATAGGTTTTAATCTTCCAAGAATCGTCACCACTCGCTGTAAACTTGTTTTTACCCATACCGTAGTTGGCAAACAGCTCAGCTTGGCCTACCGGAACCGTCACACCGATGTCACCACCGCGGTATTTGTGATCACTTGGGCCATTGACGTCGGCCTTCCGATCGAAATACATACCAACCAGTTTGGCAACACCAAAATCGTAACCTGCGGCAGCAATAAATTCACGGCGATCCTCTTCGTTCGAGAAAGCCGGCGCAGAAGTACTCTCATCCTTTTCATATTTTTGTCCGCCGATGAAAGCGGTAACGGGGCCATTAGCATACTTCAGGCCGAGGTTGTAGATTTTGTAGGAGTCATCCTGGCTGGCAGGACCATTATCCAGTTCCGACTTGCCGTAACCGAACTGGCCCATGACCTGGAAGCCGCTAAACGACGGTGAGTAGTAGGACACGGTATTGGCGCGAGCAAGATCCATCGCATCGACGAGTTTGGCATTCGTTCCCGGGGCATAGAAGCTAGCGTTGTAGGCGTGACCCACATGGTTGCGCGAACCGACGTTAGCAAAGCCCGTCTGATCATCAATAATCAGGTTAGCGAGACCAATCTGGAAACGACCGGCGCTGGCGCTTTCCAAATAGGCGAACGATTGACGCGTGCGGCTGAAAGATGGCGCATCCTTGCCCGTAACGCCATCATTGCCAACGGTCATTCTTTCATGATCGTTATGGGTGCCCTTGAAATGAACTAACCCGATTTCATGGAAATAACCAGCCTTCAGTCCGCTACCCAACTGTTCCTTGACATCAATGTTCAGGCGCGAGGAGCTCATACCCTTGCCGTCGCCGCCACGGAAGTTTCTGTATTTATGGGTTTGGCTTTCCCACTTGTCCTTGCCAATGTTATAGCCAAGATCAACGGTACCACTCAGGGTCACGGAGGTCTGAGCGAAAGCCGCACCCGAAACCAAACCGGCGACGGCCAGAGCAATTACTTTCTTTTGCATTTGAAAATCTCCTCTAGGGTTAAGGTCGGCGGCGCATTGGGTGACACAACAACTCAGCTCCACCAAACTGGACCTCTCATGGATGAGAAGCTGGGTGCCATGATCGCAAACCGCACGCCGCCGGACAAGCTGAAAGTGCTAACTCTTCCATTTTTCAGCCCGTCTTGTTGTGCAATTGCAACAAGCGGATGGGGATATTAATCAAGACAATGCGGTTTCAGATATTCAGCATATCGCCGTAAAAACTTTTGAACAGATCGCCTGACTCGCTCGCAAAACGCGCTTCGCACCCTCTTGCCCATCTCTTATCGATCGGCTGACAGATTTGAAAAAATAGACGGGAGAAAATGCTTCATCACGGCACGTTGTACTGCCACAGCGCATACAGACTCCGTTTCCTGTTCATCATTCGCCCGCTGCGCTCATTCATAAACACTTGCCGCACGATCTATATCAGTTTTTGGCCCGCATGCATCATTGACCAGACGCAGACAACTTGAGCAGGCGCATATGCGACGCAGACCTCTTCGAAGCACAGTTTTTGCTTTACTTTCAATGAGTTTCCCGCTTTTTATTTCTTATTCGTGATTCTTTACTGCATTACCGTCTGTGTATTATTCTCAACAAAAAGAGCCGGTTTTGTGCATGCAACGTATTGAACAAAGCATTATTTAGGCATATGATTCGTCTGCATTCAGGTGCCTCGCTCCCGGGAGAGGGAGAAGGTGAAACGGGAAACCGGT
>ERZ773068.1037-NODE-1037-length-14085-cov-16.889380_pt1 | contig 14085 bp, 15 predicted proteins | sample MGYA00580620_ERZ773068 | MGnify/ENA primary metagenome ERZ773068 (study PRJEB29015, sample SAMEA2737983) | human oral metagenome | biome: human oral; feature: human-associated habitat; material: dental | place: China | collected 2101 ... | reverse complement strand
GTAATTCTTCTAAAATATCATTTGATATTGCTTGATTTGTTGAGTTTAATTGTTTGTCTATTTTTCCTGCCATTATTCATTACCTCCTGCATTTTCTGCTTCAAATTCTTGTTTAGCTCTCACGTAATTAGCTCTGTCTATATCAGAACCAGTTTCAAAAGCCTTTTTCTTTAATTCTTCTAATTGAGTCTTTTTATCGGCTCCACCATTACTTCCGCCATTCATTGCACCTGGTACTCCACTAGCACCAAGAGATTTTACATATTCTCCCATTGTTTCAGCAAAACCTTTAACAGATGCTTCTATTTCTTCTTCATTATTTCCAGTAATTCTATCTAAAAATTTATCTGGCATTTTATACTTTGCTAATGTAGTTCTTTTGATTTCATCTGTTTTTATTTTTGAGAGTTCAGCATTTTTGGCATCTAAATCTTTTTGAATCTTTTCAAGTTCTTTTTTGTGCTTTTCTTCTGCAGAAAGATTAGCATTTTTTATTCTTTCCTCATAATCCTCAATAGATTCATTGTGATGTCTTTCAAGTTCTTTTTTTGTTTTTTCAAATTTTTCATTTTCTCTTTTAAGTCTAGCTTCAATCATTTTGTCAACTTCTTCTTGAGTAAATGTTTTTGGCTCTCCTGGTTCTGCAAATTGTTGAATATTAAGTTTAAATCTTTTCATTTTATCCTCCTGTTTAAAGTCCTGTTTGACTATTTTTATCCAGGTGTTTTATGTCCTCCAGTACGACAATGTTTATGTTTGTCCCTCCTTTCTTTGCAATAAAAAAAGCACCTAGTTTTTAGCTAAGTGCTCTTGGTTTAATTATTTTATTTAGTTCTTTCTTTAAAAAAATCTTTCCAGTAAGGGTTTTCTTTATCAAAAATTTCTTTTTGTTCTGGTGTTAAGTTGTGTGGATAATCTGCAAATAAATTAAAGATTTTTATTTTATCAAAACTAAACATGTGTTTACCAACAGAATCTAAATCATCTATCCACCATACTCTATCATTTTTATTTTTCTTATAAAAATCACTTAGCATATCCACCTTCTCCTTTATTTTGTTTATCTTTAGCTGTATTTATGTAACCTAATAGGTTTTTAAATTCCTCACTATTTTTGCAAGAATCTACTTCTATTAAAACATTTGATTTTTCAAATTTTATACCACCAACTGAATAAGAAGTTTGACATCCAAATCTAGTTTTTAAAACAGAACTATCTAATTTTTTAAAGCCATTTTCTGTTTCTGACTGCAACTCTAAGTATTCAAAACCTCTATTCCCTATTCTTATTATCGCCGCATGTTTACCTGTTTCTAGATAATATTCTTTTTTTTCTTCTACAAAAGTAAGTAACTCTTTAACAGCATTGTAATCATTTGCCCTTTTTATAACTTTACTTTCAATACCATCTAAATTAGCAATTTCAACTATGTTTCTCGTTGTGGCAAAAATTTCTGTAGATATACCGCCTCTAAAATCTAAAACATCATACCCATTTCTATTTCCTATATAAGCAAATGCTAGGGAAGAACAAGAACCTTTTGTTTGGTCTCCTCCGCCTAATTTTTTAATTATTTCTTCAGTTGTTAATTCTTTTTGTAGTTTTCTAACTTCATTATACTCTACTTTATCATTTTGAGCCCATGCCATTGTAAATGTATTAGGTACTGGTTCTTTAGTTATACTCTTATTTTCATTATTTGTCAATGCTTCTTTCTCGTTGCTTTCAATATCTTTTCCACCAATTTCTTCTCTACCTTGCTTGATTAAATTTTCATAGTCAACAATCGGTATTGTTGTACTTCTGCACCTTGGGTGCATTGGTGGATAATTGAGACCTACTGCAATTTTCTTAATCTCAAAAATTTCTCCATGAAGTTCAGAACAAATTTGACTGGTCCTGCTATCCAAAGTGGCATTAAATTCATATTTTTCTATTCCTGCTTCATTATATCCATCTAACGTAGCTTGATTCAAAACATAATTAACTTCTGTTCTCAAAAGTCTTTCAACATCATTCTTTTTAGCTGTCTCAAACCTTTCAGAAACTCTTTTAGTCATAGTTTTCAGATTAATCCCTTGTATCATACCATTAACTATTTCTTGTTTAACTGTTTGAGCTAAGTTATCAGTATTAGTCCAAAGTCTTTCAGAGAAGTTTGCACCACTCCACGGTCTATCTAAAACAGCTTTTATTTTATCTCTACTTACAATAGCATTAATTCCTAAATCTTTTGTTACTTCTAAAAAAGTGTCTCTATAAACAGAATTTAAAGCATTTTTACTGCTATCTTCAACTCCAAAAATCAACTTAGTAAATTCCATATCTATTTGAGCTTTAAGACTATCTAAATGGCTATTTCTACTTTTAGCAGATAATGTTTCAATTTCTAAATATAATTTTTGTGCATCTAATGGTGCTGTTTTTAAAAGATTCTTATATTCTTTCATATAACTATGTAAATCTTTTTTCCAAACTTTATAATCATCACCTTTTAAAAGTTTCAAAGCTTCATTATAATTTAGAATATTATCATTCATATAAGTTGTAGTTATTCTAGCAATCTCTTTATTTATGTTTTGCTTAGCCTTTTCAAGTGCAATCTTATATTCTTTTTCAATGTCTTGTATAGTAGTAAATGCCTTAGCTTCTCTTTTAACTTGCCTTTCTTCCCAATAATCTCTATTCTTTTGATCCATTAGCACCAACTCCAATTGGAGTATTCATATCTTTCATTACATTAATATCCTCTTCAGCTTTTATTTTTTCTAACTCTCCTTTTGCATCTTCTATGAAAGGCAAAATAGATAAAATAGTTTCATGCGATACTATTCCTTGTAATTTTTGGGCTGTATCTGCTGCTTCAACTAAATTCTTTGGAACATTTCTAGTAAAGACTTTTTGAATATCCTTCGGACTAATTTTTAAATTATAGAAATCTATCATAAGTTGTAATCTTTGATTAATTGCTTTTTTGAAATACATTTCCTTTTTTGCTGCTAATTGTTCTAAGGCAAGTAATTTATAAGCAAGTGCAACTCCCGAACTGTTCCCACTGAACTCTTTATCTTGCATGTCTGGTATCATAGAAAATTTATGAATATCTTGATTTAATCTATTTTTATTATTTTGGGCATAAGTATCATTAACTTCTTTTATTAGCCACTTTGCATCTCCATCATCATCAATCAACATTAATTTATCTTCTTTTACTTTTTTTAACGTTTCTTTATCTGTTCCTCCAACATTAGTTAAAACTAAAAGTGCATCTGTGAAGTCTGTCATATCATCTACTGATGTTGATGTAACTTCATCATATCCATCTATCAAAGAAATTACTTTTTTAAAATCCCCAAAGCTTCTTTTATTATTCAAAAATTCGATAATTGGTACTTGCTTAAATCCATGTAACTTAGTTTCTCCTTTTACTGCTGGAACTTCTTTTTTATCACTATCAGTTATATATTCATAAGTTGTAATGCTTGTATTATCATAAACTTCTAGTTTATAAACCCATTTATTTTCTTTATTTTTAGTTTTATCCCATCTTACAGCAGCAACAATATTTTTTTTAACTGTATTATCTCTCAAAATAAAACAATCTCTTGGATCTACTACGACATTATCTATTGTATTATCCATATTTTTATACCACAATTCATAAGATTTACCAAAAATAGAGCAGTTTTCAGAATGTTCAAAATTTTCTTGTTGCTCTTCTTCAGTTGACAAATATTCAGATAATTTTTCAAAATCTTTTTTTAATTTATCATCTTGTAAAGTATAAGAGATAGGTTTTCCCAGGAAATATGCAGTGGCGATAGTTGTTATGTATCCTGGGTAGTCATGAATCAACTTAGCATCTTCTTTATCTACCGTTCTATTTTTTTTATTTAAAATACCGTGTTCCCCTTTATAATAGTCTTCCATTTTCTGTAGATTAGGTAATTCGTTTTTAATAAAAGCCTCAAGGGCTTCTTGTAACTCTTTTATATCCACAAGTCCTCCTTTCTATCTTATTCCTAAACTCAATCTATCTAAAGTTCTAATTCCACTATTTCTCATATAATCTTCCAGTGCATATCTCATAGCATCCATCAAGTGATTGAAGTCATCAATTGGTTTATTTGTTGCTTTTCCAAACTTATCCTTATCCCAAGAATAATTTGAAATCTCTGTTAAGAAATTCACACACCTAGGATGAATAAAAATTTTAAAATCTTGAATAAACTGTATTCCAGCATTAATACTATCTTTTCCTTTTTTAGATGCTTTTATTCTATAAAGTCCTAAACCTTTCAAATGGTCTATACTTTTTGGCTCTGCACTATCAGCAACTATAATTTCTTTCTTAAAACCTAATTTTTCTATATTGCTATAAATAGCTGTGTTTTGCATTCCTTTTTGATATATTTCATCAAAAACATAAATTTCTTTTTGTTCCTGGTCCAATATCCCACAAAAAAAAGCAGCTGGGTCATTTGTATATCCAAAATCTAACCCAAATACTGCTTTTGTTTTTTGTCTTTTATTTAAAATTTCTCTCCAATCAAATTCTAATTCCTGCCAATTTTCATAGACAAGACCATCTACTATTCCCCAGTTACCAAGTCCAGCAACTTGATATCTACGAGGGTTATTCTTTTTCATATCTTCAAATAATTTCTTATCAGCCTCATCTAGCCATTCATTACATAGGTAATTAGTAGTCAAAGCTAAAATGTTTTCATCTTCCCTATCAAAAAATCTACCTTTAAGCCAATGTCTTTCATTCCAAGGGTTAAAAGATATTATAATTTGCTTGAATAGTGGTTCTTCTACAACTCCTCTAATGCTTTCATCTAACATGTTAAAGGCTATTTCATCTGTTAGTTCATAGGCTTCTTCTACCCAACACCAACACAAACTACCTACTGAAACTGAAATTGATGTAATTTTTAATGGATCGTCAAAACCTCTAAATAAAATCTTTTGCCCAGTTGGTTTATAAGTCATTTCAAGTGGACTTTCTTTTAATTCCCAGTAGTCTTGAACTTGAAATCTGTTTATTGCCCATCTTAAATCTGAATAACAGCTATCTTTTAAAGTCCTAAATACTTTTCTTACAACAAGAGTATTAGCATTCTTATATTTCATCATATTATAGATTATCCATAGAGCTGTTGTCTTGCTCTTTTTTGAAGCTCTCGACCCTTTAACTACCTTATACCTACCCTTGAAGTTCCAAAACAATTTATAGCCTTTCCCAACGATTTGAGGTAAACTTATCTTTATAAATTTACTCATCTAGATCATCTTCACCAACAATCATAACCGGCAAAGTCCCTTCAATTTTAGTTTTATCAGTAAATAAAGCGTATCTCTTTCCTAAGAGTTCTGCTGCTTTTATTCTCTCCTTAGCTGATACTTGTTTCTTTATGATAGAAGCAGACGAACTATAATCACCATTTCCTTCTATCACTACAACCTCTTCTTGTATTTCACCTCTCATCATTGCGGTTAAGTTCTGTAAAACTTCTTCTGCAGATGCTATTCTTTCAGATTCTAATTTTTGCATTAATTCATCAATATAATTTTTTAAAGCAGGTTTTGTAAGGTTTTCCTGCCCTATAACTCTTGATGTCTTTTTGCTATACCCAGCTTTTATTGCAGCATCAGTAGCATTTCCACTAGCTACATAATATTCACAAAAAGCCTTTTGCCTTGCATTTAATTTCAATGCTACTTCACCTCACTTTTTATAAACAAAAAGCCCCTGTATTTCTACAAGAGCTTTGATTATTTATTGGCTGGGGATATTGGACTTGCACCAATGACATTTTGCTTAACAGGCAAACGCTCTAACTAACTGAGCTAATCCCCAATATGGCAAGACTTTTTTAGAGTAGAGTCTTGAACTACTTTTGACACAAGGTAGGATTTACTTTATCCCCTACACTGTTAACATGCTATCATATTAACACATTTTTTTTAGCATTAAAATAGCGGCTTTTTAGCGGCTTTTTAGCGGCTTTTTAGCATTTTCTAAAATTCTATTAATCTTTGTGCCTTAAAATGGACTTTTAAAGCTCCTAGTATTCTATTTCTCATTTTGTATGTGTTAGTTACATGCACATCTAGCTTTTCTGCTATTTCTTCATAAGTCAATTTCTGAAAATATTTAAGTTCAATGAATTTATAGTCTTTATTATCTTTCACCATATTCAAACACTCATCTATTCTGAATAGCATTTCTCTATAACGACTTATATTATTCGATATTCTTTGCTTCAGCTCTTCTATTTGTTCATACTCACTTTTTATTTCATACCCATTTCCCCCTTGGCCTCCAACACCACAGCATTTTTTTAGTTGTGGATTAGCTAGATGCTCAGTTTCTTCCTTTATCCTGTTTTTATACTTGGGATAACTGTATAACACATCTTCAATTTCTTTTAATACTATTCTTTGTTCTTGTGTTGCCATCTTATCTCACCTCAGTTATTATATTATCAATTATTTCTAAGTTTATGCCATTAGAAGCATATGTTTCTTGCATATACTTAGAAAATTCAATTTTCTTTGCTTCTATCTCATCTTCATTCATATGTTTTTCTTTAAACATATGACTATTTATAATTCTTATATTGTTTCCATCTCTTACTCTTAATTCTTGTAAATACTCAATCATTGTTTATCCCTCCAATACCCAATTTAATAATGAGATTTTTTTCTCAACCTCAAAAATAAGACTATTATAATCACTTTTTACATCCCATTCAGTGCTATTATTTATTATATCTTTAAATTCAGCTATATCATTTTCTAGCTCCCTAATTTTTTGATAAATTTCTTCTTGTGTTTTCATTAGTTCCACTCCTTTCTATTTCTTATACTTCCCATTTTTGTAGCTTTCTAATTTCTCAATATGCTTTTGAAAATCTTGCTCATTAAATCTACTAAGCATTAGTAAATTTATAGTAGCAGTTATTAAGTCTAAAGCTTCAGCAACAAAATTATTCCTATTTTTTATGTAACTAAAAGTGCTAGTTTCTCTAACTTCTGCTAGAAGTTCTTTGTACTCTTCTTTAACTTTTTCTAATTGTGTTATATCTGATGCTCCATATGCTAAAGATTTATAGTTCATCAGTTTATTTAAGTCTATTTCCAATTTAATCTACTCCTTGTTATTTTTATTTGCTTCTTTAACTTTATTAATTCTAACTTTCAAGCTCTCAACAAGTGCATCTTGTACATCTCCTTTGTTTTGTAATGCTTCCATTACGTCTTCATCTCTAGTCTCTTTACAAACCAAATGATGAATTATTACTTTTTCTGTCTGCCCTTGTCTGTGTAGTCTTTTGTTAGCTTGTTGATATAATTCCAAACTCCAGTTAAGCCCAAACCATATCACATGATTACCCCCAGCTTGTAAGTTAAGCCCATAAGCCGCACTTGCTGGGTGGGCTAATAATATATCAATTTCTCCCTTGTTCCAATCTAGTTGGTCTTGTGGAGTTTTCAAAAGCCTTATTCTTAACTTCGAGTCTTTCAAAGCTTCAATTATTCTATCCTTATCATGTTGAAAATTATAGAATACTAGTGCAGGTTTCCCATTTAACTGTTCTATCAGCTCTAAAAATCTTTCAATCTTACAGTCATGGACTTCAAAGACTTTTCTATTCTCGTCATAGATGGCCCCATTTGCTAATTGTAATAACTTGTTAGATAATGCTGCTGCATTTGCGACTGTAATTTCGGTATCTTCAAGCTCAAGAATAGCTTTTTTCTCAAGCTCATCATAAGACTTCTTAGCCTTGCTATCCAAAACTACAGGTACTTGCTCATAGATTATGTCTGGCAGTTCCAAATAATCTTCTGCTTTCATAGATATACAGATATCTGATATTTTTTCATGTATGGCTTCATTGGATCCTTCTTTGGCATCATAATTAAAAATTACGGTTCTATTTCTTTGCCCGGGTTCAAAATATCTCTCTCTAAATTTCCCTATAGTCTTTTCTAGTCTTTCTCCCTGATCTAGTAGATACAATTGAGCCCATAAGTCTATCAAACCATTAGGTGCAGGTGTACCTGTAAGTCCAACTATTCTAGTTATCTTATTCCTAATAACTTTCAAACTTTTAAATCTTTTCGATTGATGATTTTTAAAACTAGACCACTCATCAAGTACCACCATATCGAATGGCCAAGCATTTTTATAGTAATCTACTAACCAAGTTACATTCTCACGATTTATGACATAAATATCTGCTGTTTTAGCAAGTGCCTTTATACGCTTTTGTAAGCCCCCTAAAACAAGAGATGTTTTTAGTAGGGATAAATGGTCCCACTTTGCTATCTCATCTGTCCAGGTAGCCTCTGCGACTTTTTTTGGGGCTATTATTAATACCTTTCCTACTTCAAATCTATTAAATTTTAAATCCGATATTGCTGTTAAGGTTATGATGGTTTTTCCTAACCCCATATCCAGCATAAGCCCTAATTTATCATCATTTATCATTCTATCAATACAGTATTTTTGGTATTCATGCGGTATAAACTTCATTTAGGCATCCCCTCCTCTATAAACTTATCTACTTCTTGAAATGAAGCTATCACTCTCACATCACAATTTAAGTTCTTAAGTTTATCTATAAAATTTCTTTGTAGCGGTGATAAATTCTCCCTTTTCCCTTCTGCTTTCAGTTCTACAAAGTAGACATCTCCTCCTGGAACTATAACTATCCTATCAGGTACTCCTGCATTTCCTGGAGAGGTCCACTTCATACATAATCCATTTTTATTTTTTACACTTTTGACTAAATATGCTTCAATTTCCCTTTCACTTTTTTTCATAGATTTTTCTCCTGTTTCATAAGTAACAAACTAAACATCTTTTTCTATATATATATATGAAATAAAGAATTTATAGATTTTATAGAGTATATTTACCCTTTAAATTCTATATTTCTTTATACTTATATATAAAAGAATGTTACTTTGTTTAATATTAATAATAAAACTAATAATTCCAATACTTTTTCGGTAAACATTCTCAGTAACATTCTCGGTAACAACAAAAAAGAATGTTACCTTTTGATTTTTGAGAATGTTACCTTTTTGAGAATGTTTACCCTAGAATGTTACCTTTTTGTTAGTAAGGATTCTTCCTTTTATACCCCCTTTGAACACCGTATTTTCCAAATTTAGATGTTGCTTTCATTTTTTCCCATTCATTTAGAGATGCTAAGACTTTATTAATCTCAATACTGTCACTTTTTTTCATAAATCTAATACTATTCTTCAGAGCTTCTTCCCATATTTCAGCTGCACAAATTTTATCTCTTTGGATTAAATCATCATGAAGTAATACTTGTTCTTCGTATTCATCTAAAAAAGTCCTTTTTGCAAAAGCATCTAAAGAATTCCAATTCTTTGGAATTTTCTTATCTAAGTAATCTAAAATAATTCCTTTAAATACATTATCTTCAGAGTGAGCCTCTTGTTCTTCTTTTGCGATTTTCTCAGCTTCTTTTGATAGAACTAAACTATAAAATTCATTTTTTGCAAGCTCACAAGCCTCAGCCCATATCTGTTCTAATTCATCTTTTAAATCGTTAAATATAGATTTGTTAGGCTTAAATATAAAACAATCTATTGGCCAGAATCTTCTATTCCCTGTCTCATCTCTTAAGAAGTTAGTATCATTTGCTGTTCCAAAGAATGCACATCTTCTTGGATATTTTTGGGCTCTACGCCCGTACGATGCTCTAAAGATATCATCGGTTCTACTTAAGAAGTTTTTTACTAGGTTCAACTCTGATTTTCTTAATGAACTAAGTTCACCCATTTCAAGTATCCAACTTCCTTGAATTAATTCACAAGCATCTTTGCCTTCCACATTTACCAAACTATCGTTATACCATTCCATACCTAAAATTTTTAAAAAGGTACTCTTACCTACTCCTTGTGGCCCAATTAGAATAGGCATATTATCCCATTTAATTCCACCAAATATAGCTCTTCTTACTGCTGCTACTAAGGACTTTTCAGAAACTTCTCTTGTATAAATATTATCTTCACAACCTAAGTAGTCTATGAATAAAGTTTCTAATCGCTTTTCTCCATCCCACTGTGTAGATTGAAGCCTTGTCGCCACCTTGTTTTCAGCATTTTCTTCTGCAATTAGATTAACTCCATCTATGATTTTATTTGTGGAAGTGATTCCATAATTGCTTTCTAAATACCATCTAAGACCTGCATCATCTGTATCAGTCCAAATTCTGTCAGGGGTTTCAAATTTTCTATCCCAAGGTACTCCATCTCTAACTAATATTCTTGATGAAAAGATATCTTTGAAAATTTTAAACTTTAATTCCTTATCATTTCTTAAAATTAAAATTATGTTGGACAGAGTGCTAAGAGCTTTCATACCGTCTGCACTGTACTGGATATTATCTTTCCAGTTGTCATCATCTTCAACTATTTCACCTTCTAAAATTTCTTCATTCTTATCATTTACTATTGAAAATTCTGCAATAGCTTTTTGTTGTCTTTCTTTCAATAAATCTTTTCTAACATCTGTCTTTGCCATTACCCATTCTTTCATAGCTATCCAAGATGGCAGTTTGGCCACAGGAGTATTAACTTCTGCTTGTATATCCAAATGTCCGAATTTATGTAATCTCACTAAGTCAAAAGCATTCACTAATTTTTGACTACAAGGGTCAGTAGCATGATGTGAGTATAAGAAAAGTCCATCTTGATATACAATAGCTCCAGCAGTAGTACTTCCACCTACAAAGGTCAATCTGTCAGCTATATCACAGGCTTCATATACTCCTGGTAAAAATTCATCTATAGCTTGGTATATATTAAACCTTCTACAAAATGCCCCTACCATTCCTTCTTTTTCTAAAGGGTTTTCTTGCTTCTTCAACATATTCTGATGTAGCTTTTGAGCATCTGGAACTTCTGGCCAAGTTGATATATCTCTCCAGTTGTCATACATATTAAGGACTGCTGCACCATCTAACATAGGTTTATCGGCATAAGTAAAGACATAATCACTATCAATAGAATGGCTTGGCCAATACATTAACCTAACTGCTTGAAAGGTAGTAGGGTCACAATATCGTAACCCTATAAATGACGCTACCTTTCTTGCAATAGGCTCATACTCATCTGCAGAAACATCTTCAGCTAAGGGAAAAATAACTCTTATTCTAGGTTTAGTAGTTTGGTGCTTACGAGTGCTATACACCGTATAAGCACACTCTAAGCTATTAAGAGTTTTAATAATCTTAGTATCATCTTCATAAGCCAAGTTGTCTAAGTCAAGAGTTATTAAACTTCTACTTTCAACTGCTTCGCTTCTTCTTAGATTCCCTTTTAACTTTCCACCAACAAAGCCTCCAACATCCTTAATATCATCTTGCTTAGACTTAGAATAAGATAAGAACTCATCTAATGTTTCAGCTGTTATTTTTGGTTTTCCTAATCTATCCACAAATTCAGACCAGGTAATTTCAGTTGTTACCCACTGCTTGGATAATCTGTTATTTGCTTCTGATATTACTAATTTTCTTGAGTTCTCCATCTGATATCTCCTTTTATCCAAGTTTTATTATTTTAGATATACAGTCAATTGTTTCCTGAATATCTAAAGTAATTAAATTCCTAAAAGCCTCATTTAACAATAAAGCTTTATTAGATGGTATTCCTTCACATATCCCAAGTATTATAGTAGTCCAATCAGTTTTTAATTTATCAGTGATTGTATTTATTCTGCTTCCACTAAGACGTTGAGAAATTTCATTTCCTTTTAGGGTCCAAGTTAGGTATTCAATAGCTTTCTGATAATCTTCTTTACCATTCTTTTTTTCAGCACGAACTAGATACTTAACTACATTCCATATTCTAGTACATAAAGGATTAGGCATACTTTCAACTATAGCATCAGCTAAATGTCTACTTTCAAAATTACAACCTGGAATCATATAGTGTTTTGGTGAGTGAACATTATCATTCATAAGTACTTCTTTTTCAGGCTTTTCTGTCTTATTTTCAGATTCTTCTCCAATAACAATCAATATTTTCTTTTCAAGAGTTGGGCTTTCTATATTGAGTCTTCCATTTTCTACATAAGACAAAAAGCCTTGAGTAACTCCTATTTTTTCTGCAAATTCTTTTTGAGACAAGTTATTTTCATCTCTATATTTTTTAATTTTTCTACCTATATGCATAATTTTCCTCCTATTACATTTCTTTAAACTTTTTTAAATATAGCTCATATTTTCCATTTCTTTTAATAGCTCTCATTTTTTCCATACATACGCCAGGAGTTCTTCCCAGCATTAAGGCTATATCTTCCCATTTCATTGTTTGTCTATAACCTACTAAATCTATTTCATCTTCTTTGCTCCATTTAGTTTTGTGATTAGGAAATAGTTCTGGGTTATACATTAATCTCTTAGAATTTTTATACCTTTTAAATCCACTAGAGTCTACATAAAAATCTGCCATAATTTCCTCCTAATCTTTCATATAATAACTACCAGTAAATCCAGCAGCATTCAATATTAATCCTTTGGCCCAACTTATTTCTTCAGTCATAGTTTGTATAACTTCATCTAATTTAACTGTTGTTGGAACATCAAGTATTACCTCATCATGAACATGGAATACTATTGGCCACCCTTTTTCTTTTATTCTTAAAAGTGTTTCAGTTAAGCAATCTCTCGCTATGGCCTGCACAATATTTTCTGTTAATTTCCCACCATAAGTTGGGATAACTTCCCACTTCTTGGTAGTTTGGTTAATCCCCATATAATGCATCTGCATTTGTCCAAACTGATTTTCCTTTAAAAATGGTTTTGGATAGAAAAGTTTTCTACCACTAGGTAATTCAACAGTGAAAAAGTCTTGGCCATAAATAAAGTCATACTCTCTTGCTAACTTTACACACTTAACCAGTTGAGGTTCTCCAGTTTCTAAAACTTCAACCGCAGCATTTTCTAGTGCATACCACAGCTCCACAATTCTTTTAGATGATTTTCTCCATCTATCAACAATGTCTTTCATTTCTTCATCTGTTAAGCCCATATCTGCTGCACCCATAGCAGTTAAAGCTCCAACACTACCTTGGTAACCTAGGGCTAGCTCTGCAACTTTACCTTTAGCTCTAAGATGATAATTTTCTTCTCCTTTTGCTATGGTATTGATGGGTACTCCAAACATTTGAGAGGCTGAGGCTTCATAAATTTTTCCATGGGTTTTGAATACTTCCATTCTCCACTCTTCTCCAGCAAGCCATGCTATAACTCTTGCCTCTATTGCTGAGAAATCAGATACAACAAAGTGATTTCCTTCTGATGGGATAAATGCAGTTCTAATAAGTTGTGATAAAGTGTCAGGTATGTTCCCATAAATTAGCTCTAATAGTTCTCCGTCACCTTTTTTTATGATACTCCTAGCAACATCTAAAGTTTCTATATAGTTACGAGGTAAGTTCTGTACTTGAACCAATCTTCCTGCATATCTTCCAGTTCTATTGGCTCCATAGAATTGCAAGAGCCCTCTCACTCTCCCATCTTTACACATTGCTTCATCCATAGCTTTATACTTCTTAACAGATGTCTTAGAAAGCTCTTGTCTTATTTCTAAAACTCTTTTAGCTTTTCCATCATCTAGAGTATCTATCATTTTCCCTACTGTAGCTTTTTGTAAATTCTCAACTTCTTCTCCTGCTTCTTCTAACCAAGTAAGCAGTTGACTAGTAGAATTAGGGTTATCAAGCTTTGTTATTTTCTTTGCTTCTTCTAGTAAATTAGCTCTTGATACGGCATCTATAAATAAAGCACCATTCACTAACTTACTATCTACTTTAACTCCGTAAGCATTCATAAAAGTATCTAATACCCACAATTCCCACTCTCTGTCAGGGACAGGAAATGCACTTAATCTTCTACCTATTTCCATTTCTGTAACTACGTCTTGAACACAGTATTCTTTAAACAGCTCCCATTTTTCTGGAGCATGATGTGGCAGGTTTCTAGTTCTGTTTCCATTGCTTTTAGTTGGGTTACATGGAATACAGAAAT
>ERZ773068.1035-NODE-1035-length-14092-cov-6.232457_pt1 | contig 14092 bp, 8 predicted proteins | sample MGYA00580620_ERZ773068 | MGnify/ENA primary metagenome ERZ773068 (study PRJEB29015, sample SAMEA2737983) | human oral metagenome | biome: human oral; feature: human-associated habitat; material: dental | place: China | collected 2101 ... | reverse complement strand
AGTCCGATCTTGCCCAGGGCGACGACGGCGATGCGCATGCGGGTTGGTCCTTCCGTGGCTGGTGGCGTAGCGGGTCCACCATACTCGTTCGTTCTTGTTGTCCGTCCGGCCTGAGGCCGGGCACTCGGCCTTATTCGCCCCGCTACTGCCCGCTGGAGAGCCAGCACAGGTCGATGCGGTAGACGGCCGCGGATCCGCCTTGGTCGACGAGGGTGAATCCGCTGGAGACGTCGACGTCGTAGAGGCCCGGACGCAGCTTCTCGTTGGCTACGCCGTTGAAGCGCTGCGGCTGGTCGCTGTAGAAGTGGGTGATGCGATGGCGGCGCACGATCTCGCACACCTTCGGGTCGAAGTGGATGTCGCGGAAGTGGGTGCGCAGGTAGAGGCCGTCGGCGTCGCTGTCCGCCTGCCCCGCGAACATCCACACCGGGCTGCCCCCGGCCAGGAAGGGGAGCATGGCGGTACCCGCCACGGGGTCGCCCAGGACGTAGGCGTCCGGGGGGAGCTCTGTGCTCAGGCGCTTGATCATGGCCAGCTCGTCGGGTGAGGCCACCAGGCGGGACTGGCCGTGCTTCGGGGAGAAGGCTCCCCTCACGTCCGCTCTGACGGCGGTCATGCTGCTGGCGACCCCCAGGATGAGGACGAGCGCTCCGACCACGACGGGGCTGCTCATGATGATCCGGGCGACCGACGCCCGTCCCTCCGGATTCTCGGGCCTGCGCAGCGCAGCATCTGCGGCATTCGCACCTTCGCCCTGCTCGGTGCCGGCCCGCCGGCGCCGCCATGCCAGGAACCAGCCGGTCAGCGCATCCAGCCCGAGCGCGACGAGGAGAAGCGCGGGAACCACCGTCATGGCCTTGATCCGGTGCGGGTTGTTGTAGAACACGCCGGTCATGGCCGACAGGACGGGGACCGGGGCCAGCGCCGCCAGGATGAGCAGCATGCAGGCGACCCAGGCCACGACGATGCCCCGGTGGTGCCTGCGCCAGTAGGCCAGAACCGCGCCGAGCACGCTCAGGCAGGCCATGATGATGTAGGCGGCGCGGATCTCCCAGCCGCCCCCGCCGTAGTAGAGCAGGAACGGGATGACCAGCTTGGCGAACAGCGGCTCCCAGCTGCGGTCGGGTCGTCTGCCGAAGTGCGCCTGCTGCGGTCCGGGAGCCATGACGAAGACGGCGACGGCGAGAACGACGGCGACGGCGACGCCCAGCAGGATGATGCCGCGTCGCCGGGCGGCGCGATCGTGCTGGCGCACCCCCCGGATCCCCGCCAGGACGATCCCCATCCAGGCCACTGCCGCCAGGGGCCAGCCGATGATGATCGCGGTTGCCGGATGCGTGACGACCGATCCCATGACCGCGGCGACCGGTGCCGCCACCACGATGAGGGTACGGCGTCGGCGTCCCACGGTGATGAGCCAGGCGGCACGGCGCCAGGCGGCGACCGCCCAGGCGACGGCGGCAGGGCACGCCGCCAGAGCCAGCGCGTAGGGCCACACGGCCGTGTCGGTCAACAGCCGGATGGGGAAGATCGGGGTGAGTGCGCCGGCCCCCAGGACGAGGTACACCGAGCCTCGGATCTCCGGGAGGATGACCCGGGCCAGGTAGGCCATGCCGATGAGCCACACGAGGGGCACCACGAGCAGCAGGGTGTTGGTGGCCGGGACCACCTGGTACCAGCCGACCGAGGCGAGGGTGACGATCTCGTGCCACACCATCGGGTAGAAGGAGTGATGACCGTCCATCCCGAACATGCCCGCGTTGCCGTCGAGCATCGATGCGTTGCCCGTGTGCTCGATGAGCCAGGCCTGGTTGTAGTGGTAGAGGGAGTCGGCGGACTGAATTGGGATACTGGGTCCCGATCCGGGCAGGATCGGCAGAATCATGACGATCCAGGTGACCGCAATGGCGGACCACATCAGTCGCTGGGAGCCGAGGATGGAGCGGGTGTCGGGCATCTCCGGCTCACCTGGGGCCCCCATCGCGCTGGAGTACGGGGTGGGAGCCGGCAGCCCGTGCGGGGCCAGTTCGGGGGCGAACCAGGTGCGCAGCGTCAGCACCTGCCCCTTGCGCCTGACCCATAGCCAGCGCCCCACCGCGACGGCCGCGGCGCACAGGAGCAGGTAGGTGATGATAGTGGGTAGGTGCCACCACACCCCCAGGAAGCGGAAGAGGACTCCCCCGAGCCCCATGAGCAGAAAGGTCAGCGCCGGGGCGCAGGCGATGCGCGCCAGCCGGAACCGTGCACCGCCCGCGACGAGGAGCAGCCAGCCGGGTGCGAAGGTCGCGACGATCAACGCAACCAGCAACGGCAGGGCCGACATCCAGGCCACGATCCAGGTCATGCGCCGCGCACCACCGTCCGCAGATGTCGCGCCACGGCCTCACCGGTGGCCCGCAGGGAGCGGTGGTTGCGCACCCATGCGTGCAGCCGGTGGGCCCGGAAGGAGTCCTGCGCGGCGGTCTGGTCGGCCTCGTCGAGCGCCCGGGTCATGGCCCGGGCGACGTCGTCCTCGGTGTAGTCGGCCACCCAGCCCAGGTCGTGGGCGGTCAGATCCTCGACGACGGGCCCCACCCCGGCGTAGACCACCGGGACGCCGCAGGCCAGGGCGGCCAGCACCTTGGTGGGGTAGGCGAAGTCATAGCCCTGCCCCGGGCGGATGGATACGAGGCTGGCGGCGGCGCCCCGCTGCCAGCGGGCGGCGTCGGAGGCGTCCATGAGACCGTGCATGACGACGGCGGGGGCGCCGTCGGGGCCGGGCGGCAGGGCGGAGGCGACCCGGGCGATCTTCTGCCAGTCCGAGCCCTGCCCGATGTAGAGGACCTGAGCGGTGGGGTGGGTGCGCCGCACCTGCTCCAGCGCGGAGGCGAAGATGTCCGCTCCCTGCCACTCCGAGGCCGTGCCGGCGTAGATGAGATAGGGGCCGGTGATGCCCAGCTCGGCGCGCTCCTCGTCGGAGGGGAGCTCACCGGTGGGCTCGAAGACGTCGGTGTCGATGCCGTTGGGAACCACCACCACGTTCCGGGCGCCCAGGGCGCGGGCCCGCTCGGCTACCTCCTCGTTGATGGCGATGACGCACCGCGCCCCGCGCATCGCGTAGGACTCGGCGGCCCGCACCACCCGCACCACCGCATCCGGGGCGCCGGTGGAGGCGGCGGCGTCGGACCACACGTCGGGGGCGTACCAGACGTAGGGCAGGCGGCGCAGGGCGCAGATGGTGCGCGCCACCACGCCGGTGGTGGGCGGTGGCTCGACCAGGACGATATCGGGTCGGGAGGCCAGCCCCAGACGCAGCGCCAGAGGCATGTCGAAAGAGAGATAGGGTAGGTATCCGCGCAGGTATCCGCTGGCATCCCGCAGGGCCGGCCAGCGCGAGACGCGCACGCCCTGCGGGTCGTCGATCTGCGGGGCGGGTTGCCCGTCGCGCCCGGGCACGGTCGTGGTCAGGGCCCGCACCGGCACGCCGTGACGGGCCAGGGCGCGTTCGACGCCATCGAGGCGGAAGGAGGCGGCGGCGGCTTCAGGCAGGTGGATGCGGGTGGCCAGTAGCGCCCCGCCTCGTGGGAACCGGGTCATGGCTTCCTCTCTGTTGCGCCCAGCACGTGGGCGACAGTGCGGGCCCGGGCCTGCCAGGTCTGTCCGGGCAGGACCCGACGCATACGGCGGCGCACCGCATCGATCTCCCCAGGAGCCTGCCGCAGGCGGCGCAGCAGGTCGCTCAGGGCGCCGGCGTCGTAATCCAGGACCCAGCCGATCCCCATCTCCTCGACGAGTCGGCCGGTCTGGGTCCCGCGCACGGCGATGACGGGCAGCTCATGGGCCAGGTACTCGTAGAGCTTGTAGGGGACGGCGAAATCCCAGTAGGGGTTGGGCTCGGTGAACAGGACCCCGAGGTCTGCCCGCCGGTACAGGGGCTCCAGCTCGGCCCCCGAGCGGTGGACGACCTGCGCCCTGCCCGCGGGCAGGAGCGGGCCGTAGTGGTCGCGGCTGGCCTCCCAGGTCTCCTGGCGCACGCACAGGGTGATACGGGTCCCAGGAGTGGAGGTCACTGCCCGGAGGCAGGCGTCCATCCGGTAGTTGTCCTGCAGGACGCCGACGAAGAGCAGCTCGAGGCCGCCGCCATCGTCACCGTCATCGTCCTGGCCGCACGCGCCGCGGGGCTCGACATCGGGTGCCCCGGGCGGCAGAGGGCTCATGCGGGCCGGGTCCACGTGGGGGACGTGGCGGGCCATGGCCTGGCTGGGCAGGAAGAGGTGGAGGCCCACCTTCTCGAAGGCCATGAGCTCGCTGCGGTAGGCGGCCTGGAGCCCGGCCTCCAGGATCGGATTGATGCCTTCGCGGAAACGGGGGAAGCGCCAGTAGACGTCGCGGTAGAAGACGCCTACGGGCACGCCGGAGCGCTGGCAGTGGTGGAAGAAGGCGGCGTCGAGGGCGGGGTGAACGGGGAGGTGACGTGGCTCGGTCAGCGCGTTGGGAATGGTCGCGTTCTCGCTGTAGACGAACTCGATCCCGGCTCCTGCGGCGATTGCCGCTCGCACCCGGGCCATCGCCCGACGTCGCTGCGCGGCGTAGCCGGTGACATCCATGACCCGGTAGCCGAGGTCCGCGAAGGCCCGCCGCATCGCCAGGGGACGCAGCATGGAGGCGGCCACCCGATCCGGCTGAAGCGGAAAAGGAGCGTGGAAGACCATGAGCCTGTCTGCGCTCATGACGTCACCTCCGTCTTGTGCATGGGTCCCGGCGGCCCACAGTGGGTAGGACTTCCGACCCACGGGATGCTGAGCGATCATCTCACGCCTCACGAGAACCGATGAGGCGCTTCTCTATTGTCGGACAACGCTGAAGCCCAGTGGAATCCGCTGGGCGTCATCCGCGTCACGTGTCACAACTGTGACACACTAAGCGCCGGCAGACGGCGTAGGCACACCGGGCCGCCGAGGCTACTCGGCGCCGCTGACCGATCAGAGGATTTCAAGGGATTGAGGGCAACGGTGAGTGTTATCGACGTCGAGCTTCGGCTGACGAGTCCGCAGTGGCAGCAGACCGCGCCGTCGGGCGACACCGCCGAGTCCCTGTGGGTGCGTTGCGACACACCCTGCCCTGATCCGACCGATCCGAAGGTCCTCGTCTCCCACCCCGGGCGCCTGACCGCCATCCGGATCAACGACGATGAGGTGGTTCTGGCTCAGGACCGGCTGCGCTCCTGGCCCCTGTTCTGGGCCCTTGAGAACAGGGCCGACGGCGGCCGACGGCTTATCGTCAGCGATGACGCCACCGCCATGCGCGGGGCACTGAGCGCCCCCCGGCTGGATCCGCGAGCCCGCCGGGAGTTTCTGGACGCCGGTTTCGTCTCCGGCACCGACACGCTGCTGGTCGGCGTCCACCAGACCGAGCAGGGCGCGATCGTGCGCATCGACCGCGCCACCGGCCGGGTCCGCGCGGTCGACTACGCCTTGGCACGATTCTGCGAGGAGTCCGACATGGTCACCGACCCCGAGGAGTTCTCCGACCTGCTGCTCGCGGCGCTAGACGCCGGCATGGGCCGGGTCCTGGAGGACCTGTCGGACCGGCCGGGCTCGCCGCGACTCGTGCTGCCTCTGTCGGGCGGGCTGGACTCGCGGCTGCTGGTGGCGTGGCTGACGCTTCACGGCGCCCTGGACAGGGCGGTGGCCTTCACCTATGGGCGTCCCGGAACCCGGGAGGTTGAGGTCTCGCGCAAGGTGGCCGAGGCGGTGGGCCTGGAGTGGCACGCCGTCGACTACGTCCCCGCCGAGCTGCGCGAGGCCTGGCAGACACAGGACGCGGCCGACTTCCTGGAGTACAGCTACGCCCTGGGGGCGCTGCCGCACGTACAGGACTGGTACGCCCTGCGCAACCTCCTGGAGCAAGGCGTGGTGCGTCCGGGCGACGTCGTCCTGCCGGGGCACACGATCGTGGGCAACATGCACGACGAGCACCTCCTGGAGGAGCCGCACGTCACCCGCGGTCGGGTGGCCAAGGCGATCCTCATCCACCACCAGGAGCTCCAGGGGGACCAGCGGCGCGCCTACGCCGACCCCTACCGGGCCGCCAAGGTCCGCGCCTTCCTGGCTCTGCGGCCCTTCACCGGCAGCCCTCGAGACGTGCAGAGCATCCTGGAGTCCTACAACGTTCGCGAGCGCCAAACCAAGTACATCAACAACTCCATGCGCGCCTATGAGCACCTGGGGCTGGAGTGGGCACTGCCCATGCTGGATGTGGAGTTCTGGGACGCCTGGCACCGTGGCGCCGTGGAGCTGACGGCCACGCGGGACTTCTACGCGGTCTTCATCGGGCGCCTGTGGGCCCGGGCGACCGCACTAGCCGCCGGGGCCGAGGCGGACGCCGCCGACCGCGCCGACTGCGCCGACGAGGCGGACCTGCCCTACTTCGCCGCCACCGAGGTCAGCGAGGAGACGCGCTCGCGACTCAAGACCGCGCTGTCGCGCTTGCACCTGCTGGGCCTGGCCGAGCGGACCTTCTCGGCGTGGGCGACACTGCACTCGACCATGGCCTTCGAGGCGTTCATCACCGACGCTTCCCTGCCGGTGGCCGCCGCCCAGCTCATGGGCGGGCGCAAGCTCCTGGGCTTCTGGACGCGCGCCTTCCTGAACGACACCTGGTGCCGGCGGTGCCGGCTGTTCACCGACCTGCCCCTGGCCACTCCCGCCGAGCTGGAGGCGATAGCCCCAGAGGAGTGAACCGACGTTTCTTCATAGACGACGCGGCTACGTGTCCTCCATGAAGAAGACGTCAGTGTACGAGGAGGTCGCCGGCGACCTCCTCGTGGAGGCGGCGGTAGGCGGCGCCCACCTGAGCCGAGGAGAAGCTGTCCCCAATGGTGGCGGCGATGGCGGCCGCACCACGGGGGGCGAGACGCTCCACGGTCTCGACGACGGCGTCGGCCCACTGCCTGCTGCCGGCTCCCAGGGGCAGAATCGTGCCGTTGGCGTCGGTGACGTACTCGGTTTGGCCCCCGGCGTCGGAGACGACAACGGGCCGCCCGCTCGTGATGGCCTCGGCCGCTGAGACGAAGAAGTTGTCTCCGCGGGTGGGGCCGATGAAGAGGTCGGCGCGGGCGAGCTCGGTGCGCACGCCCGCGGCGTCGAGGTTGCCGGTCAGGCGGGTGCGCTCGCCCAGGGCGGGGTCGGTGGCCAGGCGCTCCTCGATATCGGCGCGCAGCGGCCCCTCCCCCACGAAGGTCATCGTGGCCGGGACTCCCCGAGCGGTCAGCTCGGCCAGGACGTCGAGGCAGGCCATGGGGTCTTTGCGCTCCACGAGTCCGCCGACGGTGACCATGTTGATGCTGCCGGCGTCCTCGCCGCTGGGTGGCTCGCTCACCGCGTCCTGGGGTTCGACGATGCAGGGGACGACCGCGGTGGGCAGGCCGCGCCTCAGGGTACGGATCGGGGTGGCCAGGTATTCGCAGACGGCGGTCACCAGGTCGGGGCGGGCCAGGCCGTGGCCGACGACGGGGATAGCGGCGCGCAGGGCTGGGCCGAGTGTGTCGGGGTTGGTCAGGCCGGACCAGTGCTCGGTGTGGACCCAGGGCAGGGTCAGGGCCCGGGCGTGGTCCAGGGCGGTCAGCGGCAGGAGGGAGCTCATCGCCATGGAGTGCAGGACGTCGGCGCCCTCGAGCGCGGGACGGAGCCGGTCGGCGGCCCGGGCGACGGACAACGGGCTGGAGGGTTTCATGGGGATGGACAGGACCCTCATGCCTTCCAGGGTGCGGTGGCGGGCGCCGTCGTCCTGGTGGGGCGGAACCAGGTGGATGATGCGCACGTCCTGTCCGGCGTCGCGGATCGCCGCGCTGTCGCGCAGGACGAAGGAGCCCGAGCTGGGTGCCCGATCGGTGGGGAGCCAGGTGGTGACGACGGTGACGCGCATGCCCCCATGCTAGGGCCTGTCTCGACGCGGGGAGTGCGGCCGTGTGGCATGAGTCCTCTGCTCCTGCACTCTGGTGGCGCGCGGCCGCGCATGGCAGCTCGGGCCCGTAGGATCGGCTCATGCGCGTTGTCTCCGTCGTCGGGGCCCGGCCCCAGTTCGTCAAGCTCGCCCCGGTTGCCCACGCCATGGCTGCGGCCGGGGTGGAGCACGTCATCATCCACACCGGGCAGCACTACGACCCGATGCTCTCCGACGTCTTCTTCACCGACCTGGGAATCCCGGCGCCCGACGTGCACCTGGGCGTGGGCTCGGGCGGGCACGGCGCCCAGACCGGGGCGATGCTCGCTGCGCTCGATGAGGCCCTGCCGCCCCTGTCCGCGGACTGGGTCCTGGTCTACGGGGATACGAACTCGACGCTGGCCGCGGCCCTGGCGGCCGTCAAGCTGCACATCCCGGTGGCCCATCTGGAGGCGGGGCTGCGCTCCTTCAACCGGGCCATGCCCGAGGAGATCAACCGGGTCCTGACAGACCATGCGGCCGACCTGCTCCTGACGCCCACCGCGGTGGGGGCAGAGCACCTGGCCGCCGAGGGGCTGGCGGGCAGCACCGTCGTCGTCGGTGATGTCATGACCGATGTGCTCCTCCAGGTGCGCGACCGGGTCTCGGGCTCCCCCAGCCCGGTCATGGAGGAGCTCTCGCTGGCTGAGGGTTCCTACTCCCTGGCCACCATTCACCGGGCCGAGAACACCGACGACGCCGGACGCCTGGAGGCCGTCCTGGACTCCCTGACCCGGGTGGACCATCCCGTCGTCATCCTGGCCCACCCGCGCCTGGTGGCCAAGTGCGCCGAGCACGGCCTGGCCCTGGAGAGCCGGGGGTCGTTGCTGATCCACCCGCCGCTGGCCTATCCCGACCTCATCGCCTCGGCGCTTCATGCCCGCGGGGTCATCACCGACTCCGGTGGCTTGCAGAAGGAGGCGTTCCTGCTGCGGGCGCCGTGCACCACGGTGCGTCCTCAGACCGAGTGGGTGGAGACGGTGGAGCTGGGGTGGAACCGGCTGGTCGAGCCCGGTGAGGCGCTGGTGGAGGCGGCCTCGCGGCCGCGCCCGACCGAGCCCCGGGAGGCCGATGCGCACCCCTACGGCGACGGTCACGCCGCCGAGCGCGTCGTCGCAGAACTCATCGCCCACCTGCCCGGCTGACCTTCCGGGGCCTACGGCGCACAGCGGGAACTCTCCCAGAGCGCACCGGAGCCGAGCGGCCGAGTTTGAGTTTTTGCGTATTCTGCATGCCTCGAGAACTGCGATTTGTTGTGGGGACGTACTTTCATCATTGGTTACTGCTGATCGACATCAGTCACCAACATAAAAAAGTTGCGTTCCCAAGCTTTTCACCAAACATCGTAGAGTCTGAAACACAACACCAGATCATGCAGACAATCACGTTGTCACAAAATTTGCTTCTCGCCTATCCAACCAACCACTAAGGCTGCTTGTTCACAAGACACACTTGCCGTGCGACAATACCGTCCAGAAATTTCTGAAACGAAATCACAGGCAGCATTAATCCGATATTTGAAAATAAATAGAATCTCAGAAAAACATTTCCTCTGATGGATCCCTCCACAACATATCCCTGAGGAATCACTAAATCAGCGACAACTGCGAGCTCATCGGAAACCTGAGCAGCATCATTTCTATATGAGAAAGTCGACTCTTTACTTAGAAGTAACCTCTGGTCAACTTCAGCACTCATCGCATCACGCAAACCAGACACATTCTCAAGACATCCACGAATTTTCGAAATTTTATTTTCGCGCGGTTTTATTGTTAACGATAAATATATTCTTACAATCCACCAGAATAACAACAGAAGACCTATCGTGACCAAAATAGTAGAACGAGAAACCACTACAAAAAAAGCAATCCAAGCCATTATCGAAGCAGCAAACCCTTGCATGCACATAATGACTGCATCAAAATTTATCCTTCCCACAGAAACGAAACTTGCCTTCACGTTAACAGCTACCAGCACTGCAAATTCAACACCCAATGCCACCAACAGCAAACATGCATACACCCCAACAACGACCAGCACGGCTTTATATTTAACTTCGGAAGCTAGGCACCTTTGAATTAATGCTGCAAATAAAACCATCACCGCCACAACAACTCCACCATATCTACCAACAAAACACCTCAATCCCTTAATCTGTTTCGACAGAAATATGCTCGATGCCCCATAGAGGAAATGATATTCTCCACTAATAACACCCTCACTGCCATTCCTACACCTCCACTCCGCAAGATTAGCCACCCGAATTAGGGTCCGCGCATAGCCACTTATCTTCCCAGCATCACTCTTTAAAAACAATGCAGGCCACACAGAGACAAATAAATACAACACAAGTAGTATAAAAAAATACATCATCGACACCCCCTTCCAATTTTTTGCCGCAACCACGAAACCCCAGCACACCACAATAACCCCGTACATACCGCAAAGCTGTAGCATCAGAAACATCGCAACATCTTCACAAGCAGAATTATCCAATACTTCCTGCAGCCAAGCACGATGCATCTGCACACCACCAGGAAGCTCCCGCATCGGCCAGAACATATTTCGCAGCGAAACAATCAACAAAGCCACTGCCGCTAAAAGAGAAAGCAGGGTCGAGAAGACAAAACCATAGCCACTCTCTCCGATACACTTAAATAAATCTCTATACACCTTGAATATTTTTAACGGATTCGAATTAAAATCAGACTCAAGGCTAGCCCATAACTTCGGCCTCAACATCAGATGCGCGAAAACAGCCACAACGCACCACCACACCGTAGCCAGGAAAGTGGCCAACATACTTCTAAAGACCCCTGGCTTACGGGAAGACTTGAATGAACGAAACGGAGCGCTCTGCTTACCAGACAACACATCTTTTTTCACCATGCGTTATTTATATCACCAGCACAAAGTCCAATCAACCTTGAAATAGAAATACCCTGAGAGCTCTCAGTGGAACTCTCTCGTCGATTCAACTATTGAAGGAGATTTATTCACAGGATTCGCGGTCGGTTCCACCATCCTCCTGTGACGCACGAGCGACTCGGTGTCCACACAGCGGACATAGCTGAGCCCGCAGCCGACGCGATCAACGAGCATCCTTGAAATTCCGCGATTCTCGCTCGGCTTCCAACGTCCCTGTGACCTTCGTGTCCGCAGCATGGACACCGAGCCGCTGACACACCGCAGGAGAACGGGAGATCCGACGACGGACCTCATGAATAGCCCTCGAGGCACTCTGAATTCAGCCCTCGAGGGCGATGAGGCCGTCGACGAATTCGCGGTACTGGCGCTGGGCGTCGGACATCTCGGCCCAGGTGGTGTGCGCGTCCTGGCTCATGGCCTTGTACTCCGCGTCGCCGAGGTCCATGACGGACTCGATGGCGTCAGCGATCTGCTCGGCGGTGGTCTCCACCGGGATGAGTCGGCCGTTCTCGCGGTCGTGAACGATCTCCCCGGTTCCCCCGGCGGCCGTGGCCACGACCGGCAGCCCCGCCGCCTGGGCCTCCATGACGGCCACTGGCACGCCCTCGCCGTCGGAGCAGTTGAGGAAGCAGGAGAAGTCCGTCGTCGCATAGAGCTCACGGACCTCGGTGTTGGTCAGGTGCCCGGTAAAGGTGACCGGGGTCGAGTCGATCCTCTCCTTGGCCCGGGCCCGCATGGCGGCCAGGCGCTCGTCGTCGAACTCGCCGATATGGGTCCAGGTGACCTTCCGGCCGCGCTTCTCCAGCTCGGCGACGGCATCCACGATGAGGTGGACCCGTTTGTAGGGCGCCATGTGCGAGCAGGAGACAAGCTGGAAGGGCTCAGTCCGATGCCGCTCGTGGCGCGGTGCGGCCGGCACGCCCAGGCGGCGCACCTCGATGGTGTCCGCCTTCGGGAAGCGGCGACGCAGGAAGCCGGCCGCGTACTGCGAGATCGGGTAGACCCGGTCCACGGCCCGCATGACGAAGCGGCGCGAGGGGACGTAGCCGCGCGGTGCGTCGGCCTCGTCGACGTCGTAGGCGTGCGCCCGGGAGACGACCTTGACCGGTCTCCCCCTCAGCTCGCGGCGCCGCAGCATCCCGCCCAGAGCCGCCCCAGTGAAGAACCAGTAGGAGTAGATGGTCAGGTGACCGGCCCGCTCCAGGCCGAGGCCCGGCAGGAGCCGGCGCATCCGGCTGTAGGCGCTCAGGGCGATCGCCGCGAAGCGCACATCCATCCCGAAGCGCCCGAAGCTCTTCCACGGCGGCGTCTCCACCATCCGTTCCCGGCCCAGCAGGATCTGCGGGGCGCGCAGAATCGCGTGGAAGCGCCAGTCGGGCAGCCGGGAGGCCGGAAGCAGGGCACAGCGGGCGTTGGCCGGCAGCGCGCGGGTCTGACGGGCCCCCTCGCTCAGGCGAACCGGGACGACGACGACCTCGTCGTAGGCGGCGCACAACGTCTCGATCTCCTGCTCGAGGAACTCCTCCCCCACCTCGTAGGGGTAGAAGTCGGTGAGCAGGAGCAGACTGCGCGGGCCCTGTCGGCCGCTTCGACCGGTGGACGCACCAGTCGACTCCGTCCCGGATCTGCGGGGCGTGGTGGACGTCATCTCTCGCGCTTCCTTCCGGTTCGGCGGTTCCGGTCACGATCGGGCGCTGCCGCCCGGTACCAGTGTGCCCGACGCGTCTTCAGCTCACGTCGCCTTCCGCGCCTCCGGAGGCGGCCGACGACGCGGCATCCTCCTGCCCGTCCTGGCGACTCTTGCGCTCCTCCCGGCTCTTGGACTCCTGGAAGCCGCCCACGCGCTCGCCGGCGTCGAACTGCTTGGCGGCGTGGTCCGCCAGAGCGGTGTTGGCCACCAGCAGTCCAGCCATCATTGCGCCCAGGACGTAGCAGGTGGCCAGCAGGTCCAGCGGGGACCAGTACAGCCAGGCCAGGGGCAGCGCCGTGTAGAAGACGTTGAACCCCAGCATCCAGTCCTGGTGCTCGGTGACGATGAAGAGATTCGAAATCGGAGAGGTGATGAGCATCATGAAAAGCCAGGGGGTCAGCGCGCGGGCGAAGCTCCCGGACTCGGCCCACTGCGCTCCGAACAGCAGCGGGAAGAACCACGGCGAAAGTGCGTAGATGAGCGCGAAGGGGAGGATCCCGATGAGCACCGCACGTCTGATGGTGACCCGGACCAACGGGCGCATCTGCCCGGGCTCGATCGTGGAGAGCTTCTGGAAGAACACCCTGGCCACAGCGCCGTTGATGAGAATGAGCGGGGCATCGAGCACCCCCCACGCCATCTGGAACTGTCCCAGGGAGGCGACCGAGTAGCCCGAGATGAGCAGGGCGATGCCGTTGGTCCGCAGCGCATCGCCCAGGGCGTTAGGTCCGTTGAGCAGCGGCATGCGCCGGTAGCGGCGGGCCGCCCAGCGCAGGGAGGGCGCGTCCTCGGGGAGTCGGCGCCACAGGACTCTGGCCTGGCGTCCCAGGTTGGCGAAGGCGAAGAGCTGGCCCGCCGTGTGCCCGAGCACCAGCCCGGGCATCCCTCCCAGGCCCGCCACGCCGAGGATGAACTGGCCCCCGGTCAGGCCGATCTGCTGCTCGGCCTGGTTGACCGCGATCGTGCGGTAGTCGCTGTTGCGGTTGAACCAGTACTTGAACAGCTCCACGCCGGACATGAGGAAGGTGGTCAGCCCCACCAGGGGCATCCACAGGGCCACCTCGTGCCCCCACTGCCGGGCGATGACGCCGTTGAGCGGGAAGGAGGCCGCCGTGGCTAGCAGCGAGACCACGGTCAGGCACACCATGCCCAGGCGGGCCACGCTCAGCGCCTCGGTCTCCCGCTTGGGCAGCATGATCGCCATGTCGTAGCGCAGGGCGGCAACCGCCACCAGGATCGAGGCCACCGAGATATAGGTGCCCAACAGCCCCATGTCATGAGGAGTGTAGACCCGGGCCAGGACGATCTTCATGAGGAAGGTGACGCCCTGGGCCACCGCCGTGCCGGTCACCAGCGTCAGGACGTGGCGCAGGAACGGTGAGGAGTCCATGACCGAGCGGACCCGGGCGAGCAGCCCCGCCACGGGCCCCGCCGGTGCGGCCAAGCGGTTCAGAGCTCGACCGTCCGGTTCTCGCTCGCCGAGGTCAGGACCGCCTCGACGACGTCGAGCGT
>ERZ773068.1034-NODE-1034-length-14104-cov-5.176027_pt1 | contig 14104 bp, 10 predicted proteins | sample MGYA00580620_ERZ773068 | MGnify/ENA primary metagenome ERZ773068 (study PRJEB29015, sample SAMEA2737983) | human oral metagenome | biome: human oral; feature: human-associated habitat; material: dental | place: China | collected 2101 ... | reverse complement strand
CGCTCTACCACTATGTGTACTCGACCGGTCTGCTGATGCGTCCGGTGGTCGCTGCAGCCAAGGCCGCGCCGGCCGGGATCAAGCGTGTGGCCTACGCCGAGGGCGAGGACGAGCGCGTGCTGCGCTGCGCCCAGACCGCCATTGACGAGGGACTGGCCTATCCCATCCTGATCGGCCGCCCGGCAGTCATCGAGGACCGGATCCGCAAGGCCGGGCTGCGCATGCGTGCCGGTCAGGACATGGAGATCGTCAACCCCGACGATGATGCCCGCTTCCGCCAGTACTGGGAAGAATACTGGCGCCTGATGGGCCGCCGTGGTGTATCGCAGGAGGCGGCCAAGGCCGGCGTGCGCCGTGCCACCACGCTGATCGCCGCGCTGATGGTGCGGCTGGGCGATGCCGACACCATGCTGTGTGGCACGCTGGGCCGCTTCGACGTGCATCTGGGACACATCCGTGACGTGATCGGCTCGCGCCCCGGCAAGCCGCTGGCCACGCTCAACGCGCTCACCATGGGCAACCGGACGCTGTTCATCACCGACACCTACGTAAACGATTCACCCGACGCCGAGACGCTGGCCAAGATCGCCCAGATGGCGGCCGAAGAGGTGAACAACTTCGGCATTCCGCCGAAGGTGGCCTTCGTGTCGCACTCGCAGTTCGGTGGCTCCAACCGGCCCTCGGCCATCAAGATGCGCGAGGCCCGCGACATCTTCCGCAGCGTGGTGCCCAACGTCAGCTGCGACGGCGAAATGCATGGCGACGCCGCCCTGCGCCCCGAGCTGCGCGACCGCCTGGTGCCGGACAGCACGCTGGAAGGTGAGGCCAACCTGCTGGTGTGCCCGAACCTGGATTCGGCCAACATCCTGTTCAACGTGCTGAAAACCACCGATGGCCATGGCGTGACCATCGGCCCGATCCTGCTGGGCAGTGCCTTCCCGGTGCACGTCATGACCCCGTCGGCCACCGTGCGCCGGCTGGTCAACATGACGGCTCTGGCCGTGGCCGAAGTGGCGGCACGCAAGGCCAAGTGCGCCGCGGCATAATGGTTGCAGCCGGGCGCGCATGACCACGCCGGCCGTGCCCTGAATCCATCGGGGATTCTGCGGCCCTGCCGCCCTGTCATGCGCGCCCAGCGGGGATTTTGCGGGCGCGCATGGCGCCTGTACATGCGCCGGACCTGGCGGCAATCTTTCGCGTCACAAAAAACCCGGGATGTCCTGTCTGGACTGGCCCGGGTTTTTTGTGATCACTGGGCGCTGAGCTTCGTGTGATAGTGCCGGTTGATCCACTGGCCCGCGATACCGGGATTCCGGATGGAATCCATCAGGTAATAGCCCACCGCCTTCAGCGATTTGCCGGGCTTCCAGTCGGCTGCCACTTCCCAGATGGAGCAGCCGGTCCGGTGCATGTCCGTGCGGTTGTCCTCGACCCGCCAGCAGAGCTGGAACTGGTTGTCGGCATAGCCTTTTTTCAGGAAGAGGCCCAGCTCGGGCGTGCTGTTGTCCGGGCCCTCGCTGCCGAAACGCCATGTGTGCAGGTACTGGTTCGGATCCAGTTTGTATACGGTCAGGCGACGAATGATCGTGGTCGAGGAAGTGCCCAGCATGGCGGCACGTGCCGCCCCGGCATTGTCGGTGCTGGGGAGTTCGGTCTGCAGGGACGCCAGCGGGCCGATCTGCAGCACATCGGCATCGGCGGCATCGTTCACCGTGCTGGCCGGCAGGGGGCCGTGCGCCGACAGGCCGAATTCGATGGTGTCCTTCGCAATCGGGTTGGCCGGCGCTGCACCATTGTTCGTCCACGGGAACGAATGGGCCTTCCACGCATAGGGGCCGATGCCATTGGTGCCGGCCTTGTCATACGTCATCTGGTCGATGCCGGCCACCATGGTGTCATCGGTGATCTTCCCTTCCGGGGGCTGGCCCGTGGCGTTCAGCAGCGGTACCGGCCACGGATCGCCTCCCGCCGTCACATCGCTGTATGAGCCGCGCAGTGCGGTGGCCAGCACGTCACCGCGTACGCCGCTGGCGGAGACGGTGGCTGGTTCCCCGGCAGGTGTGGCGCCGGAAGCATTCTGTGCAGCGGCTGCATCGCCGGTTGTCGCCTGTGCCGTGCCATCCGTGCCCGTGTCCTTTGTGGTGGCACCGGAATTTCGTGCCGCGCTTCCGGCGTTCGGTGTTCCGTTGCCAGCATGCCGGGCTGCCTGTCCAGTCGTCGCCTTGGCGCTGATTTCGCCACCGCTGGCATCGATGGTCTGTGGGGTGTCATTGCCGCCGCCGCAGGCGGCCAGGCTGGTGAGCAGGACTAGTGCTGCGGCCTGCCGGATGGATGTTGCGGCGCTGCGCCGCGCTGGATCGGATTTCCGGATCATGGGGTTTCTCCCTGGAGGGTGTTGGAGGGTGTCATGGACTCATTCGTCCCCGCGACACCCCTTTGGGGCATGCGCGGGCCGATACGCCGGCAGATGCGGCATTCGAGTCGTCCCGCATGGTGAAAGAAACTGGCGTGTACGGGGGCAAGCAATGGTCCCGGTTTTGTTCAGAATTTTTTGCAATTACTTGCTCCGGTCTGTCGTTACCAGCAGGGCGTTACGTTTGCCCGCAGTTTTGATGGCTTGACATGCGCTGTGATCATGAGGCAGTGCACTTCGATCACGAGGCAGTGTGCGGCAATGATGAGGCAATGCACCGCGCGCAGGAGGTAGCTGCCTGCCGCGTCGCTGTGCTGCCCGCTTCACTCAGGTGGGTCAGTTTTACTTCGGCAGGTGGGTCAGTTTCTCATCGGCGGTGACATTGGCCCGTTTCTGCGCCGTGTGGTTCCCGGGCACCATACCGTTCCCCCGCATAGGCCCCCATCGCCCGTCCATCCGTCCGGCGCGCCGGCACAGGATGTGCAGCCCCATGCTGGCCGCCTTCCGCGCCTGCCCGCTGCTACACTTGCCGCATGAGTACCCCTCCTTCCCGCCACACACCCAGCCTGTGGCAGACCTATGGGCAAGTGTTTGCGTCGCGGCGCATTGCGGCCATGCTGCTGCTGGGCTTTTCCAGTGGCCTGCCGCTGGCGCTCACGGCGGGCGCCCTGCAGGCGTGGCTGACGGTGGAGGGAATCGACCTGCACACCATCGGCTACTTTGCGCTGGTGGGGCTGCCCTATACCTTCAAGTTCGTCTGGGCACCGCTGCTCGACCGCTTCGAGCCGCGGCTGCTGGGGCGGCGACGGGGCTGGATTCTGGTGTTCCAGCTGGCCATGGCGCTGGCCTGTCTTGCGCTGGCGCAGCTCGATCCCAAAACCAGCATCCGCTTCATTGCCACGCTGTCGGTGCTGGTGGCGTGGCTGTCGGCCTCGCAGGACGTGGTGTTCGACGCCTACCGGGCCGATGTGCTCACCCCGGAAGAGCGGGGGGCCGGGGCGGCCGTGTCGGTGCTGGGGTACCGGCTGGCCATGCTGGTGTCCGGAGGCGGCAGCTTCATTCTGGCCGATACGCGGCTGGGCTGGCCCGGTACCTACTGTGTCCTGGGTGTCATGCTGCTGCTGCTGATGGGCGCCACGGTGTGGAGCCCGCGCATCGAGCGGCCTGCCGGTGCACGCAGCGGGGCCGGGGCCGAGCTGAAGGGCTTCGTGGCCATGGTGGCCGGGGGCGCGCTGGTCTGGTGGCTGGCCTCACTGCTCAGCCGGCCCGTGCTGGCGGCACTGGAGGCTGGTGCACTGGGGCAATTGGTGGCCGAAACGCTGGTCATGCTGCTGACGGGGGTGGGGGCGGTGCTGGTGGCCCGGAAGGTGGGCTTCCCGTCGTTCGTGGGGCCATGGGATGCCTTCTTCTCGCGCCCGCATGCGCTGGCCTTTCTGCTGCTGATCGTGCTGTACAAGCTGGGCGATGCCTTTGCGGCCAGCCTGTCCACCAGCTTTCTGCTGCGCGGCGTGGGCTTCAGCCAGGCCGAGATTGGCGCCATCAACAAGGGCTTCGGGCTGCTGGCCACCATCGTGGGCGCGCTGCTGGGCGGGGCCTGGCTGTCGTCACGCTCGCTCTATCAGTCGCTGATGCTGTTCGGCATCCTGCAGGCGTTTTCCAACGTGGGCTACTGGTTGCTGTCGGTGCTGCCCAAGAGCTATCTGCTGATGGCGGGTGCCATCGGCATCGAGAACCTGTGCGGGGGGCTGGGCACAGCGGCCTTCGTGGCCTTCCTGATGGCGCTGACCGACCGGCGTTTCTCGGCGGCACAGTACGCACTGCTGTCGGCCCTGGCCGCCATCGGCCGGGTATACGTGGGGCCGGTGGCCGGTGTGGTGGTGGAACAGCAGGGCTGGCCCACCTTCTTCCTGCTGACGGTGGCTGCGGCGGTACCGGGGCTGCTGATGCTGTGGTGGCTGCGTCGCGAGGTGGGCGCGCTGGACGCGCAGCGCGACCGGTCTGCTGTTCTGGCGGACGCCGACTGAGCGCACAGGGGCGCGTTCCTCCAGCGCGCCAGAACGATCCGGTCCATACATGCTCTGACACACGCCAGCCCCCAGGTTTGCATCGCAATCATGCGCAATGCTCTCTCCGTATGGAAAGGGCACCGTTGTTCTTCTGCAGAGGCTCTCGGGAGCCCTGCGCGATGTTTTCCGGTTACCTGGTGAAGTGCCTGATCTGCTTCCACACCTGCTGTTCGGCCAGCAGCTTGCCCGTTTTGTACAGTGCCTTGCGGGTGGTGTGATTGCGCAGCAGCAGGGTGGCCGCCGGTATGGCCATGGCCAGCCCCAGTGCCGTGGCGGCGGTGGGGTAGCGCAGCAGCAGCCGCATGGTCTGGCTGCGTGGAAAGATGTCATCTGCCGGCGCACCCGCCTCCGCCTTGCTGCCAAAGGCGCTCGCCTGTTCTTCCCTCAGTAGCTCCTCGTCGATGGGGATGCCGTCTTCGTCGACCAGCAGTGAGGGCTGCAGGGTACTGGCACATCTGAATGCAGAATCATGCATGCTGGACGGGGTGTCCGTATCGAACCGGTCTGCCTGGGCCTGGCGCCATCCCCTGTCCTGCCGGTATTCACCTTGCTGTTGCCGCTCCAGATCGGCCATGCGCCGGGCAAGATCGGCCGCGGCCGCCTCTGGATGGGAGGCTGCACTGGAGGATGTGTCCGATGTGCCGGCAGATGCGGATGAGGTGGAGCGAAAGCTGCTTCCGGATGCCGAAAAGGAGGGCGATGACCCCGTGGATGCACCGGAGGATTGAGCGCCGGTAGCACGCCTGAGCTGCGCCATGGCGGCACGCAGGTCGGCCATGGCCTGCTCCTCGGCGTGTTCGCGCCCGCTGGTGCCGGTCGCGCTGGTTGTGCCCGTGTGCGCTTCACGGATGCCTCCCCGGCCGTCTGGCCCTCTGTCACCGTCTGCAGACTGGCTGTCCGGGACGTGGCGGGCTGGACCGTTCCGTGTGGCACGGGACGGGGCGCCACCCGGTGCCCCGACAGCCTGCCCGGGCAGGGTTTCCGGCAGGCCGCGACGGCGCTGGATGCGCGCGAAGATATCCTCGGCGGTTTCGCGGGCGGCCGACATGGAAGCGGGGGTCAGGCGATCTTCATTCATGATGCATGATTATCGAAGGATTAACCAAAGCCCTCGCAGACTTTTGCAGAGGCTCCTTGAACGCGCATGGCGGGGCATGGGCGTCACGACTGACCCGGGGGCCGCTCCTGCTGCAGACCGCTTCTGAGGCTCTGCAGGTCGTCGGCCAGCACCTGGCGGCTGAGGGGAAAGGGACTGGGGTGTTGCCGGAGCAGGCGGCGGATGCGCCATACCAGTACGGCAGAGAGGCTGATCCAGAAGGCGGCGGCGATGCCCAGGGCGGCGAGGCGCCAGGGGGTATCCCAGGCCAGCAGCACGAGGGTGGCCATCAGCCAGACCAGGCAGATGATGATGACGATGACGGCCGCCAGACCAAGGCCGGCCAGCTGGGCCAGCCAGCGGGATTCGTCGCCCAGCTCCAGGGCCAGCAGACGGCTGCGGTCGTCCAGACCGGCAACGAGATCGGCGGCCGTGTGCTTCATGCGCCGGATGTGGGGCTCGAGCAGTCTTCCGAACATGGGCAATGGACCGGAGCGGTGGAAGGGGACAGCGCGGGGACGGTGAGTCCATGACACGCTTTGGGGAAAAAATGCAGAACAGGGGCCGCACGGAGGCGGTCCGCAGGGTAGTCCGGGACGATCCGGGCCATGCAGACAGGGGAGGGACTGTGTGATGCCCTTCACCCTGTCTGCCTGCCATGCGGGTGCCCGGGCAAACCGGATGCCCGGGCAGCTCATCGACAGGCGTCACCACGTGTGGCGACGCATGCCGGATCAGCGGCGCGACAGCAGGAAGCCGATCACCAGGCCTGCGGCGGCGGCCATGCCGGCCGTCTGCCACGGCGAGGTGTGGGCATAGTCGTCCACCCGGGCGGCGCCTTCGCGGGCACGGCGATGCACCTCATGGGCCGCGTCCTGTGCGGCGTCGGAGATGCGGTGGACCGATTCACGCATCTGGTCCAGGGCGGCGCGCACTTCGGGGCGGTCACGCAGCGACTCGCTGTTGAGCAGGTCGGTCAGGTCGGCCTTGAGGGCCTCCCACTCGTGTTCCAGGCGGTCGCGCGAACGCGACGCCGTGCGACCGGCACGGCGACGGGTGTCCTGCATGGCCTTTTCCAGTTCTTCCAGGCGGGCGGCCAGTTTGTCGGTGATGTTTTCTGCCATCTCGTGTTCCTCGTTGAGTTGATGTGACAGGGATGGGCATCCGGCCAGTCCGGAAGGGGGCCCATCTGTGAACACGGTGACACGGAACGGCCAGCGGGGCGAGTGTCTCCGTGACGCCATGCAGCGCAGCCGGGGGTACTGCAGATGAGTCCGGCGTTGCCCGGACCGGCGTCATGCCGGCCACTTTGCTGAATATGGAGTCATTTGCCGGCTGGCGCAAGGGGCAGCCGGGATTTATTTTGTTCGCGTCTTGTATCGGCGTCGGGAGATCCGGCTCCGTGGCTTGCCGGGTTCAGGCGGTTGCCAGCACACGCTTCAGGAAAGCGTCGATGTCGGCCACTTCGTCCGGGCAGACGCTGTGCGGCATCGGGTACTGGTGCCAGTCCACCCGGTAGCCCAGTGCCTGCAGCTGGTCGCGCGAGGCGATGGCCCGCTGCAGGGGGACGACAGGGTCTTCGGTGCCATGGGCGAGAAAGATGGGCGTATGCTGGTTGGCCGGGTTGCGCTCGGTCTCTGTGGTGGCAGCCAGCGGCAGATAGCCCGACAGACCGACGAGGCCAGCCAGCCGGTGCGACTGGCGCAGCCCGGAGAGCAGCGTCATGGCGCAGCCCTGCGAGAAACCCATCAGCACGATGCGGTGGGCCGGAATGCCCCGGGTGATCTCGCGTTCGATGAGGGTGTCGATGGCCTGCTGCGACCGTCGCAGGCCGGCCTCGTCCTCGCGCTGCGTGAGGTCTCCCTCGCGGATGTCGTACCACGCCCGCATGACGTAGCCGTTGTTGATGGTGACCGGCATCTCGGGCGCGTTGGGGAAGACGTAGCGCACCCCGACGCCAGGGTCGAGCATCTGGGCCACGGGGACGAAGTCGTTGCCGTCGGCCCCCAGACCATGCAGCACGATGACGGCCGCTTCCGGGGTGGGGCTGGTGGCAAATTCGAGCGTTTCGAGAGGGGTGCTGGTCATGGGTTACCTCGGGGGGCTGTTTGCATCGGCCGAATGATGCATGCTTTGGCGTGTGTCAGGGACTCATTCGTGCCCGCGCAGGCCCTGGCCGTGTACTGACAGGGCACCGTGTGCAGGCAAGACTGGCCGCCCTGTCAGGCCCATCGTATATCGCTACTGGGACGATCTGGCCCATCATGTATCGCTATGTGCGCTCCCGCTGCAGCAGGCCGGAAATGGCGGCTTCGTCGCCCTCACCGGACGCCTGGCCGGCCTTCGTGACGAAGTCGGGCTTCTCGCCCGGGGGCATGCCGTAGTACAGCTCGCCGATGCGAATGCGTTCACGCCCCTGCGAGACGCGGTGTTTGTTGGAGTCGCGCAGCGAGTAGACGCAGCCGCAGTATTCCTGCTGGTAGAAGTGCTCGGCCTTGGCGATCTCGATCATGCGGGCCGAGCCGCCGCCCTTGCGCCAGTTGTAGTCCCAGTATTCCACATCCGGGTAGCGGGCGGCAGCCCGGTGGCCGCAGCCGTTGATCTGGTTCATGTCCTTCCAGCGCGAGATGCCCAGCGAGCTGGTGAACACCCGAAAGCCATGCTCGTGCGCATAGAGGGCGGTGCGCTCGAAGCGCATGTCGAAACAGACCGTGCAGCGCTCGCCGCGCTCTGGTTCGAACTCCAGTCCCTTGCAGCGCTCGAACCAGTTGTCGGAATCGTAGTCGGCGTCGATGAAGGTGATGTTGTGCTTCTGGGCGAAGCGGATGTTCTCTTCCTTGCGGATCTCGTACTCGCGCACCGGATGGATGTTGGGGTTATAGAAGAAGATGGTGAAGTCGATGCCCGAGTCCACCATTTTCTGCATCGGTTCGCCCGAGCAGGGCGCGCAGCAGGAATGCAGCAGCAGCCGGTCGTGGCCGTTGGGCAGCTGCAGGGGCATGTCCTTTTCCTTGCCCTTCCTGCCCCGGCCCCGGGCGGGGGGCTGGCCCTGGCTGGTCTGGGGCTGCTGGGCAGACACGGCGGTGTGAGAAGTGGATGACGACATGGCAGAAACGGATGACGGCACGGCAGAGGCAGATGACGACAGGACGAAGCTGCGCAGGGTGGGCGGCGCAGGAAGGACGGACCCGTGCACCGGGCGGACGGGCCTGCCGTAAAGGGCAGATACAGGGCAGATACCCGCTACCCCGGCGAGGGACCGCCGGCATGATGAAGAGGGCACGGTACCCCATGCCCGACCCTTCATTATATAGAGGTGTTGGGTGGGGGTACAGACAGGCCGGGAACCGGAAACTGTCTGGATATGCCCGAGGCCAGAATCTGCTGTATACCTGGGGCCAGAATCCGCTGCGCGAAGCACTGACCTGGCCGAACCATACTGGGCAAAAGCGGGGCCATCGGAACGGGGATTTTTGATAGGTTGGCCGGCGGGGCAGCCGTGGGATTGCGTTTAGACTGACCCGAACGCATTCCGTCTGTCTGTGCATGGTGCCCGAGGATTCTCTGCAAAAGTCTTGCGGCACTTTGGCTTCCCTATTCAGGCGATCCGGTGCGTTGTCATTTTCCGCCTATGGCGCTGCCATTGCCGGCAGGGCGTCTTCTGACTCATTCCGATCCTGGGTCCAAAGCGCTTGCCGGCTTTTGCGGGGGCTTTCTGGTGGGTTTATCTTCTTTTTCTGCCGTTTGCCATGTCGAGTTCGCTGCGCGTTTTTCTGGGGATCTGCCTGCTGGTGATGTTGCTGGTGTGTGGGGTGGTCCTGTTCCGTCCCGATCTTTTCCGTATGAAGGCCGGAGGGGAAGATGGCCAGCCCGCCCAGGTGGCCAAACAGGAAGCAGCCCAGCGTCCCGCCATGGTGGTCACGGCAAAACCGCCGAAAATGGAACTGCTGCCCGTGCGGCTGGCGGCCGATGGCGAAGTGGTGGCCTGGCAGGAAGCCAGTGTGGCCTCCGAGTCCAATTCGCTGACGCTTTCCGAGGTGCTGGTGAATGTGGGCGACCGGGTGAAGAAGGGTCAGGTGCTGGCCCGCTTCAACGGCCGTACGGTGGCCGAGGACGTGACACAGGCGAAAGCAGCACTGGCCGAGGCGAAGGCGGGTGCCATGGAGGCACGGGCCAATGCCCGCCGGGCACGTCGCCTGCGGGGTACCGACACGATCAGTGAACAGCAGATCGAACAGTATGTGTCGGCGGACCGGACCGCGCGCGCCAAGGTGCGCTCGGCAGCCGCGGCACTGGCCTCCAAACGGCAGAACTGGCAGAACGTCGAGCTGCGGGCACCGGACGATGGCGTGATCTCTGCACGGGATGCCACGGAAGGTTCCGTGCCGGCAGCCGGTACCGAGCTGTTCAAGCTGATCCGTCAGGGCCGGCTGGAATGGCAGGCCGAGCTGGGCTCCGAAGAGGTGATGCGTGTACGGCCGGGCAACCGCGTGGAGGTGTACACCGCGGACGGGGAACCGGTGGAAGCGAAGATGCGTGCCCGTGCACCGTCGGAGAACACGAAGAAACGCACGACGCTGGTGTATGTGGACGTGGCCGACAGTCCGGGCCTGTGGGCCGGCATGTTTGCCCACGGTGCCTTTGACCTGGGCGAGAGCCCGGCCCTGACGGTGCCGATCGAGGCGCTGGTGCCCAGCGATGGCTTCATGTATGTGTTCCGGCTCAAGGAAGATGATCATGTGGAGCGGATCCGGGTGAAGACGGGCCGGCAGGAGGGCAACCGCATCGAGATTACGCCGGTTGGGAATGCGAAACTCACGGAGGCTGATCGTGTGGTGGTCGAAGGGGCGGCGTTCCTGACCGACGATGATCTGGTCAAAGTGGCGGGGGCGAAAGAATGAACTTTTCGTCCTGGTCCATTCGCAACCCCATTGCGGTGGTGTTGCTGTTCATGATGCTGACGCTGGCGGGGTTTCATGGCTTCAGGTCCATGTACATCCAGCAGCAGCCGGACATGGAATTTCCGATGGTGACGATTGCGGCGTCGCTGCAGGGTGCCACTCCGGGTCAGCTCGAAAACGATGTGGCCCGCAAGATCGAGAACTCGCTGACCAGCATTCAGGGGGTGCGTCATACCACCACGACGCTGGGCGATGGCGTGGTGTCGATGATGGTGCAGTTCGAGCTGGAAAAGCCTGTGCAGGAAGCGCTGGACGAGGTGCGCTCGGCCGTGCAGAGCGTGCGGGCCGACCTGCCATCCGATCTGCCCGATCCGGTAGTGGGCAAGGTGGATGTCGCCTCGCAGCCGGTGCTGAGCTTTGCGCTGCAGTCCGACCGTCTGGACATGGAGGAATTGTCCTGGTTCGTTGACAATGAACTGAACCGCAAGCTGCTGGCGCTGAAGGGTGTGGGCAAGGTCACCCGGGTGGGAGGGGTGGACCGTCAGGTGCACGTGGATCTGGACCCGGTGAAGCTGCGTGCACTCGGGCTGACGACGGGTGACATTTCCACCCAGCTGCGCAACAATCAGATCGAGAGTGCGGGTGGCCATGCGGATATCTCGGAGAGCAAGCAGCCGCTGCGGATCCTGTCGCGGGTGAAAGCGGCTGCCCAGCTGGAGAAGGTGCAGATCACGACCAGTGACGGGCGGCGCCTGCTGCTGAAGGATCTGGGCACCGTGAAGGACACGGTCGAGGAGCCCTCCAGTTCGGCCTGGCTCGATGGCAGGAAGGTGGTGGGCTTCGAGGTCAGCCGCGCCCGTGACCAGGGCGAAGTGGATGTGGGGCGCAAGGTGCGTGGATTCATCCGGCAGCTTCAGCAGGACAGGCCCGAACTGAGGTTCACCGAAACGATGGATCTGGTATCGCCTGCGCAGGAAGTCTATGACGGCGCCATGGGGATGCTCTATGAAGGGGCGTTCCTGGCCGTGGTGGTGGTGTGGCTGTTCCTGCGCAACTGGCGGGCGACGCTGGTGTCTGCGGTGGCACTGCCGATGTCGGTGTTGCCGGCCTTTCTGGGCATGTACCTGTTCGGCTTCACGCTCAATGTTGTGTCGCTGCTGGCACTGATGCTGGTGATCGGTGTGCTGGTGGACGATGCCATCGTGGAGATCGAGAATATCGAGCGGCATCTCCGGGTGGGCAAGACGCCCTATCAGGCGGCGATGGAAGCGGCCGATGAAATCGGTCTGGCAGTGATCGCCACGACCTTCACGCTGATTGCGGTTTTTCTGCCGACGGCTTTCATGAGTGGCATTGTCGGGCGCTTTTTCAAGCAGTTCGGCTGGACGGCGGCACTGGCCGTGTTCGCCTCGCTGGTGGTGGCCCGGATGCTGACGCCGATGATGGCGGCCTATCTGCTCAAGCCACGGACACGGCAGGAAGAGGAGGATCCGGGCTGGCTCCGGTATTACATGCGTGCCGTACGCTGGGTGCTGGCACACCGGCGACAAACCGTGATCTATGCGGTGGTGTTTTTCGTGCTTTCACTGGCGTTGTCGTCGATGCTGCCGCAGGCTTTCACGCCGAGCAATGACAATGACCAGACCCAGGTACAGCTGACACTGGGGCCCGGTGCCACGCTGGCGCAGACTGAGCAGATGGCCGAACGTGCACGGGAGATCCTGGAGAAGAACCCTCATGTGAAGCGGGTTTACACGGCCATTGGCGCAGGTTCCAGTCTTCAGGATGTGGGCAGCAATGTGAAAACCACCAACAGCGCAACGCTGACCATCAACATGGGGACGCGTACCACCCGCCCCAGCAAGAAAGTGGTGGAGGCATCCCTGCGTGAAGCCCTGGCGGATCTGCCCGGTGCACGCATCAAGGTGGGCTTTGGTGACAATGGCCAGACTTATGCCTTTGCCGTGGCCGGTGATGACCAGGCAAGGCTGACGCAGGCAACCAGGTCCATCGAGAAGGAGTTGCGTGGACTGAAGGGAGTGGGCAATGTCACTTCCAGCGTCAATCTGGTGCGCACCGAAGTGATCGTACGGCCAAAGGCCGGACAGGCTGCCACGTTGGGTGTTACGTCGCAGGCCATCAGCGATGCGCTGCGTCTTGCCACCCAGGGTGACTACACGCAACTGCTGCCCAAGCTGAATCTGGACCAGAGGCAGATCGACATCGTGGTGCGACTGAACAAGCCAGCACGGCAGAGCCTGGAGCAGCTCCGGCGCATCGTGGTGCAGGGCAACGACGGCGCCGTGATGCTCGGTCAGGTGGCTGATCTGGAACTGGGTGGCGGGCCTGCCGTCATTTCCCGCTACGACCGGGAGCGCAATGTCGATTTCACCATCGAACTGGGGGACAAGGGGCTGGGTGATGTGGTACAGCAGGTGTCGAACCTGCCGGCCATCAAGCAGCTTCCCCAGGGTGTCCACCTGACGGAAACCGGTGATGCCGAGCTCATGGCCGAGATGTTCAGCAATTTCGGTTTGGCCATGCTGACTGGGGTGCTGTGCATCTGGGTGGTTCTGGTGCTGCTGTTCAGGAGCTTCCTGCACCCGGTGACGATTCTGTCGGCATTGCCTCTGGCCATTGGTGGGTCGTTCGTGTCGCTGCTGCTGGCCAAATACGATCTGTCGCTGCCCGTGCTGATCGGGCTGGTGACACTGATGGGCATCGTGACCAAGAATTCCATCCTGCTAGTCGAATACGCCATCATGGCGCGTCGGGAGCACGGCATGGACCGCTGGCATGCACTGATGGATGCTTGCCATAAGCGCGCCCGGCCGATCATCATGACGACGATGGCCATGGCGGCCGGCATGCTGCCGATTCTGCTTGGATCGAATAAGATCGACCTCAGCTTCCCCGCACCGATGGCCATGACCGTACTGGGCGGGCTGATCACCTCCACGGCACTGAGCCTGCTGGTGGTACCGGCCGTGTTCACGTATATCGATGATTTCGGGCAGTGGATGCACCGGCTGTGGCATCGTTTCGGGCCGGGGCATCATCATCACGTTGAGCAGGTATCGGAGTAGCGATGGGAGGTTGACAAAAGGCGTTGTGAGGGCGAAGAAGCCCCGCAGGGGAAATGACCTGAACCAATGACAGGTTGCGTGTGCGCAACACCACGGCGTTTGCGCAACATCCGGACAGACCACCACCGCCATAGGCAGACGTCGCAGCGCGTGTCACGGATCGCTTTTGTTCCGGGGAGGGCAGGGACCATTCTGCAACGGTGGATCGGGTGAAATGCCGTTGTGGGACAGGTATTTCCCATGATGTGATAACGGGACTGCATTCCGGCGAGATCGAAACCGGCACGGCGACCGGCACAGGGTAGACTTGAACGTTTGTTTCCTGTCTGCCCTGTCGCCTGCCATGTCGAGTTCGCTGCGTGTCTTTCTGGGGGTCTGCCTGCTGGTGCTGTTGCTGGTGGGCAGTGTGTTTCTGTTCCGTCCGGACCTGTTCCAGGCCGGAGAGGCAGGTGATGACCAGGCGCCGCCGCAGCGGCCGGCTGCCGTGGTGGCGGTGGCGCAGCCAGTGCAGACGCAGCTGCCGGTGCAGGTGCTGGCCGATG
>ERZ773068.1033-NODE-1033-length-14117-cov-11.591452_pt1 | contig 14117 bp, 9 predicted proteins | sample MGYA00580620_ERZ773068 | MGnify/ENA primary metagenome ERZ773068 (study PRJEB29015, sample SAMEA2737983) | human oral metagenome | biome: human oral; feature: human-associated habitat; material: dental | place: China | collected 2101 ... | reverse complement strand
CGTTCAGGACCGTATGAGGCGGGCGATCGCGTCGGAGGCCTCGCGGATCTTGGCCCGGCCCTCGGCGTCGGAGGACTGGGCGGCGTGGATGACGCAGTGGCTCATGTGATCCTCGAGCAGGCCCAGGCTGACGGCCTGCAGAGCCTTGGTGGCCGCTGCGACCTGGGTGAGGACGTCGATGCAGTAGGTGTCCTGCTCGACCATACGGGAGATGCCGCGGATTTGGCCCTCAATGCGGCGCAGCCGTTTGAGGTAGTCGTCCTTGGTGCCCGTGTAGCCGGCCATTCGCTCTCGTTTCCTCCTCGGTCTGGCGGAGTGCGTTCGACGGTACCCCTAGGGGGTATGGGAGTCAATGAGGGCGGTCCGTCTGGTGCGGTGCCTTCGAGTACGTCATTTATTCTGTTTCTCGAGATCGGTCCGTTTCCGCGTCGAGATCGGTCGAGTTCCGCACCGAGATCGGTCGTACTCCGTGCCGAGATCGGTCGAGTTCCGCGTCGAGATCGGTCCGGTTCCGGTTGGAGTTTGTGGTGGGTTGGTTGTGTGGGGTGTGGTGTGCCTGGTGGGTGTGGGTGTCTTGGGTGTTGCACATGGGAGGGTGGGGTCCCTGCAGGACGGCGGCTGGTTTTTGTTGGAATGACAGGCTTTTCTGGTGGGCGTGGTGTGTGGTGGTCGGGCTCCCATGTGCAATGAGGGGGGTCTACGCACATGGGAACCCGACCATGACCGCTACGGACAATGCTGTTCCTCATGATTCCGCGGTTCCCGCCGGTGTGGGGCGTGCGCGAGTGTGCAACATCAACTGTGGCGGCATGCGCGGATATGGGGATGGGGCCGGGAGGGGGCGGCGTGCCCCTCCGCGTGCCGCCTGCTTGGCACATGCAGGCATCAGTCAGAGCCGGCTCACGGCGGTGCGGCCCGACTCATCCGGCCTTCAGCCCCGAGAACCACCCCACCGAGGACCACGCCCGAAGCACTCACCCCTGTCTCAGATGTCCTGACACACCACAATCTCGACGCAGAACCGGACCGATCTCGACGCGGAGATGTACCGATCTCGAGCCGGAAGCGGACCGATCTCGGCGTATGAGATCCTGGTCCTATGGCCACACCGACAGCTCACGCAGATGTTGACTCCTGGGCGCCCATAGGCTGGGAGCCCGGTGATCCGGGTATCGGTGAAGCCCCTTTCGGCTCCGTGCTGGGCGATCCGCTCATGGGCTCACCGCTGTTCGACGTCTCGATACTCAATGAGTCTCGTGAGTCTTCCGAGTCCTCCGACCATCGGGCGCAGGCGGGCGAATCCTCGCGCGGCTATGGGAAGAGTCCTGACGGCGGGGCGCAGTCCGATCCGACCGCTGCGCTGCGCGCCCGGGCGGAGGAGCAGTTGCGCGCCATGCGGCGCGGAACTCCTCGGGAGTCGCAGAAGGCCGCCTCGTCGTCGGGCTATGGGCGCTTCGCCGGTGGACAGCCGCAGGCTGGGTATGGGTCTTCCGGGTATGGGTCCGGTCGACGTCAGCGGAGCTCCCGTATGCAGCAAGGCTCTCCCGCGCAGCCGCGCATGCCCTCGCCGCAGATGCCTTACGGAAGTGCACCGGGTCGGCCGGCCGCCTACGGCCGCGGACCGCAATGGTCGGGTGCTCCCTCCTGGCCGGTGACGCCCGCGGGTGCCAACCCGTATGCGCCGGCGAGGCCTTACGGTCAGGGTGTTCGGGGCGGCCAGGCCGGTGTTCGACCCCCTCAGTTCGCCAGGCCTCCCGAGAAGAACAACTCCGGCTCCTACTTCGGCTGGCTCATCCTCCTTCTGTTCTTCATCATTTGGAGCTTCCTCAGGTAAGTCCGCGCCTGGCCTGTCGTGAGTCTGGCGCGCGCCTGGTGGGCCCATCTCGAGATCGACATTCCCGCACGAGATCGACGGTGACACCGTCGATCTCATTCCAGAAAGTCGATCTCGCCGAATGTTGATTTAGGGGGGTGCTAAATCAACACGGTTCTGCGATGTGGGCGGATCCGTGATGATTTCCGGTCGGCGGGCCCTGCACGTCTCATGCTCCTGCAAGCTGGTAGGAGGTGGCTCGACCCGAGCCGGTGCGATGCAGCTCCTGCTGATCGCTCATCGTCGTTAGGATCTTCTGCGCAGTGCCGCGCGAGACTCCCGTCAGCCGCATGAGGTCGCCGGTGCTGATCTTCTTGAAGGCGCGGCACCACAGGCGGATGGTCGCCCGGCACTCATCGGTATCTGTTGACGCGTACCCGACGACGTCGGCGAACCAGGGGGCCTTGCGGGCGGGCATGGCGATCCTGCGCGGCTCTTCCTCCAGAAGCCAGGCATCGGCGGTGTGCCTCTCGATGAGCGGGGCGTCCGCCACGGTGCACTGCGCAGTTGCCCGCAGTGCCGCATGCGCTCCCTCGACATCCGTCTGCAGGGCCATGGCGACAGCCTCCGGCGTGGTGAAGGGGGAGTGCAGGAGGAGATCGACGATGACGGCCACGCGCGTGTCCCGGCGTCGAGGCAGCGGACGGATCTGGTTGAACAGGTCTGCAATCGGCAGGATGGGGTCTCCGCCGACGAGCGTGCACGTCACGTGCGGGCCGGCCTCCTCGACAATGGTGGGCGGCCTGTGTCCGAGGGGAATCATGGCCGTGTACATGCGGTCGACTCCGAGCCCCTGCTTCTCGACCAGCGACAGGGCGCGGAAAAGATCCGCCAGTGCGGGGTAGCGCGCATGCCGGTTGCTCAGGACGTTCGAGGCGCTGATTCCGCCGGTGAACCCGCCGGGACTGCGCACCACGAGCGTGGAGTCCATTGAGATCCAGCGGACCTCGGTCGGCTCGGACGAATTCCAGTCGCGGTGAATGACTCCGTTGAGGATCGCCTCGCGCACCGCCGTCTGCGGGACCAGGCGCTGCGGGGATAGGGCGAATCGGTCAGAGGGCTGTGTCGAGTAGGTGTTGAGCGCGGTCAGAGCTTGCTCGACGTCGTCGATCTGCTCGAGTAGCGACAGTGAGGGGGTGGGCTCGATCCGGTTGGTGACGGCGCCTCCGTGGACGTCCAGGACCGTGAGGTCGATGAGCGTTGCTCGTGCCGGTGTGAGGGTCAGACGCGCCGCCTGCGAGAGGTGGCCGTCCGAACGGAGTGCTGCGATCCGGCGCAGGATGTCCGCATTCGTCTCGGAATCGTCGGCCTGGAGGTCGGTGCGCACGAGGGCCATGGCGCCAGCGGTCACGGCGTCTGTGGTGAGGGTGGAGCGGTCCGCCATCGAGTCGTGCTCTCGTGCCTGCTCGCGGTGGAGCCACCACTCGGAGCGATCCACGGGCTTGCACGAGTCTCCGACGCGCCATCGCAGGCGGCCAGAGGTGTCCGGCACTGGTTCGCGGGACTCGGCCACGTACAGGATGAGGACGCGCTGACCTCCTACGCGCCGCTCCTCTATGTCCGGGGCGACATCGATCGCCTGGTTGATGCGCTGGCAGAGCCAGTCAATATTCAGCTCGGTTCCCAGGACCGCGCCGGTGCCGTCCTCGACGCCGTAGATGAGGGCGCCGCCTCCCGGCGAGTTCGCCATGCAGGCGACCTCGTTGGCGAGCTTGGTGGCGGCATGGGGGTTCTCCGTGCTTCCCGGCTCGAGATTCGGGCCGTTGCGCCGTCCGGCCTCCTCCTTGAAGTCGATGGAGGCGGTCTCATTGGTCCTCGTGATGGCGCCGTCCCGCTCTGAGGCGAGGATGGCGTCGACGGCGCTGCGCAGCTGGTCTCGTCGGTCCAGGCCGGTTGGGCGCATCTGATTCTCCCCGTGATCTTGCTGAATGTTGATTTAGGGTATCGCTAAATCAACACGGTTCTGCGATGTGGGCGGATCCGTGATGATTTCCGGTCGGCGGGTCCTGCGGCCCCGGTCCTGTGCCGAGCCCGTGTCGGGTGGTCGTATTCGTGCTGGACCGATCTCGATGCGGAAGCGGACCGATCTCGAGCCGGAGTACGACCGATCTCGGCGCGGAAGCGGACCGATCTCGACGCGGGCCTCCGTCAGCCCTGGTACCAGCCCTGGTAGACGTAGGTGAAGGGGATGTTGCCTCGCATGCCGATGGAGGCGGAGACGACCTCCTTCGCCGTGATGGCGGCCTGCAGCGGCGTCGCGCCCTTCGCCAGCTCGGCGGTCACGGCGGCGGCGAGCGTGCAGCCCGCGCCGTGGACCCGCTTGGTCCCGACGGCCGGGACCTCGAGGACCTCGAGAGTCTCGCCGTCGTAGAAGACGTCCAGTGCCGTGCCGGTTCCCAGACTCGGGCCCGCCTTGGCCAGGACATTGGGGACGCCGTGGTCGTGGATGCGCTTGGCGGCATCCTTGAGCTGGGCGACGCTCGTGATCTCCTCCATGCCCGCCAGTGTGGCCGACTCGAAGAGATTGGGGGTGGTCATGGTGGCGCGCGGCAGGATCTTGGAGCGCAGGGCGTTGTCCACCTCCAGTGCGGTGCCGAACTCCTGGCCCTTGCAGATGAGCACCGGGTCGAGGACCACGTTGTGGAACCGGTACTCCTCCAGGGCGGCATCGACGACGTCGATCGTGGCGGCGGTGCCGAGCATGCCGACCTTGACGGCGTCGATCGCTGTATGGACGGTCGCGCAGGCCTCGATCTGGTCGTGGATGACCTGCGGGTCCACCGGTACGAAGCGATGGTCCCACCCCGCCTTCGGGTCCATGGAGACGATGCAGGTCAGGGCCGTGCACCCGAAGACGCCCAACTGGTGGAAGGTCTTGAGGTCCGTCTGGGCGCCGGCGCCGCCGGAGGCCTCCGATCCGGCGATGGCCAGGGCGATGGGGGGAACGGCCCGCTCGGGGGCGTCGGTGATGTCGGTAGTGGCTGTCATGCCACTAGCGTGCCTCCGGCGGCGTCCTGCGGCCAATCGAGTGGTCCTGCCGCCTCCGCCTCCTCGCACGAGATCGACATTCCTGCACGAGATCGACGGTGTCACCGTCGATCTCGTGCGAAGAAGTCGACCTCGACGCGAGCGCGCTCAGGCGCTGGCGACAGTGAAGCGGACCCCTCGATGAGCGTCCTTCTCCGCCTCATCGATCAGGGCGAGGGCCATGTCGGCGGCGGAGAGCGTGTCGCCGACCGGTGAGTCCGAGCCGCTGACATAGGCACCGCTCGACTCCGGTACCGGGTAGCCCGGCGCGGGCGAGACCAGGGTCCACGCCACGGCATCGCCGGCGGCGCGGAAGAGCTCGAGGACGTCGGCGAAGGCCAGCGCCTCGCCGCGGTAGTCCTCGGGGAAGTCGGGGCTGTCGACCAGGCGGCGCCCATCGGCGTCGAGCAGCGATCCGGCCCCGCCGACGACGATGACGCGACCCGCGGGCCGCGCGGCGATGAGCTCCTTGAAGGCGTCGATCACGGGCTGAGTGGAGCCGCCCGTGCGGTCGGGGGAGATGGCGATGATGGTGGCGTCGGAGTCGTTGATGAGCTCGATGACGGCGGCGTCGGCCAGCTCGGCGATGACGTCGGCGGCCGCGCCCTCGACGTGCCTGCCCGAGCGGGTGACCGAGGTGACGGTGTGGCCGCGGCGGGCGGCCTCGGCGACGGCGGCCGATCCGGTGGTGCCGCTTCCTCCGATGACGGTGATCCTCATGGGTTCTCCTGATTCTCCTGAGCGCGGTTGAGCGCGGGTCTGCGCGGGTGCGTGCGAGTGTGCGGGCAATCGCGAGGGCGATCGCCGGAGCGCCCGCAATACCGGATACGGTATGTTTCATATACCAAGTACTTCAAAGTAACTAAGGAGAGCGGTATGTCACAGAACGTGCGGAGTCCGGAGCGGGCCGGTGGGTACGACATCCTGTCTCCGGCCTGTCCCTCGCGCACGGTGCTGCGGCACGTCGTCGATCGGTGGACGCCCCTCGTCGTCGCCGTTCTGTCTCGCGGCTCCCACCGTTTCGGCGAGCTGCGCGCCGCCATCGGCGGCATCACTCCCAAGGTGCTCACCGACACCCTGCGGTCCATGGAGCGTGACGGACTTATCACCCGTGACCAGGCGCCCGGCGTCCCGCCCCGGGTCGACTACGCGCTCACTCCGCTCGGCTCGACCCTGGCCGAGCCCATGAATGCCTTGCGCATCTGGGCCGAAGGGCATGCCGAGGAGATCCTGGACAATCGCGTCCGGTACGACGCAGTCGCACTCGACAGTGCTCGGTGAGCCGACAGGATGTCGTGCAACTCCCTCCCCTCGTGTCGGTGGTAGTCGCTACTCTCGTACCGGTTAACGATTCGGCAACGGGTACGCGTCCCGAGCCGGCCGTATTCAGGATGAGGACAGGACGAGGAGGTGAGCGGTGGGAACCCGCAGAGTCGTTGCAGATGCGCTCAGGCTCACGCGACTGGTGCGCAAGGATCCTGGGCTGGCTCTTCTCCGGGCCGATCTGGGTCCGATGGCCGCAGCGATTCTCGCCGAGCACCTGGGAGGAGAGGTGCGTCGCCGTCCCGTCGCCGAGCTTCACGAGCTGGTCGACGAAGACCTCGCGGCGCTGCGCGATGCGGGCGTAGCGGCATCGCGCGCGGGTCGGGCCTACTGCGACCAGTGGCGCAGAGCCGGTGTCCTCGTGCGCGCCACGACGCCGGGATCCCGACGGGAGACCTACGAGCTGTCCGCTCCGGCCGAGGCCGCCATCCGCTTCCTGGTGCGCAGCGGGCGCCCTCGTCCCGTCGCCACGCAATCGCGTCTGGACACCATCTCCACGCAGGTCAGTCGCCTGGCCCGGGACTCGGATCCCACCGCCATGGGGCGTCTGGAGGCTCTGCGCGCCGAGCGCGACGCTCTCGACGCCGAGATCGCGCGGGTCGAGGCCGGCGACTTCGTCCCGCTCGACGGGCCGGAGGCCGCCGAGCGCCTCGCCGAGATCCTCGCCCTGGCCGAACAGGTCCCCGGGGACTTCACTCGAATCCGCAACGAGATCGCGGCGCTCAACCGCTCCCTGCGCGAGCATGTCGTCTCCTTGGACGCCACCCGTGGTGATGTGCTCGACGACATCTTCCGCGGGGTTGATCGCATCGAGAGCTCGGAGACCGGCCGTTCCTTCCTCGGTTTCCATGAGCTGCTCATGGACTCCGAGTCCTCCGCTCGCCTGGATGAGAACTTGGAGACGGTCCTCGCCCGCGCATTCGCCACCCGCCTGGAGGACGCCGAGCTGCGCTTCCTGCGCCGCTGGCGCTCCGCTGTCGCGCAGGAGTCGACCTCGGTGCGCAGCACCATGGACGATCTGTCCCGATCGTTGAGGCACTTCGTGAGGTCGCGCGCCTTCGAGGACCAGCGCCGGCTGGGCGCCGAGCTCGCAGAGGCCCAGCGCCTCGCCGCCCGTCTCGCCGCGCGCACGCCTCCGCAGACGCAGATGGACCTCGGTCTTGCACTCACCGGCGTCCACATGGCCTCCATCGGCTCCTGGCGCATGCGCAACCCCGCTGACGCGGTCGTCACCGAGAAGATCCACAGCCGCGAGGTCGCGCGCCTCGACCTGGAGGAGGTGCGCCGGGTCGTGCGCGCCAGCGAGATCGACCTGGTCGAGCTCATCGACGCCGTCGATGCGGTCCTGGAGGAGCGGGGAGCGGCGACTGTCGCCGAGGTCCTGGCCGCGCATCCTGCCACTCAGGGGCTGGCCAGCGTCGTGGGCCTGCTGCTCCTCGCCCGTCGTCGTGGCCAGGAGGTCCCCGGCGACGAGACCGTCACCTGGAGGACCGCCGGCGGAGCCGAGCGCTCGGCCCGCATACCGCGGTTCCTGTTCACCAACCGCACCGAGAAGTCAGGAGACGCATGAGCTCCCATGCCGCACCGGCTCAGGACGGACTGGATCACACCGGAGGCGCCAATCCCGGCGCGCTGTGGGACGGAGACCCGGGCTCGCTGCCCCGGGACACCCGGCGCACCCTCGTGCGCCTCCTCCAGGGGCCCTACCTCACCACCGAGCTCCACCCCGAGCTGTGGAATGCCCTGCTGAAGGACGAGGCCGACATTCGCCGCCGGCTGGGCGACCTCTTCCTCGAGCTCGTCATCGATCGCGAGGCGGGCCTGGCCTTCACCCGCAACGCCTCGGACCCCACCGGCGCGGCCCCCTCCGTCATGCGCGCCATGCGGCTGACCCTCGTCGACACCGTCCTCCTGCTCCACCTGCGCACCCTGCTGCTGCGCGCGAACACGCCGGGCGAGCGCGTCTTCGTCGATCGCAGCGAGATCGATGACCACCTGTCCGTCTACCGGCCGCACACCTCCACCGACCATACGGGGTTCATGCGCCGCGTGAGCTCCTCGGTCGACAAGCTCAAGCGGGCCGCCCTTCTGCGCGACATCGACGTGGCCGAGCGCTACGAGGTCTCCCCGGTGCTCGCCCTGGTCTTCACCGCCGACGAGGTCGCCGCAGTGACTGCTGAGTACCGCCGTCTGCTCGGCGAGGACGGCCGAGACAGTAGTGACAGCAGCGAGGGCAGCGAGAGCAACGGCGCCCCCGAGGGCGGGCTCCTCGGCGGCGGGGCCCCTGCCGATGCCGGAAAGGGCGGGGCGCCTGCGGAGGAGCGGCCGGCCTCTCCGGAGGCGGCCAGTGATCCGGTGGCCAACTCATCGGAGGAGAGGGACGAGTCATGACCAGTTCGGCGACCGCGCCGCAGACCGCCTCCCAGCACCGCCTGGCCCGCATCCAGGTCTACAACTGGGGCACGTTCTCCGGTCACCACGATCTGCCGGTTCCGCGCAGCGGGCTCCTGCTCACCGGACCCTCGGGCTCGGGGAAGTCCTCGCTGCTGGACGCCCTGTCCGCCGTCCTCGTGCCGGCCAAGAGCCTGCGCTTCAACGCGGCGGCCCAAGAATCATCCTCCACGGCCGACCGCTCCCGCTCCGTGCTGAGCTATGTGCGCGGCGCCTACCGGCGCAGCGCGGACGAGATCACCGGAGAGGTCGTCACCGACTACCTCCGTCCGCGCGCCACCCGCAGCGGCATCGCCCTGACCTTCACGCGCCTGCGCCCCGAGGAGACGATCACCCTCGTCACGCTCTATCACGCCAGGCAGGGCTCGACGTCAGACGACTCCATTACCCAGACCCAGCTCCTCGTGGAGGGGGATATCGCCCTGACCGAGCTCATGGAGTATCTGGTCAACGGCATCGACAAGCGCGCCCTCAGCCGCGATCTGAAGGGGCGCGCCACCCGCTTCGAGCGCTACGAGGCCTTCGCGGCCCGCTTCCGGCGGCGCCTCGGCCTGTCCGGTGAGGTCGCCCAGCGCCTGCTCCACCGGACCCAGTCCGCCAAGAACCTCACGAGCCTCGATACCCTCCTGCGCGACTTCATGCTCGATGAGCCGGAAACCTTCGCCATGGCGGCGGCCGCCGTCGAGCAGTTCGCCGAACTGCGCGAGGCTCACTCCTCCGTCGTCGAGGCGCGCAATCAGGAGGCCCTGCTCTCCCCGCTGCGCCGCTTGGAGGAGCGCATCACCGCTGCCCGCCGCGACCAGGAGCGCACTGAACAGCTGCGCGCCGCCATCGACCCCTATCTCGAACAGCTCAAGACGACCCTTCACGAGCAGACCGCCGACACGGCCCGGCGCGCCCTGGATCGTCTCGCCGATGAGCTCGCAGCCGCCCGTCGGGTCGAGGAGGACGCTCGCCGTGAGCGGGAGGCCGCGCGCCTGGCTCTGGCGGGTGGCATCGGTGAGAACCTGCCCGCTCTCGATGCCCGCCTGGAGGCGGCCCGCCGGACCGCCGAGCGCATTGCGCGGGCGCGGGAACTCCTCGACTCCCAGCTGGGAGTCCTGGGAGCCTCCACGCCCAGTGAGGGCGCCGCCTTCGCCGAGCTGCGGCGCACGGCGGAGCAGGAGATCGAGCGCGCCGAGCGCGCCGAGGACGAGCAGGATCAGGCCCGCAGTGCGCTGCGCGCCGAGCAGATCGCCCTGGAGGAGCGCAGCCGTGAGCTGCGCGAGCGCGCCGAGCAGATCACCGCCTCGCGCTCGGCCATGAGCACGGATCTGCTGCGGGCCCGGGACTCCATCGCCCACGCCGTCGGGCAGGCGCCTGCCGCCCTGCCCTTCGCCGGGGAGGTTCTCGAGCTCGTCCCCGGGCAGGAGGAGTGGCGGGTCGCCGTCGAGACTGTCGTGGCCCCCTTCGCCCGCACCATGCTCGTTCCTGAGCACCTCTACCGGAAGGTTGCCGACGCCGTCGATGCCAAGCGTCTGCGCGCCCGCCTCGCCTACGAGCGGATGGCCGCCGCGCCGCGCTCCGCCCGACCCGTGACCGCCGATGCGCTGGCCCGTCGCATCCGCCCCAAACCGGGCTCGGAGCACGCCGCGTGGCTCGACGCCGAGATCATGCGCCGTTTCGATCACGACTGCGTCGAGGATGCGCGCGACCTGGTCGGCCTGGACCGGGGGGTCACCCGTGCCGGGCAGGTCAAGTCCTCGCGCACCAGTCACCTCAAGGACGATCGTCGGGACTTGACCGACTCGCGCAACTGGACGGTCGGCGTCGACCCGGCCGAGCGCCTCGAGCAGGTCATCGCCGAGGGCCGGGAGGTGACCGCCCGTCTGGAGGACATCGGCGGCGAGCTCGCCGCACTGGACCGTGCCCGCGCCGTCGGCCGGGAGCGTCGTGACGCGTGCCTGCGCATTCTGGAGACCTCGTGGGAGGAGCTCGACGTCGATGGCGCCAGGGCTCGCGAGGCCGATCTGGCTGCGCAGCGGGAGCGCGCTGCGCATGCGCTGCCGGGGCTGGCCGAGCTCGAATCGCGCGCCGCGGCCGCGGGCCTGGCCGAGGACAAGGCCCGGGATGCGGTTCTCCGGCTCGCGGGGGAGGAGCAGGTCCAGCGCTCGCGGCTGGAGGATGCCGAGGCCGCACTGGCCGGGATCGCCCGTCGGCGCCAGGAGAGGGCTGATGAGGGCCGCGTGCGCGACGGCGCGGACGTGACTGACAGGGTCGGTCCCGGCGATGCCGGCGCATCCGAGCACGGTTCCCGCTGGCTCGCCCTGGGTGAGGCCGAGCGGGAGGCTCTCTTCGCCGAGCTGGAGCAGCGATTCCGGACGCGGCGTCGTCACGCGGGGCTGGCGGAGGTGGACATCGCCGCTCGCGAGGTCGAGCAGCAGATCGCCTACGACAACCAGCGCGCTTCGCAGGCCGAGAGCCGCGGACTGGGCGAGGCCCGCGCCATCATGGTGCGATTCTCCGAGCGCTGGCCCATCCCGAGCAGCGAGGTGCGTCCGGAGGCCGCCTTCCTGGGCGACTACCTCGAGCTGTTGAACCGCCTTCAGACAGATAGCCTGCCCCGGTTCGAGCGCCGTTTCGCCGAGCTCCTGCACAACCAGTCCCGTCAGAACATCGGCCGGCTCGCCGGTGAGGTGCGCCGCGCCGTCAGCCAGGTCAGGAGCCGTATCGGCCCGGTCAACGACGCCTTGCGCGCCACCGAGTACTCGCCCGGTCATCACCTGCATATTGAGGTGGCCGAGCGGCGGCTGCCCATCGTCCACGACTTCCTGTCGGATCTGGCCACCATCGCCGCCGGGAGTCTCGATCTGGCCGACGAGACCACCGAGGAGGCCGAGGAGCGCTTCGCCGTCCTCAACTCCGTCATGACGCGCCTGGGCTCTTCCGACCCCCGCGATGAGTCGTGGAGGCGTCAGTGCCTCGACACCCGCCTGCACGTCTCCTTCACCGCCGTGGAGCGCGATGCCTCCGGCGTCGCCGTCGACTATTACGAGGGCGCCGCAGGGCTGTCGGGCGGGCAGCGCCAGAAACTCGTCGTCTTCTGCCTGGCGGCCGCATTGCGCTACCAGCTCACCGAGCCGGGACAGGCGGTTCCCGGTTACGCGCTGGTCGTCCTCGACGAGGCCTTCGACAAGACGGACGCCGAGTTCACGCGCGCCGGCCTGGATGTCTTCCGCGGCTTCGGCTTCCAGCTCCTCCTGGCCACCCCCATGAAGATGCTCCAGACTCTCGAGGAGCATGTCGGGGGCGCCGCCATGGTGACCAACTCCCCGGCCGGTGACGACTCCCAGCTGGCCGTCGTCCTGTTCGACGGCGATCGGCCGTCCCGGAGGGCCAGGGCCGTCAGGGCGGCCGTCGAGCCTGAGGCGACCACTGGGGCCAGGAGGCGGGTCGCTGAGCCTGAGGCGACCACTGGGACTGGGGTTCGGGTGATCGAGCCCGAGGCCACGACCGGGGCTGGGAGGCGGGTGGCTGAGCCTGAGGCGACCACTGGGGCCGGGAGACGGGTTGCCGAGCCCATGGCCACGACCGGGGCCGGGAGGCGGGTCGCCGAGCCTGGGACGGCCACTGGGGCCGGGAGACGGGTGGCCGAGCCTGAGGTCACGACTGGGGCCGGGGTTCGGGTTGCCGAGCCTGCGGCGACCGGGTCGGTTACTCGGGTCTCTCGTGCCCGGCACGCTGCTGAAGGCGCACCCGATCTCGGCGGTCAGGGCAGTCGTCCTGACGGCTCCGGCGATACGAGCGCCTAGACGAATAACCCCCTAATAACCCCCTAATCCCCGGGGCCGGTTTCGGCGCCCGGCTTGTGCGAGCGCGAGCCGGGCGCACGGCAGGCGCCGTTGACATTCTCCAGCTCTCCAGGATGCCCGTTCATGCCCGGCCGCGTAGCCGGTGCGCGCAGTAGCCGATGTGCGCAGCCACTGCGCAGCGCCAGGATGGGCGACCGGACCAATTCGGCGCCTGAACGCCTGCCAAACGATGGTCAGATCGGTCACTATAGGACCATGAGCGCCTCCAAGCCCGCCCCCTCCGCATCCGACTCCACTTGGTCCACTGGTCGCGACACCGCTGTCGAGATCCCCGACGAGGTCCGCGACGCCGTTGACGCCGTCCTGGCCGATTCTCAACTCACCCGCTCCGAGCGCGAGATCCTCACCACCCGGATCGAACGCTGGTACCCCGACGTCAGCGACGGCCTCGTGACGCTCTACGGCGAGCCGATCGCCACGCGCACCGCCGCCGTCCTGCTCGCCGACGCCGCCCGGACCTACGCCGAGCGCGACCCGGAGCTGCGCCACCTCGACCTGGCGCGCACGCTCGACCCCACCTGGATCCAGGACCCCTCGCGCATCGGCTACGCCGGCTACACCGAGCGCTTCGCCGGCGACCTGCGCGGCGTCATCGACCGCATTCCATACCTGCGCGAGCTGGGCGTGTCCTACCTCCACCTCATGCCCCTGCTCACTCCCCGCCCGGGGGACTCCGACGGCGGGTACGCGGTGGCCGACTACCGCTCCGTGCGCCCCGACCTGGGCGATATGGACGACCTCGCCGATCTGACCGCGGAGCTGCGCCGGGACGGCATCAGCCTGGTCATCGACCTCGTCCTCAACCATGTCGCCGCCGAGCACGAGTGGGCCGAGCGCGCCCGCGCGGGCGAGCAGCGCTACCGCGACTACTTCTTCATCTACCCGGACCGCACCGAGCCCGACGAGTACGAGAAGACTCTGCCGGAGATCTTCCCCGACTTCGCCCCGGGCAACTTCACCTGGAACGACGAGATGGGCGGCTGGGTCTGGACGACCTTCAACTCCTTCCAGTGGGACCTCAACTGGCGCAATCCGCGCATCATGGAGGAGTTCGTCTCCATCATCATGAACCTGGCCAACAAGGGCGTGGAGGTCCTGCGCCTGGACGCCATCGCCTTCACCATCAAGCGCAAGGGCACCGACTGCCAGGGCCAGCCCGAGGTCCACGCCATCACCGAGGTGCTGCGGGCCATCACCCGCATCGCGACCCCGGCGGTGGATCTCAAGGCCGAGGCGATCGTCGCCCCCACCGAGCTTCTCCAGTACCTCGGCCAGGGCAAGTACACGGGCAAGGTCTCCGACCTCGCCTACCACAACTCCCTCATGGTCCAGATCTGGTCCATGCTCGCCACCCGCAATGTCACGCTCGCCGCCCACGCCCTGGGCGCCCTGCCGGTCGAGCCGAACACCGCCACCTGGATCACCTACATCCGCTGCCATGACGACATCGGCTGGGCCATTGGCGATGCCGACGCCGATGCGGTCGGCCTCAACGGCTACTGGCATCGCGTCTTCCTGGCGGACTGGTACCGCGCCGCCTACCCCATGAGCGACGCCCGCGGCCTGGTCTTCCAGTACAACCCGGTCACCAA
>ERZ773068.1023-NODE-1023-length-14159-cov-5.962138_pt1 | contig 14159 bp, 19 predicted proteins | sample MGYA00580620_ERZ773068 | MGnify/ENA primary metagenome ERZ773068 (study PRJEB29015, sample SAMEA2737983) | human oral metagenome | biome: human oral; feature: human-associated habitat; material: dental | place: China | collected 2101 ... | reverse complement strand
TACTTATAATAATCGAGTCAATGCTGTAGTGCATTGATACCTTTCCTCATCAAATTTTAAGGCATCACTTGATGCCTATTTTTTATATTTATTTTTGACTTTTTGAAAAAAATGTTTATAATCCCCTTCGTTAATAACTCAAGAGGGAGGTTTGATAGAATCAAAAGCTTTTATTTCTCCTACTTTGAGGCATCACTTGATGCCTCTTTTTTATATTTATTTTTGACTTTTTGGAAAAAATTTTTATAATCCCCTTCGTTAATAACTCAAGAGGGAGATTTGTATCGTAAAATAAAGGCATTTATTCTCTTAATCAACATGATTTGAGGCATCACTTGATGCCTCTTTTTTTGTAGAATTTGCAACAAAAAATTCCCTTTTGGGAATTTTTAATTTTTGGAAACACTTTCTGTAATCGTTTTGACAATATTTTGTACTTTTGCGTCAGAAGTATTGTCTGACGAAACGTAGACTGTCGCGCCATTTTCGAGCGTAATTGCTTGTGAAGACGCAGGTGGATTTGCAGGAGTTTTTTTGTAATAATACACTTTTACATCAGCCGATTCAAAATTTTCTGCACCAGAACCTGATGTTGAGATCGCGAGCGTGTGAGTCGCTCCATCGCGTGGGCCATATCCCTGATATGAAGTATTTTTTGGAAATGCAAAGCTATACCCTACAGCCTCATTGGAATACAGATGATATTTTTTTTCATCATAATTTCCGAGTTTTCCTGTTGAAGTTGCCTCTTCATTTTCGCTTGGAAGTATTGTAGTAGTTGATGAAGAAGAATTGGTGTTTTTTGAAGAATTTTGTGTGGATCCTGTATTTGTCGTTGTTTTGGCTTGACAAGCACCAGAATGCTGCACCGTTACCTGAGCATTTTGCGCTCGACAAAGATTTTCGTATGTTTGACCATCAGAACCACAAACTGGACTATAAATATCTTCACATGCGTCAGTTTTTTTCTCAGAAGAATCAGTTGTACCAGTCGCAGTCGTTCCCGTAGCAGTTTTTTTATCAGTTATAGTTCCTGTCGAAGAATTTTCTGAATTATTCTGCGTTGTACAAGATCCCTTTGTGTAAGTTGCACGAGCCAAATCCGCCAAACAAGAATTTTTATATTCAATACCATTTGAGCCACAAACTGGATCATATTCACCAGCACACGCCTGCAAATCTGAACCAGAAGTCGTTGTTTGTGTATTAGGATTTTCAGAATTTTTGTTGCCAATCACAAAATGCGCGACCAAAAAAATCGCCACACACGCCAAAACCACGTATGCAATCGCCAGTGCTGGATTTGAATTTTGATTATTTCGTTTGTTCATAAAATTTTTTTAATGAGCGCAACTACTATAAGAAAAAAAATTAAAAAAGCAAATAAAAAGACTTTTGAAAAATTTTACATTTTCCGAGAAAAAAATATAATCGCCTTATAATTTTCAAAATATGAACCAAAAAAAACGCATCATCCTCTGGGTAATTATTGGAATTTTTTTGGTGGCATCACTCGTCTATTCTGCATTTATTTTCGGTCGACAACAATGAATTGAAGCCGCGTATGAAGAATTTGCACAAGCAGGAGTTATCATCAATTATTTTCAAAAAAATTAACATCTCGAAAAAAATTTTCCAAATAGAAAGACCGTTCTCGCGAACGGCCTTTTTTAACAACCCAAGAATACTACTTAGTGTCTAGGGGCCTAAATTCTGGTCTCTGACAGAATTTCAAGACGAGTTCATCTTGATACTCTACCTGAGGTGCAGATTGAACCGCCGAAGCCGCTGAAGCTTCAGATGCAACAGATTCAGCCGGAGCATCAGACGATACTGCTATCCATCCTCCTGTTGCACAAACGTTGCGGCTTTCCAAACGAGCCAAATACTCGTTCAGATCAGCCATCACGCCACTCGTGCATGAAACATATCCAGAATGAACGCCTTTGGTACAGCGTCCTGCATCCTCACCAGAAGCGAAACGAGCCCAGAGTTGTTGGTATTCCAACTCTGATTTCAGCTGTCCCAAGTTTTTCTCCAGCCCATCAACAAAGACCTGGAATTGAGCTTCTGTCAGAACGCGTTGTTTGGCGCGCTCATTTTTGACAGCTTCGTCAATAGCCTTTAAGTCCGTTTGAATAATTACCTTTTCCTCAGGAGGGCGCAGAGCATTTCTGAGGCGCTCTTCGGACTGTCCGCTCGAATAGCCACATTGATAGAGGCCAAGCATCGCCAGGCAGCCAATTACCACCCAAGGTGCAGCTTTTTTTGCAGGGTGCATTGGGGGTGGTGGCAGAAGAGGGTTAGGCTGAGGGCTTTCAGCTTTTTCCTCAGGCTCAGTTTTTTCCTCAGAGTTCGTAGTTTGAGAGTCGCCTTCCGAAGAAGACTCATCTTTTACTACTTCGTCAGATTTCGCTGATTCTTCTCCAGAAGGTTTGGGCAAGGTTTCCACCTGCTCCATTTTTTCCTGTGGTTCATCGGCTTGAGTTTTGGGTTTTTCAGTCTTATCAGACATGATAAAATCTCCATGTTGGTGAGACAAAAAAGTCTCGGGTTGATGAAAGGTATCAAAAAAATGGCGAATCCATCTCTTGACGAACGAGATTATATAATAAAAATTGAAAATGTCAAAATATTTTCCCAAAATGCACAATCAGAATATGTTTTCATATTTCAAAAAATATTTCTCGCATAAAAAAATCCCGAAAATCGGGAAATTTTTAGAGGTCAGCTCCGGCTTTTTTGAGCATTTCAATCAATTCATCCTTGATAGCAAGGCGTTCTTTTTTCTTCTGATCAAGCGCCAAATCTTCCATCGCTTCACCAGGAACATCATCAGAATCAGCACGACCAATTTCGTGAGAAATATCATAGTAAGACTGAAGAAGTTTTGCAAAGTGAGCATTTTTCACTTCAAGTTCTTCAATAAGTGGCTGAACAGCTGGATGATCCGCAAGGAATCGTCGTACATCGAATTGCATATTTTTTCTGTTAAAAATTAAAACATCAATATTGTAGCAGATTTTTTTATTTTTTCAAGGAAGAAAATTTTTTCTGGTGGACTTTTCTGGTTTGTATTTCCCAATTGAGAATTTTTGAGAATTTGAAAATGCTCAAAATGCGATTATTGACTTTTTGAGCAAAAAATTTAGAATGAAAAGGCTTATTTGATAACTTTTGCAAATATGTCGAAAAAAATTTGTGTATTCTGCGGCGCGCGCCTCGGAGATAGCGAAAATTATGAAAAAGTAGCAATCGAGCTTGGACGCGAAATCGTACGACGCGGGCATTCGCTCATTTATGGCGGCGGAAGTGTTGGCTTGATGGGCGCAGTGGCGCATGGCGTGGCATCTACTGGCGGACAGGTTTCGGCGGTTTTTCCAAGATTTTTGGAGGCGACGGAGCAATGTATTCAGGTTGATGGCGTGGATGTTTGCCTCGTGGATTCGATGGATGTACGAAAAGTAAAAATGTACAGCGATGCGGACGCAATTATCGTCTTGCCAGGCGGATTTGGAACGATGGATGAATTTTTTGAGGTACTAACACTCAAACAAGTTGGGCAATTTGATAAGCCGATCGGACTTCTCAATGTAAATCATTTTTACGATCCGCTCGTAACTTTTATGCATCATATTATCGAAAAAGAATTTGCCAGCATTGAAAATCTTTCGTTTTTCTACGATCGTGACAATATCGGCGATCTTTTGGATGCTATGAATTTATAAATATTTTCAAATAATAAATCCCACCATTTGGTGGGATTTATTATTCTTCAGAATGAATACGAGACGGGTCTCCATTCATCAGAGCGATCATTTATTCGGACAAATTGTTCGTACGACCCCATCGGGTCTTTTTTAATTGCAACGACACAATATTCTGTGTGAGCCACCCGAGCCCCTATGAGGACATTTACTTTGCCAGGCGGGCTGATAATCTCGTGCCGAATACCATCAACACAAATAAATGGTCGCAAGCGAGTTCCTATGTGCATAATTCTTTCCTTTCCCGAAAAAGTGCCAAAATTGGACACGAAAATATTATAAAATAATATAAATTTTTGTCAAATAAAAAAATCCCACCAAAAGGCAGGATTCATAAAAGAAGTTATGCAGGGTGACTCACTACTTTTGCACGCTCCACGCGGTACGGTTGTTTTTCGCCGCGCAACTGTACATATGTGGCCCCGTTTATATCCCAAGCGCGCTCTACTACCGCGCCATGATTAGTAACATCACCCGCACGAATGTACTGAGGAGATTGCCTATTGAGAAACAAATGAAGACTGCCATTAACTTCTACCCCTGGTATACTCTTTGTTTTTACCATGAGATTTACCCCTTATGTAGTTCAGTGAGTCAGCACTGAATGATTTTTTGGAAAAGGCCTGACTGCCCTTATCATACCAACATGACAGAAATATTATATGCTATATTTATAAAAAGTCAAGTATTTTTCCTTACTTTTCTCAAATAGATGTTTTGATGTATTTTTCTAGTAATTCTCTGTCGTCAAAAATGGCTTCATCAACTCGAAAATATGGCAAGAAAACTTTTTTTCATTTTCCTAAATAGAAAAATTGATTTTCCTGGGACTGATCCAAAAATGTATTTTTTCGGAAAAAAATTTCGCCATCGTGATAAATAGCAAAAATTGTTCCATATTCAAAAATACCCCATTCTCCAAACAATTTTTTCACAGAAAAACGCGCCTCATCTTGCAAAATATCGTAATAAAAATATTCGAGAAATACTGGAAATTTATTTTTTGCCATTTTCTTGAAATTATTTTTTCGGATAATGCGCCCAAAAATTCGCATAAAAATCTTTGAATTTTCCTTCCAAAATAGATTTTCGTGCATTTTTGGCAAGCAACAACAAATATTCAATATTGTGCAACGAAAGCAAAAGTCCACCCGTCGCCTCGCCAACATTGATGAGATGGCGCAAATATCCAAGCGAATATTTTTGCGAAACCTGCGTTTCAAAACCTGGAAGCATTGGGATTTTTTCAGTTGAAAATTTAAATTTTTCGTTTCCAATTTTGATATTTCCAAAACTTGTAAACACTTCACCATGGCGACCAATACGCGTTGGAAGCACACAATCCATCATATCAATTCCACGCGCAATTCCCTCTACCAAATCCTCAGGTGTTCCCACGCCCATAAGATAATGCGGTTTATTTTTGGGCAACAGTGGTTCCAAAACATCCAAAATCCGATACATATCAGCTTTTGATTCACCCACAGAAAGCCCACCAATCGCCACACCAGGCGTATCCAAATCAGAAATAAATTTTGCCGATTCAGTTCGCAAATCATCATAAATTACACCCTGTACAATTGCAAAAAGTGCCTGTGAATAGGTATTTTGTTCTTCTCGCAACGCCTCATTGTGAAGCCACTGATTCTTGGAACGAATCGCCCAACGATGTGTGCGTTCCATGGCAGATTTGGCATAAGAATGAGATGAACCACCTGGCGCACATTCATCAAATGCCATGATAATATCTGCCCCCAATTTATGCTGCATATCCATCACATTTTCAGCCGAGAAAAAATGTTTCGAACCATCCAAATATGATCGAAAATTTACTCATTCTTCAGTAATTTTTGCCAGCTTTTCACCGCTTGCATTCTGCATTCCAAGTCCCAACGAAAAAACCTGAAATCCACCAGAATCCGTTAAAATCGGAATATCAACATTCATAAATTTATGAAGTCCACCAAAATGTTCAACCACATCACACCCAGGGCGCAAATAGCTATGATAATTGTTTACTAGCATAATCTCAGAGCCAATAGATTTAATCTGGTCAATCGTCGCTCATTTAACAGCACTTCGAGTTCCCACTGGCATAAAAATTGGCGTCTGAATCACACCATGTGGCGTAACAATGGTTCCAGCGCGGGCCGCCCCATCAGTTGCATTCAGCTCAAAAGAAAATTTTTCAAACATATTCGCTATTTTGACAATAAAAAATCCGTGAAATTTCACGGATTATATAGATTTTTTCGAAAAAAGCGAATTTTTCAGAGTGTTTTTTTAAATTATTCAGACTTTTGTGCTTGTGAATTTTCTGGATTTTCTGAATTCGGAGATTTTGAATTACCTTTTTCGTTAGTTGTTGATTTTTTTTCTTGTGCTTGGCGCTCCTGAGCACGAAGAATCGAAGATTCTGTGATTTTTCCTGCATTATCAAGAATTCATTTTTGACGCATCGCAGTTTCCACAGGGCGATAAAAGATCGGATTACTCATTCGTGTCATAATACGACGAACATCGCTTTCATCGCGGGGACGCAAATCTTCATTGCCCGTTGCATTAGCCAATTCCTCGAAAAGCACCTGATAAAATTTTTCTGGCTTCGTTCCGATTTTTTCAGTTGGATATTTTTCAGAAAACTTTTTCTCAAAATAATTCAAAGACATTTCTTGGCCACCTCGGAGAATGTGCGCAAGCAAAGGATTTGCAGCCATATTATTAAAGACTTTCCAATATTCTGGACCATGGCGACCATCAAGTCGTTGTGTAAATTTATGTCCAAAAATATTAAATGTCAAAAATCATGATTTGAAATCCTTCTGAACGATTACCTGGTCCTGATCGGGGCGAAGTTTTGCCATCATAAGCGCATCTCCATTTTCAAGGATTGCAAATGCATCCTTCACAGAGGTAATCGGCGCGGTAGCAACATTTACTTTTTCGCCATTCGCCAAACGATATGCGCGAATGCCAAACACTTCTTGAAAGCTTTTGTTTCCACTTTCCTCACGAAGACGATCAAATCCACTCAAAGCCTTTTCGAAGCTATCCCGTTTGTCTTCCTTAGAAGGATCATTTCTTCAATCCAAATCACGAGCGGTATCAAGCGTCTGTCTAATATACTGTGCTACACTTCCATTAGAAGAAGTGACTTCGCTCATATTGTTTTGTGCGCTTCCGAGTGCCCCAATCATTGTGGCAAAAGCCTTATTTTTGAGGGCCTGATCGGAAAATGAACCAGCTTTTGGAGGAAGATTTTGCATGAATAACTCCTGCATTGATCACTGATCAATATTATTCATTTTTTCGATCGTGGCAAGGATCTGATGAGAATTTTTTGAAGCATAAAATTCTTCATTGGGGATTGGAAGATCTGGATTACTTTGTCGAATAAAGTTTTTGAGAACTTCATTGCCCGCAAGAGTACCAATGGAGCCTTCGTACAAATCACGAATATATGTTCGGAAAATTGCATCTTGTGCCTTGGCAATTATATCAGCAGCTTTACGACTTTCATTCATTGCATCTCTAAAATTTTCGCCAACTTGTCGTGCTTCATTCGAAACTTGCACCTTTTCACCGTTTTCACTCTGTTCATGACTTTGTTCATCTGCTGATTCTCTGATTTTTTCAGTTTGCTCATCGTTTGACTGAGTTTGTTCTGCGTTATTAGGTTGTTGAGCTTTATTTTCTGTTACTTTACCTTTAAAAGCCATCAACTCAGCAATAATTTGCGCATCTCGAGGATTAAGCAATGCAAGGCGATCTTTGGTAAAAAAGCCTGTTTTTTCCATGGTATCCATCAAATCCTCCATGGTTGCTTGAGTGTGTTCTTGCACTATCTTAGTCATCTTCGCTTTTGGTTGGGCTGATATTGCTTTATTAACACGTGGGCCTCATTCTTTAGGGTTACTGCGTGGTGATGGATTTTTATTTTCTCCATTTTTCTGAACATTGCCCCAAATTTTTCTTACACTCTCAGAATCTACTGAGGATTGTGCACTATTGCCTGATGGCGTTATTTTTTGAACTTCTCAAATCATTGCCTCATCCTCGCCATTTTGCTCTACAGAACTCACGGGAATATCGGTTTCTAAATTTCACGAAACATTTTCGGTCTGAGAAGCCTTTGTACTTCAATCTACTTTTGCCTCTGATGACTGAGCTTGAGGATTTTTCGGAGGACTTTCTTGATGCTCTGTCGTCTGTTCTGAGGTAGGAGCATCTTTTGGTATTTCTGATTCAGTTTTTTGAGTTCATGCAACTTTATGCGCTTCTCACGTATTATCTCATTCCTCAGGTACCGTCGTTTCAACCGGTTTTTCCATTTCAGTAATGGGCCTGATTTTTGAGCTTACTGAAGTCGATGCTCTTTCTCATATTGTTTCATTTTTATTTGTATTCCTTTTATGGGCTTCATTCTCTGTAGAATTATCATCCGGAATTTCCGTTTCAGCTTTCGATATATTCCGAGAATTCAGTGCAGCATTTGCCTCACGCAATCCTTTATTTTCAGCAGCCTTATTTTTAGCTTCTACTTTTACTTCTTGGGCGTTTTTTTGTGTCTGTTCTCTTTCTGCAGCTCTCCGTGCACCAAGTTCTGCGAGTTCCTTTCTTCGTTCCTCTGATGTAGATTCATCGCCAAATTCTTCTTGTTCTTTTGGTGTAAGTTGAGCTACAATTCTTTTCTTTGCATTTGGATCGTTATTATCGTACGCATCTGCAACAAGACGAGCAGCCTGTGCTTCGGTTTCAGTTTGAGAGTTCTGATTCGTTTGTTCTGTTTTTTTTCATTGTAAAGCTTCAACCTTTTGTTTTACTTCTTGCTGATTTTGTTTAATCTGTTGAACATTAGCATTTTGTTGTGCTTGTATTATTACATTTTGTTCTCAGCTAAGTTGTGCGCGTTTATGAGAAAAATCCTCCAACATCATACTTTGCTGATTAAAAGTACTTCGAAAGTTTTTCTCCATTTCTTCCAGATGTTGTTTTTCTTCTTGAGATTCAGCTAGTTGCGCTTCACTCTCTTGTCGCAATTTGGTTGCTGATCGCATTGCTTCCAATTTTGCAGCTTGCTGTTTGATTAAATCAGTTAATTTTTTTCGATGAGCATCCAATAAATTTCTATGCGTGACTACCATCGAGTATGCCGCTTTGGTAGCCTCGGGATTATTTTCATTTTTAATTTTAGCATACTGCGCCTGTGCAGATCTAAGAACTGTGATTTGCTGCTTCGTCGCTTGAGTTGTTTGATTTAAATTCGCAGTAACAGTCTGTAATTCATTGATTGATGATTGTTCCGCATTTCGAATACTTGGCAATTCCTCCTCCAAATCACTAATTGTAAATGAAATGCTCTGAAGGTTTTTTTGAGTTTCTGTAAGAGATTTATGCGTTCGTACCTGTTCGGCTTGTGTTTTTTTAATATTTTCCTCCAAAAGTCTTCGCTGCGCTTCTATATTACGAATACTTTCTCTCGTACGATTATTTGATTCTTGACTCGCATTAACATGCCCTTCAGGACGGTTCACAGGGGCTTGAAAAAATTTTTGTACCGAGAATGCAGTATTTGAGAAATTTCGCATATTCTTACTCTATCACATTTTGCAAATTTTTGTCAAAAAACACCACAAAAAAAGACTTGACAATTTTTGTTGCAAAAAATTTTTTTTCTGTATAATTTTTTAAAAAAATGAACGAAGCACTTATTCACATCTCGGAGGCGATGAATTCCCTCAAAAAAAATCTGCAAACCGCAATTCTCGGGCAGGACGATTTGCTCGAAAAACTGATTATCACGGTATTTTCTGGTGGGCATGCGCTACTCGAAGGAACGCCTGGACTTGGAAAAACTCGCACGATTCGCGCGCTTGCAAAGTCTTTTTCTCTTGAGAATAAACGCATTTCCTTTACAAGCGATCTTTTGCCGTCAGATCTGATTGGTGCCGAGATTTTTCGACCCAATAATGGCGGATTTGAGATTCGAAAAGGACCAATTTTTACAAATATTTTGCTCGCTGACGAAATCAATCGTACGCCACCCAAGGTTCAATCTGCCCTTCTAGAAGCCATGGAGGAGCGCCAAGTAACTATCGGAAATGAGACACTTGCATTGCCACGGCCATTTTTTGTGTTCGCAACGCAAAATTCTCTGGAAAATGAGGGAACCTATCCACTTCCTGAAGCGCAATTGGATCGGTTTTTTATGAAAATAATTTTGGATTTTCCTGATTTCGAGAATGAGAAAAAAATCCTCGAAAACAATTTTCAGGATCAAATTTTGGTAGAAAGCATTTTTTCTGGCGAAGAAATTTTGGAAATTCAAGATTTCCTACAAAAAAGCATTCGTGTAGATGAGAAGATTTTTCAATATGTTTTGCGGATTTTGAGTGCATATCGCGATCTGGAAAAATCTGATACAATGTTTGAAACACAGGAGCCAATTTTGACCTACGGGCCATCTACACGTGCTGGACTTGCTCTTATTCGTGGTGCAAAAATTCGCGCTGTGATGCAATGACGCGATTTTGTTTTACCAGAAGACATCAAGGCTCTGGTTCCAAATATTGTCAATCATCGTATCGGACTTTCGTATCATGCGCTCAGCGAAGGTATCACGATTGCACACATTACACAAAAAATTCTCGACACCGTGCATCTTTTGAACGATAAATAAAAAATCCCTTTCGGGATTTTTTATTTATCTGTTTGGCTGAGCGATTTTCCACCCTCCGTATTTCCAATTTGCGCCTGTGCATAAGAATCGGTATCATCAAACGAAATTGGCGGCCACATGTCGCTATCCAATTGTTGCTCGGCACGCTGAACTTCTGCCTGACGCTCTGGATGCTCAGTATTCTGCAAAAATTCTCTCGTTTCAGCACGTTTTTCTTGTTGTTTTTCCTGTTTTTCGCGTTGCTTTTCTTGCGCTTCCAATTTTTCTTTTGGCAAATCAGTCGGATTCGTTTCGCGTTCCGCCTCGTCCATATTGAGATTATAACGCTTTGCACCCTGTTCCTCGAGTTCATTCGCACGATGACGCTCAAAATTTTCAAATCACATATTTGGATATAAAAAATAAATCTGAAAAAATTGTAGCAGATTTTTTTATATTTTGCAACTTTTTGGAATTTTTTGTAATTTCATATAAAAAGTCGCCCAAACTTCGGGCGACTTTGGTACTACTCAAGGTCAAGGGTAATTTTTTCCTCCTTCACTTGTTGGAAAATAGAGATGACCAATCCCAGGAAAATCCCAATAATTGGCACTCCTAACATGAAAAAATACAAAAGTTGTTCCATGGTTATATTCCTTTGGTAGTTATTATCTTGATCTTGCAACGAAAGCTTTCGCTCCATCACGAGACATATAATACAAGAAATTTTGAAAAAATCAAGAAAAAATTTTATTTCATTGCTTCAGCCACAACATCTGCAACCCCTTTATCAAGCGGATTTGGCAAAATTTCATCCACACTTGGATTTTTAATATATCCAGCAATCGCCTCGGCGGCTTTGATTTTCATATCTTCAGTGATTTGTTTTTTTCCGTATTTCAAAACCCCCTTAAAAATCCCAGGAAATGCGAGCACATTATTCACCTGATTTGGGTAATCTGAGCGCCCTGTTCCGATAATCTGTGCGCCAGCTTCTTTGGCAACTTCTGGCATAATTTCAGGAATTGGATTCGCCATCGCAAAAATAATTGGATTTGGCGCCATTTTTTTCACCATTTCAGCCGTCAAAGCTCCAGCTACAGAAACTCCGATAAATACATCACGACCAACGATAACATCTTCCAATTTTCCAGAAATTTTATCACTATTTGTGATTTTTGCTACCATTTCTTTTTCAGGATTGAGTCCGTCGCGCCCTTCATAAATTGCACCTTTCGAGTCAACCATCACAATATCTTTTACGCCATAATTCAAAAGCAACTTCGCAATTGCTGTTCCAGCGGCGCCCACACCATTGATTACAACTTTGAGGCTAGAAATCTGACGATTCGTTACTTTACACGCATTAATAATCCCCGCAAGCGTCACAATCGCCGTTCCGTGTTGATCATCATGCATCACTGGAATATCGAGTTCTGCTTTGAGGCGTTCCTCAATTTCAAAACATCGAGGCGATGAAATATCTTCAAGATTGATTCCTCCAAAGGTATCAGCAATATTTTTCACTGTCTGAATAAACTCTTCCACATCCTGTGTTTTTACAATCACCGGAAAAGCATCCACACCAGCAAATTCTTTAAAAAGCACGCATTTCCCTTCCATCACAGGAAGTGAGGCTTTGTGCCCAAGATTTCCAAGTCCGAGAATCGCTGATCCATCAGAAATCACCGCCACCGTACGAGATTTGAGCGTGTAATCGTACATTTTAGATTCATCCGCCGCGATCTCACGACAAGGCTCAGCCACGCCAGGAGAATACGCCCACGATAAATCTTCGCGAGATTCGATTTTTGCATTTGATTCGACACGGAGTTTTCCTTGGAATTTTTTGTGAAGTTCAAGAGATTTTTGATAAATATCTGACATAATTGTATTTTAAAAAAGCCAAATCATTATATTTTTTTATAACAAAAAATCAAATAAAAATGAGACAAGTTCTCATTAAGAAATCAGTAAAAAATAAAATCCTCCAAGAGGAAGATTTTATCGTTGATAGTTCACATTGAAGAGTACCTTCACCGCTTCTCCAAGGGAAATATTTCGGAACGGATTATATACGTGTGAACCATTTTCCATTTGACCATGAAGAAGACAATTGTCGTATGCAGACTGAATGTATCCGGCAAGTTGTGTTTTATCAAATGACACATCAGCAAATGTTGTTGCCATTGTTGATTCTCCAAGGCCTGCCGCGTTTATAAAAACTTTTGCTGCTTCCGCGCGAGAAATTGGAGCATCTGGGTAAAAATTATTCCCCTGTGTTGCCGAAATCTGACCAATACGAGCCGCATATGCAATGTATTTGTTCAAAGGATGAGATGCGGGAACATCAGCAAATGGCGCATTCGATTCATTAGAAACATCAATATTTGCGGAATTGATTACGAGTTTCAAGAATTCAGCACGAGTCAATGGGCGATTGATGTTTGAGCGATCAATAACCTTAAGATCATTGTAGTAGAGTGCAAGACGAGAATCTAACAGATCCTTCACTACTGTATCACATTTTTTTGTAAAATTTTTAAAAACAGTTTCTGTAACTGTTGGTTTCAATACAATATTTTGATTTGTTTGATTTGTTGTTGTGTATCCACCACCTACACCACCCGGACCTGCATTATCATTAGATGATGAAGATCCACCACCTGGGCCATCAACACAGTCATAACCATAACCATAACCTCCGTGGTAACCATAAGTACCACAAGATTTACCTGGGATAGTAGTTGAAGAGAAAGCACCGAATGCTGCAGAAGCAGTAGCAAGTGCTGCAACAGTAGCAACTGTTCCGAGTGCAAGAACTCGAGAAGACATTTTTACCATAGCAAGGAATTATTTATAAGATAAAAAATCTTGATAGACCGATACAAGATTTTTGTATTTTAACAAAAACCAAGAAAAAGTCAATAATCCTCACAAAAATTCACACAATATTCACATAAAAAAATCCCCTTTCGGGGAATTTTTATTTCTGGTGAGTAACGTTGTAGAGGATTTTTCCTGTTTCAGCAAGAGTGATATTCAATTCTGGCTTGTAAAGAGTTTTTCCTCCTTCGTTCTGACCGTGAAGAAGACAATTGTCGTATGCAGACTGGATGTATCCAGCAAGAGAGTGAGTAGCAGGAACATCAGCAAAAGTGTTTACTGTTTTAGCCACACCAATACCCGCAGCGTTTGTGAAAACTTTTGCAGCTTCTGCACGAGTAATTTTGTCATCTGGGCGGAAGTTTCCGTTCTGACCAGCAACCATACCGATACGAGTTGCATATGCGATATACTTGTTCAAAGTGTGAGATGCAGGAACATCAGCAAATGGCGCATTCGATTCATTAGAAACATCAATATTTGCGGAATTGATTACGAGTTTCAAGAATTCAGCACGAGTCAATGGGCGATTGATGTTTGAGCGATCAATAACCTTAAGATCATTGTAGTAAGCCGTCAAACGAGAATCATTCAAGTTTGTAAGAGTTTGATCACATTTTTTTGCAAAACCTGGAAAAATAACGTGAGAAACAGTTGGAGTCAAAGCACTATCTTTGTTGATTGGGTTGTTTGTAGTGCTATTTGAAGGGTTACCAGTTGAAGTACCTCCACCCGCTCCAGGACCATCAACACATTCATAACCATAACCATAACCTGCGTGGTAACCATAAGCACCACAAGATTTACCTGGGATAGTAGTTGAAGAGAAAGCACCGAATGCTGCAGAA
>ERZ773068.1022-NODE-1022-length-14163-cov-3.677630_pt1 | contig 14163 bp, 13 predicted proteins | sample MGYA00580620_ERZ773068 | MGnify/ENA primary metagenome ERZ773068 (study PRJEB29015, sample SAMEA2737983) | human oral metagenome | biome: human oral; feature: human-associated habitat; material: dental | place: China | collected 2101 ... | reverse complement strand
TGGCGGCCGCGAGACTGGCGGCGTAGTTGCCGCCGCACTTGGCGGTGCCGGTGCCTCCGGGAGCTGCCCGCGTGTAGTTGGGGGTGACCCACAGTTTCACGGGTGCCGGATAGTAGGCCCCGGCCGGGGAGGCCAACAGCCCGTAGATGTACTGAGTGGCCTCTCGCACACCGAGGTAGGGCTCGTTCGCGATCTCAAAGGGTCGGAGATAGAGGCTCTGTTCGCCGTCGGGTTGAGGCACCCATGCCTGCTCAAGGGCCACCAGCTCGTCCAGCGACGCCAGGAACAGCTCCACCGGCAGCGGCGCCATCTCCAGGCGGTCCGCAGAGTGGACGAAACGACGGGCGTTCATCTCAGGCCGGAACAGCCACACTGACCCGTCGGCGTGCCGGTAGGCCTTCAGGCCCTCGAAGATCTCCTGACCGTAGTGAAGAACCGCCGCAGCCGGGTGAAGCTGCCATCTGTCGGTGGCAACGATGCGCGCATCGTGCCAGCCACGACCATGGGTGTAGTCGGCGATGGCCATGTGATCGGTGAAGAACCTCCCAAACACCGGATTCGCCACGACAGACGCGCGTTCGGCGTCGGGAGTGGGGTGGTCGGTGCGGTGAAACTCAAACAAAGACATGCCCGAGAGCGTAGCCGACGGACCTCTTACGAGGGCACCGGCTACGGCAGGTGAGTTTTCCAGTGACTTGCGTCCCTGCACCCCGCATCCACTATTGTCTGCTTTGGCGACCGGGGGAGCTGACCTTCAGGTATTGACCTTGGTCGACGCGACGTCTCTGGAGCTTGACTTCCTGAGAATGCTGAGAGATCGTTGACTGGTTCTTTACTGACAGGAGGGCTGCATGCGCAGGCTTGCCATCTGGTTGACCGCTGTCGTGGTCGCCGTCGCTGGCATTGTCGTTGCATCCAACGCCACCGCCGATGACAAGACTCCTCCCGTCGGTCCCTCAGTGGTGGCGATCCACGCTCCATGCGCCGTCACACACCCATGGCCCGGCGACGACGTGCCGATCAGCAAGGTCGTTGAGCAGTTCTCCCAGAACTTCGGCCTCCAGACCTCCGGAAACGGCTGGACCGATGCGAACCGCCGTCAGATCAAGGTGCTGTGGCAGACCCTCGACTCCGTCGCCTGCACCGACTTTCTGCCCAATCTCAAATCCAAGGTCAACGACCCCGTCGGCGTCAACGCAGCCAGCATCAGCGGCTTCGCCTGGGGCGACTGGTCCCTGACGAAGGCCGGCTATGTCACCTTCGACTTCACGAAATGGAAGTCAGCCCTCGACGACAATGACGTCGGCCACCTGTCACGGCTGATCATCCATGAGTTCACCCACACCCTGAACGCCGATCGCTTCTCCGATCCCCAGTACTGGCGGGACTTCCAGGCTCTGGCGGCGAAACAGGGGACGTTCAGCAGCTACGCCGGCTCGCAGCTCACGGAGACGCTTCCGGAGGTCGTCGGCTACTACGTGGCCCGCTGCGCCAAGGACAACCCCTACGACACCGGCAAGTTCAGCCGCTACTACGAATGGGTCAAGGCCAACATCTTCGCCGGACGCGAATTCGGCCCCGCCCCCGGCCAGAAGGCCTCCTGCAACGTCACCGCAGATGACATCGCCGCTGCCGAGGCCGCCAAAGTCCCGGCCTGGGTTCGCGCGCTCAGCGGCGACTGACCAGGGGCCGTTCTTTCCACCGCACTCCAACTCCACACTGGGCGCAATGTGGTGTTCCATCGCCACCTAGTGTTGTGTGTCGGTAATTCACCAGTGGGAGGCGGGTGAAACACCACTGGACGTACCGTGAGTAAGGTGAACGAAACGAGGCGCCGCGCCCGGGACCGGAAAACACCCGACGAAACAACGACACGCGACGCTAGGATTTGCTAGGCGCCTGCAACCTCCCGGCGCCATGGCGCAAGGAGTTGATGGTGGCGAGGACAGGACGTCTGGCCTGGGTGGTGTGGTCGGTCGGGATTTTTGCCTACGCCGTCGCGATCATGCAGCGCACCAGCCTGGGTGTGCTGGGCGAGCAGACCTCTGCGCATTTCGGCACCAGCGTCGGGATCATCTCGACGTTCGTGATGGTGCAGCTGGCCGTCTACGCCTTGGCACAAGCCCCCATCGGGGTTCTCGTGGACCGGTACGGGTCACGGGTGATGATGATCACCGGTTCGGGAATCCTGGTGCTGTCGCAGGTGCTCATGGCCTTCGCCGACGCCCTGCCCCTGGCCATAGCGGCCCGCATCCTGTTGGGGATGGGTGATGCCTGCCTGTTCGGCTCCGCATTGCGGCTGATCCCCGCATGGTTCGCACCGTCGCGGGTTCCTGTGCTGAGCCAGCTGACAGGGCTGCTGGGGCAGATGGGTCAGGTGGCCTCCGCGATGCTACTGCTGCCGCTGTTCCACGCACGCGGTTGGATGTGGACCTTCCTGGGCGCAGCGACCTTCTCGGCCGTGGCGCTGCTTGCCAGCGCGTTCTGGGTGCGTGACGTGCCCCCTGGGGAGACGCGACCCACGCCGCAAGAGGAGCGACTCGCCGACCTGCCTCGCGGAATCGTCGAGGCCTGGAAGCATCCCGCCACCCGGCTCGGGTTCTGGGTGCACTTCACCAGCGGCTTCAGCGTCAACGTGTTCGCGATGATCTGGGGAATACCGTGGATGATGCGCTCCCAGGGGCTCTCCGAGGCTGAATCAGCCGCCCTATTCAACCTCACGGCATTCGGCTCTGTAGCCTTCGGGCCGCTGCTGGGCTGGCTGACGGCCCGGCATCCGCTGCGTCGCAGCAACCTTGCCCTGATCGTGATCTGGGCCAACATGCTCGCCTGGGCTGCGGTGCTGCTGTGGCCGGGGCGGGCACCCTGGTTGCTGCTGCTGGCGCTGGTGATCGCCATGTCGGCGGGTGGCCCCGGCACCGGGATCGGCTTCGACTATCCACGCACGCTGCTGCCGTCACATCGCCTCGGCGCGGCAAACGGCCTGGTCATCACAGGCTCGTTCACGGGGGCGACGCTGTGCCTGCTGTCGATCAGCGCGCTGCTGACCGGGCTCAGCCCATCCGGCGACTACACCCCCAGCCAGCTGAACTGGGCCATGGCGGTGCAGTTCCCGTTCTTCCTGGTGGGCATCACCGGCATCCTGACCACGAGGTACAAGCTGCGCAGAATGATGCGACCCTACGGTGTGATCATCCCCACGTGGCGGGAGGTCGCCGAACGCATCCGCCGCTCCCGCCGTCACTGAGCTCGTCTATCGGCGAGCCAGGGCTGCGTCAAAACAGTCCCTCAGGCTCCGGGGGCGCGGCGTAGGAGGGATCGACGTCCTTGAACAGCGAGGCCACGGAGTTCCCGGTGTGGATGCGGTCGATAGCCTCCGCGAACAGGGAGGCGACGCTCAGCACCTGCAGGCCGGGGAAGTCCTCGGGGGCGGGAACCGTGTTGGTGGAGACAACCTCCGATATGCAGTCGGTGCCGGTCAGGCGCTCAACGGCTTTGCCGGTGAACAGGCCGTGGGTGCAGGCGACGGAGGCGTCAACGCAGCCGAAGTCGGCCAGGCGTGCGACGACCTCGACGATGGATCCGCCCGTCGCGATCTCATCGTCCAGCACGATGGCGCGTTTGCCCGACACATCGCCGACGATGGAGGAGATCGTCACCCTGTCGTCGGCTAGGCGTTGTTTGTTGCCGGCGGCCACCGGCAGGTTCAGCAGCCGCGCCAGCAGCGTCGCCTGCTTGGCATTGCCCAGGTCCGGTGACACGACGACGTGATTGGTTAGGTCACGTTTACGATAGTGGTCGGCGATCACGCCCAGCGCCGTCAGGTGATCCACGGGCACGGAGAAGAAGCCGTGCACCTGGGGGGCGTGCAGGTTCATGGTCAGCACGCGATGCACCCCCGCAGTCACCAGCATGTCGGCGACGAGACGTCCCCCAATGGAGATGCGGGAGGCGTCCTTCTTGTCCGAGCGGGCGTAGGCGTAGTGCGGGATGATGGCGGTGATCTGCCCAGCGGAGGCCCCACGTGCCGCATCCACCATGAGCAGCAGCTCCATCAGATGCTCCTGAGTCGGCGGCACCAGCGGCTGCACGATGTAGACGTCCCGTTGGCGACAGTTCGCAAGCAGCTGCGCCTGGAGACAGTCGTTGCTGAACCGGGAGATCCTCACATGGCTTCGGGGGATGCCCAGATGCGCACAGATCTCATCGGCCAACGTGTGATGGGCGGAACCGGAGAAGACGACGATGCCTTTCACAGCGTTCTCCTTGTTAGGCGGGTTCTACGTGCCCACCCTAGTGCCGCATGCCTGAGCGCACCCGGCATTGGGCGCTGCGACACGAAGACCTGTCACAGCTGCCGCACGTCGGGGCATCGGGCCCTCAACGCGAACGCGGTCGGGGACATGGCCTGGGGCCTTATGGGATGGCATCACAGCCCCATCCCATGTCCCCAGGCGGAGACCGTCACTGATGGCCGGGGGGTGGATTGCCCTCGTCGCGTTGCGCCAGGAAGCTCTCGAAAGCTGCCGCGATCTCGTCGGCCGTCGGCAGGGAGTCCCCAGGCTCCGCGTAGCGGTCGTACTGCTCCTCCAGCTGCTGCAACAGCATCTGGGCGGTCTCGTCCTTCTGAGTGTCGGCCTCGATCGACATCAGGTTGGCCTCGGCGGACAGATCAAGCTCCTCCGTCGGCAACGCGAGCTCCGACACCTCCGCGAACCGGTGCATCACCGTTGCCGCCGCCTTCGTGAAGGTGGCGCTGGCCAGGTAGTGGGGGACATGAGCCGCCACCCCATATGCGCTGATCCTGGCCTTGCCCATCGCATACTCCAGGTAGGCGGAGAACGAGGCGGGGATCTCCAGGCGCTCAATCCAGCGTGGATTCGGCACCCGCAGCTCAGGATCGGTGGAATGCACCGCGACGGGCGTGGGGCGGGTATGGGGGAAGGTCATCGGCAGGCCGTATCCGGTCAGCGCAACGGAGATGCCGAGGCGTTGGAACAGCCGGATCAGCTCGTCACGCACCAGCTTCCAACGATGATCGGGCTCGGGGCCTCGCAGCACCAGGTAGGGACGTCCATGGAGGTCTCGGGCCAGGTGCAGCTGAGCGACAGGCTCCTCCAGCGACACCCAGTGGTCGGTGTCGAAGATCATCGACGGGCGACGCGCACGGTAGTCGTGGACAAGATCCCAGTCGAAGCTGCCCAGCAGCTGCGGCTCAGAGTGCTCCAGCAGGGCCTCGACCAGGGTGGCCCCGACGCGCCCCGCATCAATGTAGCCGTCAAAGAAGTAGAACAGCGGAGGGCGGGACCCCGCGACGGTGCCCCACAGGTCCTCATCTATCTCAAACCAGTCGGACATGTCTCCAGCCTAACCCGTTTGGGAGGGAGATCTCACCGGAAGCATCGCCAGCAGGCCCAGCGCCAGCACCAGCACGATCCCCAGGATCCCGAAATACACCGTCGAGACGCCCTCAGCGACGAAGAAGCCCCCGATCCACAGGAACAGCACCCACATCGACGAGGACAGGAAGGACACAGCGCGGCCCGTCGTCGCATAGAGGCCGAACACCTCACCGGAGTGCCCCTCGGGGATCAGACGCGCCAGGAAGGACCGGGAGGCCGACTGGGCGGGGCCGACAAACACCGTCATAGCCAGGCCGAACACCCAGAAGACCCACTGGCCGCGATCGTGAAGCAGGAAGGTGCTCAGCCCGAGGGCCACCAGGCTGCTGAGAGAGAACACGATCACCTTCTTCGGCCCGACCCGGTCGTCGAGGTAGCCGAATCCGATGGTCGCCAGCCCGGCGACGATGTTGGCCGCCAGCCCAAAGATGATCACACCCCCCATGGTGAAGCCGAACACGTTGCTTCCCAGGACCGCGCCGAAGGTGAACACCCCTGCCAGGCCGTCACGGAACAGAGCTGAGGCTATGAGAAACCAGATGGTGTGCGGGGAGACCTGGTGGATGCGACGGATGGAGGCGAGGAGGCTGCGATAGGCCTGAGCCACAGACTGCCTGGGCGGCGGATCGGCGACGGGCTGATCCTTTAGGGCGCGGAAGATCGGGATGGTGAACAGCACCGTCCAGATCCCGCATAAAAGCATGGAGTTGCGGACGTCCCAGGCGTCGACGTCGCTGCCGGTGAAGGCGATGATCAGCAGCAGGATCGCGATCCCGCCCAGATACCCGAGCCCCCAGCCGAGCCCGGAGACGCGCCCCACCGTCTCGGGGGTCGCCACCTGGTCGATGGCGGCGTAGTAGTTGACGTTCGCCACCTCCGTTCGCCGCTCAGGAGCTGGAAAGCGCTCAAAGCGAACAGGAAAATGCCGAGCAGCACCAGGCCGAGCCACAGGAACTGCTGCTCGGGGGCCACGAACCACAGCGCCGCGGAGATCACCGCCAGCGCCCAGGTCTGCCAGCGTAGGTTGGACATGCGCCTGCCAGAGCGGTCAGAGCCCTGTCCCAGGACCGGAGCCAGCAGGGCGATGACCACCCCGGCGACAGCCATCGCGACGCCCAGCATCCGGGAGGGCCCGTTGTCGTCGGGACCTGTGCCGAAGTTCGTTCCGGAGGCAATGTAGGCCCCGAAGACGAAGGTGGTAATCACCGTCGCGAACGGCTGCGTCCCCCAGTCCCACATGCACCACGCGAGGATCTTCCCCCTCCCGGCAGGCCTGGAGCTGAGGGCGGTCTTGGTTTCACTCACAGCACCAACGTAGTGGCTGCGACAAGGCCTCAGAACAGCACGGCCCCGGGTCCTGACGCATCGCGCCGGATGTCCTTGACATCCACCAGATCATTGACGAGCATGGATCTCGACGCCGGTCTGATCGGCATTCCCAACGGCCAAACCGGCTCCGGATGCCCCTAGTGGAGGGAGTGACGATGTCCGCGCAGGGCCAGGGCATCAATGCCGCCACGTCTCACAGCATCACAGCAGAAACAATCTCAACCATTGCCGTCGCCTTGTTTGCGCCGTTTGTGCCAATTATCCCAAGCGCAGCCTCAGTCTGGCTCATCCTGAGGCTCAGGAAAAAGGCATCCGCCAGACGCGCAAAGATTTTATTGCTCGTCAACGCCATTGTGATAGTGGTCAATATCATCTTGACGGTCATGGCGTTTGCCACTGGGGCTCTCTTGCTCACGGATTAGCTCACTCAAGCTGGACAGCAGCGATCCCGCATCACCCAGCCCAGCCAAAGGATTGAGAGGAAAAGGACAGTGGACCCACGCATCATTCCGGCCGCAAAGGGCCTTGCCGCAGCCTTGATCCTTGGGGCAGCGATCTCTGCCATGGGATGTTCAGTCGGAGCTCTGGAAGAGACGAAACACGTCTCCACCACTCGTGAGAAGACCTATGCATCCCTGGATGAGCTCAATGCCGACAGCACCCTCGTTGTCGTTGGGACTCCCACGAGGCAGGAGGTTGTGCAGGACATTGAGCCAGACATGGACTTCACCCTCAGCACATTCGAGGTCCAGTCGACGCAGAAGGGCGAGGCTCCTGCCAGCATCACCGTCCGACAAACCGGCTCCACAGCGCAGGGGGCGCCCGCGGGCATCCTCACCACAGGGCAGCAGTACCTGCTCTACCTTGTGCCCAGCGGACTCCCCGGGGAACAAGCATCCCAGTACTACGTGACGGGCCTGACTGCTGGCATCTACACAGGTGCGGAGACACGCGAGGAGACGACCACCGGCTCGACCTTCACGCAGGCAGAGCCCGACCCCGCCGACAACCTGCCACCCACCATCGAGATCCCGTAGCACTCCGAGCTCGGGTCTGCCCATGAGGATCCAGGAGGGGTGAGGCCCCTTGCCACAGCTCGGCTGCGGCACCGGCGGGGCGCATGAAACGCCGGCTGCAACACGGTGGACGGACCGTGACGACGACGCTGAGGCACGGAGCGGCGATTCGCGCACACCACGACCTGCGCAAAATACCGCTTGCCTCCACCACCACGCCTCCGGCTGGGCTGGCTCCTTGCCACAGGGTTTGTCAGTCAGCCCAGCCAATCTGCACTCGCCTCACGGCCACGGGTTAACTATCGACACTTTTTTCATGCTCTTCGAGACACGGCATCCCGTTTCTCGGGTATGGTTGGGCGCTATCGCCAGCGTTGGCAGCGCGGCGCACTGGTCCGTAAGCCCGTCAGGAAGGCCCCCAAGATGACAGACACTGCCACCTTCACCCATGGTGACGTCAGCCTGGATGTCGACGTCGTGGAGTCCACCGTGGGCAGTCACGGGTACGACATCTCGAAGCTGATCTCCTCCACCGGGAACGTGACCCTCGACAATGGGTTCGTCAACACCGCCTCCTGCAAGTCGGCCATCACCTTCATCGACGGCGAGAAGGGCATCCTGCGCTACCGCGGCTACACCATTGAGGATCTTGCGGAGAAGGCCTCCTTCATCGAGGTGGCGTACCTGCTGATCCACGGCGAGCTGCCCACAAGGCAGCAGCTCGACAGCTTCTACGAGCGCATCGCCCGCCACATGATGATCGACGAGCGCATGCGTGAGCTGTATCGAGCCTTCCCCCGTGGCGCACACCCCATGATGGTGCTGTCCGCCGGTGTGATCGCTCACGGCGCATTCAACCGGAACACCCTTGACCCACACGACCCGGAGGCCGTCGAGGCCGCCACCTTCCGGCTGCTGGGAGCGATGCCGACACTCACCGCCTATGCCTACAAGAGCTCCGTCGGTGAGCCGTTCCTCTACCCCAAGACGAAGCTCAGCTACGTCGAGAACTATCTTCGCCTGTCCTTCGGCACCCCCCAGGAGCGATACGAACTGGACCCGGCCGTGGTGCGGGCCTTCGAGACCCTGTTCTTACTGCACGCCGATCACGAGCAGAACTGCTCGACGTCGACGGTGCGGATGGTCGGATCGTCGGACGCCAACATCTACGCCGCCGTCGCGTCCGGTGTGAATGCCCTGTCGGGGCCGCTGCATGGCGGTGCGAATCAGGCTGTGCTGGAGATGCTCACCCACATCCGCAAGGAGGGGCTCGACGCCAAGACCTTCATATCGAAGGTCAAGGACAGGCAGTCGGGCGTCAAGCTGATGGGCTTCGGGCATCGCGTGTACAAGAACTACGATCCACGCGCCAAGATCATCAAAACCCACGCCGACGAGATCCTCCGCGCCTCCGGCAAATCCAACGATCTCCTGGACATGGCGTTGGAGCTGGAGGACGCGGCCCTACATGATGACTATTTCATTGAGCGCAAGCTGTACCCCAACGTCGACTTCTACACCGGGCTGATCTACCAGTCCATGGGCTTCCCCGCAGCCTATTTCACGGCATTGTTCGCGCTGGGGCGGCTGCCAGGGTGGATCGCGCAGTGGTGTGAGGAGCATGCCGACCCTGCACGCAAGATCGGACGTCCCCGCCAGATCTACATCGGTGAGCCAGAACGCCCCTTCGTGCCCATGGATCAGCGGGGCTGATATGTCAGCCGGGCTGAGGCCCGCAGAGTCGGCTGTTCCGGGGACCCCTGGCAGGCGGGGGCGGGTGTGGCGAGTCTGCTGATCATCGACGCCGACCGCCAGGCCACCTCGGAGTTGCGTCAGCAACTGCGTGCGGCCGGGCATTCAACCGCCGCGGCCTCCTCAGGCCTGGATGCGTTGGAGCGGCTGCTGAGCAGCTCCCCGGATCTGGTGCTCCTGGAGCTGGATTTGCCAGATCTGGATGGCCTGGACTTCTTGGAGCAGTTGCGCGGGCAGGGGGCGACGGTGCCGGTGATCGTGCTGTCATCACGCAGTGATCCAGCCGACCGGGTGGCAAGCCTCACCGGCGGCGCCGACGATTTCCTGGCCAAGCCCTGCCATGTCCCGGAGCTGCTGGCCCGGATTGAGCTTCGGTTGCGACCCGCACCGTCGCCAGCATCCCCTGTGCCCCAACCAGTCCTGGAGCATGACGGCCTGACCCTGGACACAATCCAGCGAGTCGCGACGGTGGACGGACGCCGGGTCCGGCTGTCGGAGAGGGAGTTCCTGCTGGCCGCCGAGTTCGTCCGCAACGCGGGAAAGGCCATGACCCGCGAGCAGCTGCTGCACGCAGCCTGGGGGTTGGGATTCGTGACTGACAGCAACATCGTCGACGTGTACGTGCGGTATCTGCGAGGCAAGCTGGGCAGGAAACGTTTCGAGACCCTGCGGGGAGTCGGATATCGGATGCCATGACGTCGCGATCCCACCCGTCACAGGCCGCATTTGCAGCCGGTGGTTGCACCTGTGAATAACTGCTATGGTTCGCTCGTCGGCGGCCCCCCGGGGCCTGGGAACCCGGTGAGAATCCGGGACTGACGCGCAGCGGTAAAAGGGACCGGCAGGGCATGCGGCCACTGGGGAGACCTGGGAAGGCGCTCGGCTGGGGTGATCTTGAGTCCGAAGACCAGCCGACGCTGAATCCACGTCCAGCCCCGCGAACGGGCCCACATTGGAAAGAGAACCCATGCGTATCCGCTCTCTGATCATCGGAGCCGCCGCCTCTAGCCTGCTGCTGGCGGGCTGCGTCGGCGCCCCGACCACCGGCACCAGCTCCTCCCCAGCTGCCGACTCCAGCAATTCCAGCGCAGCCGCCTACAGCCCGGTCACCATCAGCAACTGTGGCTTTGAAGCAACCTTCACCGAGCCCCCGAAGGCTGGCGTCAGCATGAATCAGGGAGCCACCGAGGTGATGCTGGCCCTCGGCCTGGAGAAGCAGATGGTCGGCACCGCCTACCTTGATGACGGCGTCGCCGAGCGGTGGCAGGAGGCATACAAGACCATTCCCGTCCTGGCAGAAAAGTATCCGTCGAAGGAGAAGTTCCTGGAGGCCAAACCGGACTTCGCATACGCCTCCTACGCCTCCGCATTCTCAGACAAGAACATCGGCACCCGCGACGAGCTGAAAAGCGAGAACGTCGCAACCTACCTGAGTCCCTTCGGCTGCGTCGAGCAGGGTGAGGACAAGCCTGCGACCATGGAGGCAGTCTGGGGAGAGGTGACCGACGTCGCGAAGATCTTCGGGGTGGAGGAACGGGCCACCCAGCTGATGGAGGAGCAGAGAGCAGAGCTGGAGAAGCTGAAGCAACAGGCCGCGGGCAAGGGTAAGACGGTGCTGTGGTACGACTCCGGCGACAAGGAGTTGTTCGCCGGCGGCGGCACCGGTGGCCCACAGATCATCCTCAACACCGTCGGAGCCACCAACATCTTCGCCGACGTTCCCAAGGGCTGGGAGACACTTGCCTGGGAGAAGGTGGTCGAGGCCGATCCCGACTACATCGTCTTCGCCGACGCCTCCTGGTCCACTGCTGCTGACAAGCAGGCCTATCTGGAGGCCGATCCAGTGCTGAGCCAGTTGAAGGCCGTGAAGAACAAGGCCTACATCACCCTCCCATTCTCGGAGTCCACTCCGGGAATCCGCCTGGTTGACGGCGCCCAGCGGGTCGCCGAGCAGTTCGCCAAGAGCTGACGGTGGATCACTGGCTGAGGATCACACTGCTGGGTGTGGTCCTCACCGTCGTCATCGCGGTGACGGCGACGGTGGCCCTGGGCGTAGGGTCGGCCAGCCTGTCCGCAGGCGACGTCATTGACGTCGTCTTACGGCGGCTGGCGCTGATTCCCGGGGAGAACGTGACAGTGGAGGCTGACCGGATCGTGTGGGAGCTGCGAATGCCGCGGGTGCTCGGCTCGCTGTCCGTTGGGGCGGCGCTGGCGATCTGCGGAACGGTATTGCAGTCGCTGACCCGCAACGAACTCGCCGACCCATATCTGCTGGGCATCTCATCCGGTGCGACGGTGGGGGTGGTGGCCGTGATCGTGTTCGGCCTCACGCTGCCCCTCGTCCCGGAGGCGCTGACCCTGACGGCGGCGGCGTTCGGCGGGGCGGTCCTGACGATGGCGCTGGTGCTCGGCCTGGCGACAGGTCGGTCAGGGGCACTGCCCCCAGGCCGCACCATCCTGGCTGGCGTGGCTGTCGCACAGTTGTGCGCGGCCTTCACGTCGCTGGGCATCATGGTGTTCGGGCAGAGGGACGTCGCCCGCATGGTGATGAACTGGACCCTGGGGTCATTCGCGGGGATGCGCTGGCCCAATGCCACGGTTATGGTGAGCTGCGCCATCCTGGCGCTGCTGGCGCTGCTGTTCGCCACCAACACCCTGGACGCCTTCGCCTTCGGGGAGACGTCGGCACGTTCGCTGGGCATCAACGTCGACCGGGCGCGCTGGACGCTGCTGATCACCACGGCCCTCATCACCGCGGCGACGGTGGCGGTGGCGGGCCCCATCGGCTTCGTCGGGCTCACCGTCCCCCACCTGGTGCGGATCGCCACAGGCCCGGGGCATCGCACGTTGCTGCCGTTGACTGCTCTGGCCGGGGCGGCCCTGATGCTGGTGGCCGACACCTTGGCTCGGACGCTGCGGCCGAACACGGAGATTCCCATCGGTGTGATCACTGCCGCTATCGGCGCTCCCGTTCTGGTGTATCTGTTGCGCAGACAGGCGGGTAAGGCATGATCACCCTGGAGAACGTCGCCTGGGAGGCGGGCGGCCGCCGGATCGTCGAGGGCATCACCGTCGAGTTCACATCCAATGCCATGACCGCCCTGGTGGGGCCGAACGGCTCCGGCAAGACCACCGTCATGCACCTGGCAGCTGGGCTGCGGAAACCCATCACGGGGGTGGTGTCCCTGGGGGGTCAGCCCCTGCAGGCGCTGTCGTCGAGATCCCGGGCCCGACGGATCGCACTGGTGGAGCAGCATCCGAGCACCGACCTGGATCTCAGCGCCCGCGAGGTGGTGGCGCTGGGTCGGATTCCACACGTCGGGGCGTGGCCGGGTGCGAAGGACCGCGGCCGGGAGGCCATCGACGAGGCCATGGAGGTGGCGGCGGTGACGCACCTGGCCGCACGTCGCTGGCAGACCCTCTCCGGCGGTGAACGGCAGCGCATCCACCTGGCGCGGGCATTGGCGCAGCAGCCGGAGGTTCTGCTGCTGGACGAGCCCACCAACCACCTCGACCTCAGCCACCAGCTGGACTTCCTGGAGCGGGTCAGCGGGCTGGGCTTGACCGTCGTCGCGGTCCTGCATGACCTCGACCTGGCTGCGGCCTTCTGTGATGACATGGTGGTGATGCACGCAGGCCACCTCCATGCGCAGGGTGCCGTCGCGGAGGTGCTGACGGCGGAGCTGATCGACGAGGTGTTCGACGTGACTGCGCGCATTGAGGTCGACGACCGCAGGCGCGTCAACTGGAGCAGGCGATGAGAACGATCCTGGTGGCTCTGACCCTGGCTGATGCCACCCGCTGGCCGGAACTCGCGGAGGTCGCCGCCCGTCTGGGGGCGGTAGCGGCGGTGCTGCAGGGTGAGGGTCCCGCGCTGGTGGAGCAACTGGATGCGCTGGCGGCGTCGGGATCGGAGCCGGTGCACCTGGTTGGAGTCACCTTCGGCGACGATCTCGGTCCGGCCTCCTGGCTGGGGCGGGTGGCGCGCTGGTGGCTGGACTCACGGGGGCCGCAGCTGGAGCTGTGGCTTTCACCCCGCCCCGTCAGGGGCCTGCCGGATGCTCTGCCCAGCGCTGACAGAGCACGTCCTCTCGCGGCACGCGACTCCATGACCAACCCGGACTGGGAGGAGCCGCCGCCCATGATGCGACAGGTGATGGTCTGTCGTGGGGTACGGTGCAACGCGAAGGGCGCGGCGGCGACGCAGCATGCGCTGAAGAAGGCCCTGGCTGAGGCGGACGCACCCCCGGATGCTGTGCTGATCACCGTCGCGGCCTGCTGCTATCCGTGCAATCGGGCCCCAGTGGTCGTGGTGCAGCCGGACATGGCCTGGGTAGGCCCGGTTCACCCCGACGACGCGACAGGCCTGGTGGAGGACCTCCTGAGGCCGGGCCTCATCGACCTCCAGTCGCGGGGCCTGGAGGTCGCCCATCCTCCTCAGCTGCGCTGAACACCTATGGCCTCGTCAAGTTCACCTCGATGTGTCGTCTTCAAGTGAAGTCATCGCATATGAACAGAATTAACGCACAGATGTAGCCACGCAGACAATTTCTCTACTATTAGGGTTATTCATAGGGGTATCAGAAACAGCGAAACCCCTTGTCAGAGCCCAGTTACCAGCAACAGTGAGGCTTAGTCAGAATGTGTTTCTGTAGAATTCGAGT
>ERZ773068.1018-NODE-1018-length-14211-cov-25.029669_pt1 | contig 14211 bp, 3 predicted proteins | sample MGYA00580620_ERZ773068 | MGnify/ENA primary metagenome ERZ773068 (study PRJEB29015, sample SAMEA2737983) | human oral metagenome | biome: human oral; feature: human-associated habitat; material: dental | place: China | collected 2101 ... | reverse complement strand
TCTTGCGCCAGCCAGTTGCGGTAGCGGCATAAGGTGCTGTAATCGGGGATGCTCAGTTCGTCAAAACGGCAAAACAGGTTGAAATCGATGCGGGTGATGAGGCTGTGTTCGGGTTCGGGATCGGAGAGGCTGTGCCATTGTCCGGGCAGGACGGCTTTGAACATGGACAACAGGGGATAGGCAGGACGGCCGCGGTGGTCTCGAAGGTAACGGGTTCTTTGACGGTTCAGGTACCGTTCGATCGGTTGCCAATCAATCACTTGATCCAACTTCAACAGTGGGAAGCGGTCGATGTGTTTGGCAATCATGGCTTGTGCGGTTTGCCGGAAGAAGGTGCTCATGAGAAATCCCCTAAATGTCTTGGTGGGAATTTAAGGGGATTTTGGGGAATTTTGCAAAGGTCTCTTAGGAAGAATGTTCTCTGAAATAGCCTCCATTTTGTTACTTACGCCCCAAAGAGCAACCCGACCATCTGACGGCGAAACAGCACTACGCCAAAAGACTACGCTGCCTGACGACGGGGCAGATTCCGATTAAAGACGGGAGGGGGAGAAAGAGAAAGGTATGAGCGAAAGACCCGGTGAAGGCGAGGCAGATGGCGTGGTTGCGGGAGACAGGGGTAATTGGGGAGGGGAGGAGGTGGTAGAGGGAGGGGGAAAGAAAGGGAGGCTGCCTGAAAATCTTTCAGGTAGCCTCTTCTATTTCTATACTGTACTCACCATATCAATAGTTGTATGAAACAGAAAAATAAACATCAATATCTATAAATAATAAACTATTTATTCCTCAATATTTCAATCAAGGCGGCTTTAGATTGATAGAAGTCCAAATCGAACAATGCAATACCTAGATGTTTGCAGTATTCCTCTACCATTTCTACCGTAAGCCGATTTTTTTTCAATCTTTCGTTGTATTTTTCTGTTTGCTCAAAAGGCAATGGCGTACCATATTCGGAAAATTCAATGCGGCTAGTTTCTTTATAAAGTTGTATGATTCTAGCTTCGCACTCGTGACGAGAAATCGGCTTACTTCCGTCATACAAGCAAAATGTAACTATACCAAATTCATCTTTCTTAAAATATGGTTTCAAATATATAGTTAAGGCTTTCACTTTCCATAACATTGCTTCGTATTCTACACAGGAAAAGTCTGTACCTTCCCTATTGTTACCTATTAGCAATGACCAATTAGACTTAGTCTCTAATAGTAAATATTTAGAGGATCCAGTAATCTCAAGTGGGCTCAATAAATCTAATTTCTGACTAAGGGAATATTCCTCATTAAAATACGATAACTTTGGTCTTAAGTTCTGATAAAAATCGCTTAAATCTATACGTCTTTTCAAATAAAACTCTAATGCTTTTTCAAATGGCGCTCCAATAAAATAAAACTGTTTTAGGCTTGGGTGGCCGTCTTTTGCAAGAAAAATATCTTTGTTTATATTCATAACTTAGTCCGCGGTTTTTAAAATTACAATAGCATCTGGATCATTGCTTAACAACCTTGATGCATGTCCGGCTCCACGGTTCGAGCTGGTACGGTCGTATTCGACATAAATACGCCTCTTGGAGTCTGGTAAAGTGGCCTGAACATCCGGGCGACAGATCCCCACCCGGCACGATTGGCTGTTCACTTGCTGCTGGTTGATTCTAATATTTTCTGCATTCACCAAACGCAAATAGGTTACATCATTCTGCATGATTTGGTTTTGAGATGCACTTTTACCAACAGTCCTTCCTCTTGGGTCTAACCTACCAGGTGGGTTGCTCTTAACATTTATATCCCGTGAAAGGCGAGTAAAAGGCTCTTGTTGACCATTAATAATAATTTAACCATCATTTCCGGATAAATACCTGATAATTTCCTGCTCTCTAGGGCTCAAATTATCTATAGCAGAAGATTTGCTTCTATTTTGCCCTGCCGTAGGAGAGCTGATTAGTTGTTGAGCTGGGCTTTGTGCTCCATTAGCTTGTCGTGCTATCTCTGCACCCTTCGATCTAATAGGAATTCTCGGCAGCATATAGCCATAAGGTGATGAGGGGTTGTATCTAAATCTTGAATAACCTCTACTACTTCCAAATCTAGGTAGCAATGATTGCTCAATTGGAGTCAAGTTAGTCCGAACATCTACTCCTGGCCTTGGTTGAGCTGGTATAGGTAAATGATCTGACAAAGACGAAGCTTTGGAAGATAAATAATTAGATTTTACACAAGATGTAGAGTTAATCCACATAAATCTTTTAGATTAACTCTATTAACCATATCCTAACTCAAACAATGTTATCAAACATCCCAGAAGAAGAATAATATTTTTTTGCCCATTTTAATGCTGAGTAAATAACAGAATAACAATATCCCCTATTAAAAATTAATTCTTCAACCATTCCTTTACTATTTCTAAATATAATTTTTTCTGAATTCATTGAGTATAATATCCATATATAATTTTTATTTGTCATAATTTCTGGAATATCAAGAACACTTTCTTCAAAAAATTTAGTTACCTCATCTATAACATGTAAATTTTCTAGTAATAAATTCATTTTTTTAAATGATAAATCTTTATTAAGATTAAATAACTCATCATTATTCTTTTTATTTTCTAAGTTATAAATTTTATAATTTAGTGAATCAAAGCAATCTAAAATTGTAATAGACTGATTTGGCAAATAGTCAGGATGATAGTTTCCATTTACAATGAGAGAAAAAATACCCTCACCATCTAATCCTATCCAATCATTTACAAAATCAAATTGAATAGCAAATTTATATGGATCGCCAAAAATCAATTTACACTCCTAAAAGTAATTATTTTAAATCCCTATTGGAAATTCCAAGCATTCTAAGAATTCCTTTAGGGAGCCTATCTTGGTCAGATTTACCAATAGTTCCTGCCCAATGGTATGAAGATCCATCTAATGAAAATTGATGAATTTTCCCATCATGAAAAGTATATCTCTTCGTGCTATTTGGATTATTTACACGTACAGATCTCTCAAATAACTCTAATGAATTAGATGGTTCTATACTTGCAATATGACCCGGTCTCTTTCCTCCGCCACCGACGGCATGCTTTTGATATGATTGATATGTTAATCGCTCACCTGTTTTAGTTCGACCATCACGTGTTTTAATTTCAACCCCCACAGGATTCGGACGGTGCAATCCAAGCGGATTTGATGAAGTGGATGTATTTCCATGACTACTAGAAGCACTTCGAGAGCGATGTCTCCTAGATGCCATAGCATTATCTGGCATGCCATCATCAATTTCGATTCTAATCCCATCTGGCGTCGTAGCACTCTGCCGCCGTCTTTGGAAACGGAAATTAGGTAGCCTTGGCATCATACCCCGTTTATAGGGGATTAAATATGTAAGATTACCAGATTCAATACCTTGAATATAGTCACGAACTATATCAGGATTAGTATTAATCGTTCCCATGTATCTATGAATGACTTCATCCCGTTCTGCTCGTGCCCGTCTACTATCTTCAGAACGTCCTCTGGCTATATCTTTATGATCGACAACTTGTTGACGAATCATGTGTATATAGGTGTTGCTTCCTATTGCAGCAGGAGTCCAACTCATTCCATTTCGTGTATATGGGATAGATGGCTCTGTAAATAATTTCCAGAATCTCCATGACACTCTTACTGGATTATTTTTTTCCCCTTCACTTGCACCTTCCAACATTTTACCTGCATAGGAGCTGATTAACAGATCAAACTCGTTATCTGTCAATCTACCTCTTTTATACATATCAGCAATAATCTGCCCGGCTCTTTCTTCTGCCTGTAAATATTCCTGAATGATTTGGTCTTTTTCCGCTGTTGTTTGTGCTTGGTTAAATCTGTTTTGGAATGTGGCAACATCTTGAATACCGGCTGTTCTAAGTTTAAGGTATAGCTGTCTCTCCCTCGGATTCAATTTGGCAACGCCATAAGGGTTAGATAACAGATTATTCTCCACCGCATTGCGCCCAACCACCCCGCCGCGCTGCACCGCCGCCAGCGAGTCCCCGCTCAGCCCGGAAGCCACCGCACCTACGGCGGCGCTCAGGTTGCGCACCAGGGTTTTCTCGTCTTCGTTTAAAAGATCGGGGTGGCGGGCGGCTTCTTCGCCGTACAGGCCGCGGGTGATGGCGGTGGCAACGGCCTCTGCTCCGGCGGCCGCGGCGGCGCCTTCTTTGAAGCTGCCGCCGTTCACTTGGGCGAGGAAGCCGCCCAATACGGCATGGCTGAGCAGCTGGACAGCCTGGTTGGGATGGCTGCCGTGTTGGCCGAAGGTACGCCCGATAAGTTCGGCAGCATAGGGGGCGGTGGCGTTGGCGGCGGCCTGTTGGGCGCTTTGCCCGCCGAGATAGCCGGTGATGAGGGTGGTCACGGCGTTGAGGGCGCGGGCTTTGCTGCCGCCGGGTTTCCACTGGGTGATGTTCTGTTCGGCCTGTGCCCGGCGTTGCAGGGCGTCTTGTACGCCGGCTTCATCGTGGTTGGCTACGGCGATTTCGAGATCTTTGTCTGCCTGATTGCTGGCGGCAACGTTTTCCCGGATCTGCCGGCTGATGTAGGCCTGTACGCCGCTGCCGATGTCGGCGGTGGCTTTGGACACGATCTGCTGCCGCTGCAATACGGCTTCGAGATCGGGCAGCGCTTCGGCTTGTCGATGGGCGGTGGCGGCGTCGCTGTGGATGCCGATTTCTTGGGCGGTGGTATTGCGTCCGCCGATGTTGAGGATACCGTCGCTGAGAGTGGCGTAGGTGGTGCCTTGGCTTTGCCCTTCGTCGTGCTGCGGCAGGGCAGTCGGGTGGCTGAAATCACTCTTCATGCTGCTGCCGGCAGCTTCGGAGGCGCGGGTGAAGGCGTTTTGGCTGCCGTTGCCGGGGTTGTCGGTTTTGCTGCCGTAGCCAGCGCTGAGGCCGGCGCTGTCGGCGCGGTAGCTGCTGTGGTTTTCGAGGTTCTCGAAGGTGAAGCGGTTGGCGGTGAGTTGGTTTTGCTGTTTGGGGGCGGTGGAGGCGATGGCGCCGCCTTTGAGGTGGACGCTGTCGGCTTGGATGTGGTAGCCGCCGTCGCCGGCAAACAGGCCGCTTTGTTGGCCGACGCTGCGGCTGTGGCCTTCGCTGCTGCTCTTGTTGTAGTTGGCGGAAACGTTCCAGGCGGTGCCCCAGGCTACCTGAACGCGCAGGCCGCCGCCGGTTTGTTTGCTCTCTTGGTCGAGGCTGTCTTGCGGGCTTTCGATGGCGAGTTTGCCGCCGATGTCGGCGTCGATGCGCCGGGCGTGGGCTTGGGCGCCGTAGAGGGTGGTGTCGCGGCGGCTTTTGAGTTGGATTTGGTCGGCTTGCAGGACGGTGGGGGCGTGGTTAGCGGCGTCGAGGCGGTTGTGGCCTTTGCCGTAGCTGGCTTCGGCGTAGATATAAACGCCGAACGAGGCGCCGAGGGAGACGCCAACGCCGACTTGGACGCCGGCATTGCGGTTTTTGCCGTCGGCATGGCGGATGTCTTGCCCGGATTGGAGCAGGATGTCGCGGGCGGAATCGAGGCGCAGGGTGTCGGCAGCTTGGGCTTGGGTGCCCTGCAGCCGGATGTCGCCTTCGCGGCTGTGCAGGCGGATGTTTTCCGCGGCCAAGCGGCTGCCTTGGTGGTGGCGGTAGCTGTCGTTCTGCTCTTTGCTGGCGGTTTTGAAGCCGAAGCCGGCTTCAACCGAAATCAGGGCGGCGCCTTGCTGTTTGCTGGCGCCGGCAGCTTGATTGAGTGCATTGGCTTTGGCGGCTTCGGCCACTTTGCCGACGGAATCGTACAGCTGGTAGCCTTGGGCACCGGCGGCCAATCCCTGCAGGGCGCGGGTGCGGTCGTCGGCTTTGCTCTTGGCGGCGCCTTCGGCGGCGTTGACCAGGTCGATCAGCGGGGAGGAGATTTTGGCGAAGGTGCCGATTTTGACGTCGCGTTCGGACTGGTGGCGGCTGCCGGTGTTGTCGGCGGCGCTGATGTCGATGCTTTGGGCGCTGATGTCAATGTCTTTGCGGGCGACGATGTCGCTGCTCTGCTGGCGGTAGGCGCCGCCGGCATCGATGGTAACGCTGCCGTCCAGGCTGCCGAGTTGGCTCTTGGCTTGGATCAGCTGGCCGGCACGGCTGCGGCGGGTGTTTTTCATCCAGCCGCTGAAGTGCTCGGTGTCGGAGATCACGGCGCTGCCGATGCCGCTGCTGATTTGGGTTTCGCTGCTGTCTAGGGTATTGGCGGCGGAGCCGACGCGGATGTCGCGCCCGGCCGACAGCTGCAGATCGTGCTGGGCCACCACGCTGCTGCCGGTGATGTTGAGATCGCCGGTTTGCGCCTGCAGCAGGGCTCTGCCGCCGGAAGAGAGGCTGGTGCCGGTGATTTGGCTGATGCTGCCTTGGGCGTTGCCGGTGTCGTTGAAGGTGCCGAACGGGGTGAGGTGGTCGCGGTTGTCGATGGAGAAACCGCTGCGTCGGCTGCGGCCGCTTTGGTTTTGGGTATCGGCCGCGAAGCCCAAATCAATGCTGTCTTTGGCGGCCAGGAGGGTGTCGCCTTCGGAAGAAAGTTTGGCGCCTTGGCTGCGGATGCTGCCTTGGGTGGCGGCGATGGTGAGCTGTTTGCCGGCACTGGCGGAAGTGACCACGGCTTCACGGCTGCTGACGTCTTGGCTGAGGCTGCTGCGGCTGCGGCCGCCGGAAACGGTGACGGCGGTGATGGCGGCTTGGGCGGCCTTGTCTGAGGCGCTGCTGCGCTGCATCCAGTTGCCGACGATGCTGTCGCTGTAGCCGCCGCCCTGCATGGAGCGGTCCCAAGCGTGTTTGCCGGCGGTGTAGGCATCGTAGGTCACGCCGAGGGCGAAGCCGGATTGTTTGCTGTGCGCTTCGCGGTGGCTGCTGCTGTCTGTATAGGCGGCATTCAGGTTGACTTCGCTGCCCTGCAGGTGCAGGTTGCCGCCGGCAGCCAGCCGGGCGGCTTCGGCAGTCAGTTGGCGCTCGGCCGCAATGGTGGTGTCGCCGCGGATGCTGCCGATTTGGCTGAGGGTCAGGCTTTGGCTGCTGCCCTGCTGTTCGGTCTGCTGCCGGGATTTGGCATAGCCGGCGCTGGCCACACCGTCTTTGAAGGAGGCGGTCAGGCCGGAGCGTGTGCGCTCGTGGCTTTCGCGGTCTTGATAATCGTTGCGGGCGGCGGTCAGGTCGATGCGGCCGCCGGCGGCAATCACGGTTTTGTCTTGCGCGATCACGTTGCTGCCGCGCACGGTCAGATCCTGCCCGGCAGACAGGACAACCTGCTCTCCGGTGATGGTGCTGCCGTGGGCTTCGTCGTGGCGGCGCCGGTAATGGTCTTGATAGGATTTGCTGCGGAACAGGTTGCGGTTTTTGCTGTATACCGATTCGTCCAAATCCAGCGTCCGGCGGCCTTCGCCGACAGTCAGGCTGTTTTGCGCCTGAATGTGTACTTTGCCTTGCCCGCCGGAGAGTTCGGCCTGCCGCAGGCTGACGTCGCGGCCGGACAGGATCAGGCTGCCATCGGTGTGGATTTTGCTGCCGGCTTCTGCGCTTTGGTGCACATGGCGGTGGTTGCGGTCGGAGAGGCTACCTGAAGATTCGTGCCGCGCCAGTTCCACTGTGCCCAGATTGAGCGCATTGCCTGCCTGCAAGACGGTTTGGCCGCCTGCTGACCGGTTGGCAATCTCCGCCCCATCCGCCTGCAGATTTTGCGCGGCATCCACCACCAACTGCCCTCCTTCGCCGCCGGTAACATACAGCCCGGCCACCCGGTCCAATACGGTGCGGCCGTTGTGCGCATCGCCGGTGGTGGAGGTGATGCTGATGAGGTTGATGTTTTGCGCCTGCAGCAGCAAGGCGTCTTCGGCGCTGATCCGGCCGCCGGTGTTGTTCAGAGTGTCCTGCGCCTGCAGTCGGACTTTGCCGCCTTGGATGCTGCCGCGGTTGTCCAGGTTTTGCGCGCCCAGATCCACGATGCGGCGGCCAGCGATGGTGCCGCCGTTGTCCAAGCGGTCTAGCTGCCCGAGGCGGATCTGCTCGGCACTGATCAAGCCGCCGGCACGGTTGACGTCGCCCTGCCGGGCCAATACGTACACTTTGGGCACCAATACGGTATGGCGGCTGCCGTCGGCCAAGGTGACGGTTTGGTTTTCCAGCCAGACAATGTCGCTGGTGAGACGGGCTACCTGCTCGCGGCTCAGCGCAATGCCGGGCACCAGATTTTGGGCGCGGGCGAAGGTGATGCCGGCGTCCATCAGGGCTTTGAACTGCTCTTCGTCGTTCTGATAGCCGTCCAGCCGGCGGTAGCCGGTGAGGCGGGCGATCTGTTCGTTGATCAGGCGCTGTTCGTAGTAACCGTCGCCCAGCCGTTTGTGGATCTGGTCTGAATCGGTGGTCAGCGCCTGCAGCATATAGTCGCTGTTGAGCCATTTGCGGTAGTCGGCAAAGGCGGGATCGGTTTCGATCAGGTAGCCGGCGCGATTGGGGTCGATGCTGTACAGGCTGCTGGTGGGCAGGCTGCCTTTGTCGGCCAAGCTGTGAATCTGCTGCGGCAGCGGAGGCCGGCTGCCGGCGGTATTGGCCTGTTCGGTGCCGACCGGTTGGGTATGACCGGCCAGCTTGGCGCTGCTGCCCTCCACGGCAGAGATGGGCGCGCTGAAGTCGTAGTGGGTCTCCCGCACCGAATCCATGGAAGCCCGGCCTTGGTCGAACCGGATTTTGCGCTTGCCGGTGCCCCATTTGCCGTGGCGGTCGAACGAACCGGCTTGGGAGCTGCCGCTGGTAACAAACTGTTCGGTGGCCTGCCTGGCCGGGTTGTTGAGGGTCAGGCCGCGGCCTTCCTGTATCTGCCCGCCGGCCAAGATAAAGCTGTTGTCGTTGTTCCAAGTGCTGCCTTCGATCTGCAGATCGCCGCCGATCAGGATTTCGGCCGGTTTGTTTTCGGTAATCCGCTCTTTGACCACCGATTCGGTGTAGTCGTAGCGGCGCAGGTCTTTGACTGCTCCGCCGCCGAAGTGCTGATGCCTGCCGTCGTTGAAATACAGATCCAAATTTTTATCAGACTGGCTGTAGTGCCCGTCCACGCCGTCGATAAAGAACGGATCAGGTTGGCCGACATAGCCGAAAGCGGTCACGCTCCTGCTGCGCTCGACATAGGTTTCGGTGGCAAAGTGCGGATTGAGGTTACCCAGCTGTCGGGCGGCAATCCGGCCGCTGCCTTTGGCTTCGATGCGGGCACTGCTGTTGGTCAGGGTGTCGGCTATGCCGACGGCCTGCTGCTTGTCGTCCAGTGTGCCGCCAATAAACAGGCGGCCTTCGCTGGCGATCAGGGCGCCTTCGCGGTTGGTAATGTGGCCGGCGCCGATGTCCAACCGTTCGCGGGCGGCGATGGTGGCGGCTTGGGTTTGGCCGTTGGCGCTGGTTTCTTCGCGGTTGTGCAGTTCGGCGGTGGCAAGGGCGACATGGTTGCCGTAGATGCGGCCGCTGCCGATGTTGTCGAGGCGCTGCTGGGCGCTGAGGTGGGTTTGGCCGTTGCTGTTGATCAGGCCGCGGTTGGCGAGGGTGTCGGCGTTGAGGCGGACGCTGTTGCCGGCAAGGATGCTGCCGGCAGCGGTGTTGTCGATGTCGGCGGCCTGCAGCTGCACGCTTTCTGCGCCGAGCAGCCGGTGGCGGTTGCTGAAGCGGCCGGCGGTGGTGAGGCTGAGGTGGCGGCCGGCTTCGATGTCGTTGCTGCTGGTCAGGTTGTCCTGCTGGCGGATGGCGATATCGCGCCCGGCGGCCAGGGTGCCGCTGCCGGCGAGGTCTTTGGCTTGGATGGCGGCGTCGTTGCCGGCCAGAATACTGCCTTGGCTGTTGTCGATGCGCAGGCTGTTTTGGCCGTTGTCGTGAATGGAGACGTTTTGGGCGGAGCTGATTTGGCCGCTGCGGTTGTCGAGGCTACCTGAAATCTGCAGTTCGGTGTTGTGGTTGCTGCGGATGCGGCCGCTGCGGTTATCCAGTTCGGGGGAGCGGATGCTGAGGCGTCCGGCATCGATGCTGCCGTGGCGGTTGTCGGTTTGATCGGCGGTGAGTTCGGCTTGTTGGGCGCGGATTTGGCCGTGTTGGTTGTTGAGCTTCTGTCCGCCGGCCTGCAGGCGGTTGAGGGCGAGTTCGGCTTGGTTGTCCAGCTGTTGGGTAACGGTGAGGTCGGCGGCGCCGTTGGCGGTGATCTGCCCGCCGTCGTTGAGCAGGCGGTCGGTCTGTATCCGGCCATCGGGCAGAACAACGGGGGCAGTTTGGGACTGGGCAACGCTGCCGCTGCCGGCAGCAGTACCGGGATGGCTTGGGTTGGTGGGCGTGGTGGGATTGGCAGGCTGGGTCGGATGGGCGGGGTTGGCGGGGTTGCTGCCGCCGGGGTTGGCGCTGTTGTCTTGGGGGGTATAGCCGATCAGGCCGTGGTTTCGGTTGTCGGCCTGCCGGCTGTGGATGGCCAAGCCTTGTAATCCGGTTTGTTGGATTTTGCCGTGATTGGTTAGCTGCGGGCTGTCGATGTCGAGCCGGGCGGCTTGGATGCGGCCGCTGTTGGCTAGGGTTTGGCCGGTGTGCAGCTTGGCGGTGTGGGCGGAGAGGATGCTGCCGCTGTTGTACAGCTCGGGCGTGTGGATACCGGTCTGGCCTTGCGCGGACAGGGTGCCGCTGTTGTCCAGTTTCTCGCTGCTGCGCACGCTGACGGCGGCCGTATCAGCTGTGCCGTTGTGATTCGGCACGGCGGCGACGATGCTGCCGCTGTTGCGAATAATGCCGTCGGCGTTGAGGCTGACGCCGCCGGCTTGGGCGAACAACTGCCCGGCGTTTTGGATGCTGCTGCCGCGGTCGGTGCTGATCAGGGTGATTTTGCCGGCATACATGCCGCCCAGAGCACCGGTGTCGATGGCGACGGCGGGAGAAGCCGGGTTGGCCGGGGCAGTATTGGGGCTACCTGAAATGTGTCCGTCGGCGGCGATGTCGTTCTGCCCGGCCACCACGTGCAGATTCTGCCCCCAGATGCCGGCTTGGATGTGGGCGGCTTGGCTGAGGATGCGGGTGTAGTCGGTATCGCGGGCGTCGAGGCCTTGGCCGGTGATGCCGATGCTGCCACCGCGCACTTGGATCTGCTCGAACACGCCGTTGTGGATAATGGGGCGGCCGGTGGTGAGGGTGACGCCGGCGGAGTTGATGAAGCCGCCGCCGTTGATTTGGATGCCGGCAGGGTTGGCCAGTACCATCTCGGCGCGGCGGCCGGCGATTTCAACATAGCCGTTTAACAGCGAGGGATCGGCGCTGTTGACTTGGTTGACGATGATGCGGGCTTCGCCGCGGGCGAGAAAGGGGTTGCCCTGAATCCAGCCGGCCTGCCGGGTTTGGATGTTGCGGTGGCTGTTGTTGAGGATGACGCCGCGCCCGTCCACATCGAAACGGCGGTATTGGTTGACCGATACGCCGGCGGCGCTGGGGGTTTGGATATTGACCTGCTCCAAACCATTGGCGGTTTGCAGCACAACGGGCTGCTGGTTGCGCGGGGCGGCGGGGTCGGCTTCGATGCCGCCGGCGTCGGCGGTGTTGATGGCGGCCAAACCGAAACCGAGCAACAAGGAGAAGGTGAGAACGGGGATGCCGAAACCGGACAGCCTGCCGGAGAGGCTACCTGAAATCTTGCCGGAAAAGCTACCTGAAAGGGTGGAAGCGGCATCCGAACCGTTGCCGCCGTTGCCGGCGTCGCGCTCGCCGGCGGTTTTGCCCTCACGCATGGCATACTCGGCCACCGCCATCATCACCCCGCGGGTTTTATTGAAGATAACTTTGTGGCGTTGTTGGTTCATGGTGAGTGCTCCGCAAGAGAATATTAATTTTATGAGTGATGGTTAATGGTGGGATGAATAACTAGCAGTAGACGTTGGTTATTTTGGGACGGGTGTGTGGTGTGTACGGATGGATTCAGTTAGTGTTTTTTTGGAAGATAGGGAACGGGCTATAAGGGGTATTCTGAATTGGCCGGGAGGATTCCGAATTTGCTTAAAACTGCTTAAAACGAGTAGTTCAGGTTAAACCCGATGGTGGTGTCGGCGGTGCGGAAGTATTCGGGTTTGTGCAGCGGCCGGCCGATAAACAGGTCGTAGTTGAGGCTGCCGAGGGCATTGAGTTGGCCGCGCCAGCCGAGGGCGGCACCGGTGAGGTTTTGGCCGAGCTGGAACTGGGTTGACCAGCCGGCCACATGGCCGGTGTCCAGCCCGAGATACATTTGATGCTGCGGGTGGTACTGCCAGATGAAGTCGTTGCGCCAATACCAGCCGCGCTCGGCCGACAGGCTCATTTCGCCATCGAAGCCTCGCACGGTGTAGCGGCCGCCGATGGCGAGTTTGTCCAAGGGGGTGAGCGGGGTGTGGTTCCACTGCAGATGCAGGCGGGTGTCGTAGGCGAATGCCTGTTTGCCGAGACGGAAGGGTTGGTTGAAGCCGAGGTCGGCGGTGAGGATGCGCATGCGGGAAGTGCCTTCATCGAACACTTCTTCCGGGGCGCGCAGGGCGTCGGCCATGCCGGTGCCGCGTTTGTAGTTTAGGGCGGCGTCTAATGTGGCGCGGCCAAAATATTCCTTATGCGTGAGGCCGAGCTGCCAGCCGGCGGTTTTACGGCGCTGCACGTCGATTTCGGCATCGTCGATATAGCTTTTAGCCTCCCGCTGCCACAGTTTGAAGCCGAGGTGGGTCTTGCGGCGGGCGTTGCGGTACAACAGGCGGGTGAAGCCGATGTCGCTGCTGCTGCTGCTGCCGTTGTAGTCGTACACTTCGATGCGGCCGGCTACGGCCTGATGGTAGCGGTAGTAGTTGTGGTTCCAGCTCCACAGCCAGTTGCCGAACGGCACCGAGTAATGAAAGGCATAACCGCCGGTATGGCTGTTGACGGTTTGCCCGCTCGGGCTGCGCGGATGGTCTTTGTGTCCGAGATCGTGGTGGAAGGAGGCGTAGAACAGGTCGCTCAGCCCCAAAGGGTTGTCGGCGGAGAAGGTGAGGCTGCCTTGGTATTTGCCGGTGGCCTTGCTGCCGGAGTTGTCCACATTGATGCTGAGCCGGTAGGGAACTGTCCGTTGGCGCCAAGACACCACGATGTCGCTCTCATCCGGCTGTTCGGCGGGCACAATTTGAATATCGGCTTCCGCAGTGGGAAGCCGTTTCAAGTTCTCCAGACCCTGTTCCAGGTCCCTGAGGTTCAGTATTGCGCCGCTGCCGGTGGGAAACTCGTTGGCGAAGGCGGTGATGCGCCCGACATGGGTGGCATCGGCCTGAGCAGTTTCAAACCGGATCTGCCGGATGCGTCCGGGCAATACGGTCAAAACCAATACCCCGCTGTGCAAGTCCTGCGGGGCGGCCAAAATGCGGGTGGTGGTGTAGCCGCGACCGATCAGCGCGTTCTGCGCCAACACCATAATGCGGTTGATGCCCTGTGCACCCAAACACTGCCCGGGCACGAAACCGGCTTGGGCAACGGCCTGCCTGAGGGCAAAAGAAAACTTACCGGCCGCATCGCCGGCAAGTTGAATCTCCCGAATCCGAAAGCAAGGTGTTTCCGCCGCGGGCGGATGAGCCGAACCCGGGGAAATAGCAACACCGGCACCGGCAGTTTCGTCCAGCCGCACATCCGCATTCGGTTGCAGCTGTTGCTGCATATCCTGCTGACGCTGCTCTTCGCGTTGGATCTGTTGTGACTGGATGTCGCCAGGAGCAGCCTGCACCCGCGCACCCAGCAGCAGGGCTGCCAGCGGGGCAGCAATGCGGAGGGAGTGGAGGGTGCGGGTCATGGTAGGTGCCTTTGGCCAATAAAATATAAGGTTGGTGCGACTTGAATCACAAAGTTGATATAGCAGAAGATGTGCCAAGAAACAAAAATAATACTTAACAGGCTATATTTTATAGTGAAACTTATAGGAGGAAATCCAGAGGTCACCCATTGCCGGCAGAATCAAATCGGCGGCAATGTGCCACAAAACGGCATTAGCTGCCGTAAATAAAATCTGCACGGTATGTAAAGATTATATTTAATACCATAAATAACATTATGTTATAAATATTTTTGGGGCTGTCCTAGATAACTAGGAATATTCAAAAGTGATTAAAATATTCCCATGAGAAAAAGTCGCCTCAGTCAGCCCGTTCAAAACAAACTGATCGAATTGTTCGTTGCAGGAGCAACCGCCCGTA
>ERZ773068.1015-NODE-1015-length-14222-cov-5.528482_pt1 | contig 14222 bp, 11 predicted proteins | sample MGYA00580620_ERZ773068 | MGnify/ENA primary metagenome ERZ773068 (study PRJEB29015, sample SAMEA2737983) | human oral metagenome | biome: human oral; feature: human-associated habitat; material: dental | place: China | collected 2101 ... | reverse complement strand
CGTGCTGGTGCATGCCACGGCCGCCTTCTGCATGATCATGCTGATCATCATGCACGTCTATGCCGCCATCTGGACCAGTGGCACCATCCGCGCCATGTTCTACGGTACCGTCACCCGCGCGTGGGCCAAGCAGCACCACCGCGCCTGGTATCGCAAGATGACGGGCGACAACCGCTGAGGCTGGCTGGCCGCGCAGCATTGTTCTGCGTCGGCCAAAGCGGCTATGATCCCTGCAGCGTGCCGTGAACACCTGGGCCGCCCTTGCCGGCGCCCGCGTGTCCACGGCACGCCCCGCATTCAAACCAGGGAAATTCATGTCGCAGCGCATTCTCCAGCCGGGTGAGATCGAAGCCCTCGATCGCACCGCCTTTCCTCGCATCATCCTCCCCCAGCCAGCCACGCGACTGCGTGAGCGCGCAGCACGCCTGCGCCACCTGGCCGAAGGCAGCCCCATGGGCCCCTTCCTGCGCTATCTGGCCCGCCTGGTCGACGCCCAGCATGCCGCGCTGGACGCCGTGCCCGACATGCCCCAGCCTGACGCCGAGCGGCTTGACCGCGCCCAGCGCCACGCCATGCCGCTGTGGCAACTGCCGGCCGACATCGATCCTGCCTGGAAGCCGGTCATGCGCGCCATCGTCGGGCATCTGCAGCAGGGCCCGGGCGCCGAAGAAGCCAATGACGTGGAACGTCAGGTGCTGGCCGAGCTTCAGAACCTGGACGACGCGGCACTGGGCCATCTGCTGGCCAGCCTGTGGAGCAACGAGCATCTGGACGACAGCCAGCGTGTGCGCGCTCCGGTGGTGATGGCCGCCGTGCAGGTCGTCATGATGAGCCGTGCCTCGCGGCTGGACCTCAAGACCCTGCCTTTCGTCGATCCCCCCACCATCTGCCCCGTGTGCAGCAGCTCGCCGCTGGCCAGCGTCGTGCACATCGGCGGTCAGGAAGAAGGCCTTCGCTACCTGCATTGCTCCATCTGCGAGACGGAGTGGCACATGGTGCGCGTCAAGTGCAGCAACTGCGCCTCCACCGAAGGCATCAGCTATCGCCGGCTCGAGTCCGTGGACACCCCGCAGATGTCCCACGAGGAGCTGGTGAAGAACCCGATGGTCGGTGCGCAGCGCGCTGCCGTGCCCTGCATGGCCGAGCTTTGCGGCAAATGCGGCTGCTACAGCAAGATCTTCGACCTGAGAAAGGATCCCACCATCGAGGTGCTGGCCGACGACCTGGGGACCCTGATGCTGGACATGATGATGGGCCAGGATGGGCATCCGCGTGCCGGGGCCCATCCCTTCCTCTTCCCCGAAGATGAGGCCGGCGACGGTGGAAGCGGGGCAGGGCAGACGGGCACGCCATCGGTCCAGCCCGATCAGGACGGCCACAGGACCACCCACTGATGGCCGGGCGCGACACTCCGGCTGGCCACGTGGCTTCCGACGGGGCAGCTCAGGCGCCCGCCGGCAAGGGCACTGGTCAGGGCGGGCAGCCGACCCTGCCTTCGGTGGATGCGCTGCTGCGCCTGCCGGGCATGCAGCCCCTGCTGGACGAATACGGCCACACTCGCACCGTGGCTGTCATCCGTGACCTGCTGGCCGAGGCGCGTAGCGCCTGGCGCGGACAGGACGCAGGTGGACAGGACACAGCAGAAGCCGGGGACGCCTCGGCCGGCCATGCGCAGCCATCCACGGCCGGTGGCAATCTTCCCGCCACCGACGAGGCCTGGACGGCCCGGGTGGAAGAGACCCTGCGCCGTCAGCTGGCCCCGCGCCTGCGCGAGGTCTTCAACCTCACGGGCACCGTGCTGCACACCAACCTGGGGCGTGCGCTGCTGCCGGATGAAGTGGCCCAGGCCGTGGCACGGGCCATGACCACGCCCGCCAACCTGGAATTTGACCTGGACAGCGGCGGACGTGGCGACCGTGACGATCTGGTGAGCGGCTGGCTGCGCGAACTGACCGGCGCCGAAGACGCCACCATCGTCAATAACAACGCCGCCGGCGTGCTGCTGATGCTCAACAGTCTGGCACGCGGCAAGCAGGTGGTGGTCTCGCGGGGCGAACTGGTCGAGATCGGCGGTGCCTTCCGCATCCCGGACATCATGTCGCGCGCCGGCGCCAAACTGGTGGAGGTGGGTACCACCAACCGCACCCATTCAGCCGACTACGCCGGCGCCATCACCCCGCGCACCGCCATGCTCATGAAGGTCCACACCAGCAACTATGCGGTGCAGGGCTTCACCCGCAGCGTGTCCGAGGCCGAGGTGGCCCGCATCGCGCACGAGGCCGGCCTGCCCATGGCCGTGGACCTGGGCAGCGGCACCCTGGTGGATCTGTCCCGCTGGGGGCTGCCGCGCGAGATCACCGTGCAGGAGACCGTGGCCGCCGGCGCCGATCTGGTGAGCTTCAGCGGTGACAAGCTGCTGGGCGGCCCGCAGGCCGGCTTCATCGTCGGTCACCGGGATCTCATTGCTCGCCTCAAGAAGAACCCGCTCAAGCGCGCGCTGCGCGTGGGCAAGATCACCCTGGCGGCCATTGAGGCGCTGCTGCGTCTGTACATGGTGCCCGAGCGCCTGCCCGAACGGCTGACCACGCTGCGGCTCTTCATCCGCCCGCAGGCCGACATCCGCCGACAGGCCGAGCGCCTGCTACCTGGCGTGCAGGCCGCGCTGGCCCCCGCATGGACCGTCACTGTCGAGCCCATGTTCAGCCAGATCGGCAGCGGCGCGCTGCCGGTGGATTCGCTGCCCAGCTGCGGCATGGTCATCCGCTGTGCCGATGGCAAGCGGGCAGGCCGGCGTCTGAAGGCCCTGGCGGCCCGGCTGCGGGAACTGCCACGCCCCGTCATCGGCCGCGTGGCCGACGACGCCCTGTGGCTGGACCTGCGCTGCCTGGACGAGGCCGACGAAGGTGCATTCGCGCAGCAATGGCAGCAGCTGGAGAACACGCCATGATGATCGGGACCGCCGGGCACATCGACCACGGCAAGACCTCGCTGGTCCGGGCACTGACCGGCACCGACACCGACCGCCTGCCCGAAGAGAAGAAGCGCGGCATGAGCATCGAGCTGGGCTATGCCTTCCTGGCGCCCAGCGATGATGGGCCGGCGGTGGGGGAGGGCAGCGTTGCGTCTGCTGCTACGGCTGGTCAAACCAAGGTAGTGCCCGCCTTCGGATTGCCCCGCGAACCCATCGCCTTCATCGACGTGCCCGGCCACGAGAAGCTGCTGCACACGATGATTTCCGGCGCTACCGGCATCGACTTTGCCCTGCTGCTGGTGGCAGCCGACGACGGCGTGATGCCGCAGACTCGCGAGCACCTGGCCGTCCTGTCGCTGCTGGGCATCGACCGCGGCGTGGTGGCCATCACCAAGATCGACCGGGTGGATGAAGCCCGCGTGCAGGAGGTGACCCAGCAGGTGACAGCGCTGCTGGCCGATACGCCTCTGGCCCGCACACCCATCATCCCTGTTTCGGCCACCCGCGGTGACGGCGTGGCCGAGTTGCGCCAGCTGCTGCGCGCCGAGGCGGTGCGGCTGGATGCGGCGCATGGTCCGGACGGGACCGCAGATCCCCGTGGTTCCGAGAGCCCCGTTCGGGCCTCAGCCGCGACAGAACCTGCCGAAACCACCGCAGATACCACCACAGCACTGCCGGCCCAGGCAGGCTTCCGCCTGGCCATCGACCGCGTGTTCAGCCTGGACGGCGTGGGTACCGTGGCCACCGGCACCGTGCATGCCGGCCGCGTGCAGGTGGGCGACGTGTTGCAGCAGCTGCCCGATGGCCCGAAAGAGCTGCGCGTGCGCTCGCTGCATGCCCAGAACCGCAGCACCGACGCCGCCCATGCCGGCCAGCGCTGCGCCATCAATCTGGCCGGCATCGAGCGTGACCAGCTGCAGCGCGGCCACTGGCTGGCCCAGCCCGGCATCGCTTCGGTCTCTGACCGGCTGGATGTGGAACTGCACCTGTGGCATGCCGAGCCCCGGGCGATCCGCAGCGGCACCCGCGTGCACGTCCACCTGGGCACTACCGCCAGCCCGGCCGCCGTGGCCGTGCTGGACGCCGACAACCTGACCCCGGGCCGCACGGGCCTGGCGCAGCTGGTGCTGCCGCAGCCCCTGGCTGCCTGGCATGGCGACCGACTGATCCTGCGCGATGCCGCCGGCCAGCGCATCATCGGCGGTGGCCGCGTGCTGGATTCCCGCGCGCCGGTACGCTACCGCCGCACCCCGCAGCGCCTGCAGCTGCTGCAGGCCCTGCAACGCCCCGCGCTGCGCGACCGCCTGGCGGGCTTGCTGGAGGCCTGCGAGCATGGCGTGGACCTGCGCCAGTGGCAGCAGGTCTTTGGCCTGGCCAGCGTGGCGGCCTTTGATGCCAGCCTGCAGACCCTGCCGCATCGTCGCCTGGCCGGCGACTTCATCATCGGCGAGCCTGCCTGGCAGCACCTGCGCCGTACCGTGCTGGATACCCTGGCCACCTACCACCAGAACGCCACCGACGAGATCGGCCCCGACGCCGCCCGCCTGCGCCGCCTGGCCCGCCTGCGCATGGACGACGCCCACTGGCGTCTGCTGCTGGATGCCCTGGTGAAGGAAGGCAGCGTGGCCCAGAGCGGCGCCTTCGTCCACCTGCCCGAACATGGCAGCCAGCTGGCCGCTCGTGACGAAACCCTGCTGCAGCGCCTGACCCCCCACCTGATGGAAGCCGGCGCCCAGGGCGCCTGGGTGCGTGACCTGGCCGAACACATTGGTGAGCCCGCCGCCAACCTGCGCCCCGCCATGGCCCGCCTGGCCCGCAGCGGCCACCTCTACCAGGTGGTGAAGGACCTGTACCTGGACGCCGCCACCGCTGCCCGGCTGGCCGCGCTGGTGCGGCAGCTGGCGTTGGCGGACACGGAAGCAGCGAAAGCAACCGACGCGCAACAGACGAGCAACTCCCTTCCCATCCTGACCGTGGCCAGATTCCGCGATGCCAGCGGTCTGGGCCGCAAGCGCGCCGTGCAGATGCTGGAGTTCTTCGACCGTATCGGCCTGTGCCGCCGCGTGGGGGATACGCACGTGCTGCGGCTGGAAAGCGAGGTGTTTAAGGGATCCTCGGAATAAATCCCGCGAATTTCGTGCCACAATCACCGTCTTTGCACCACCGGAGGGAACACGATCCCGGTGGGTCGGCCGGGCTTCAAACCCGGTGGGTGGCGCCATGCGTCGCCGGGTGGGTTCGACTCCCATTTCCCTCCGCCACCGAGCAAGCACATGGCAAACCATCGCGGTCCGGTGGGCGTCGAGGCCATCGGTGATTTCGATACCCTCGTCGACGCCCGTTCCCCCTCCGAATACGCCCTCGACCACCTGCCCGGCGCCGTCAATCACCCCGTCCTGAATGACGAGGAGCGCGCCCTGGTTGGCACCATCTACAAGCAGAAGAGCGCCTTCGAGGCACGCCGCATCGGCGGCGGTCTGGTGGCCGCCAACCTGGGCCGCCACTGGGCAGAAGCCTTTGCCGACAAGCCCGAAAGCTGGCGCCCCCTGGTGTACTGCTGGCGCGGTGGCCTGCGCAGCGGCTCCATGGTCACCTGGATGCGCATGACCGGCTGGGACGCCCAGCAGCTCAAGGGCGGCTACAAAGCCTTCCGCCGCCACGTCGTCGACTGCTTGCCCCCCCTCATCCAGGGCCTGCGCCTGGTGGTGCTGTGCGGCCAGACCGGTACCGCCAAGACCCGCATCCTGCAGGCCATGGCCGCCCAAGGGGCCCAGGTGCTGGACCTCGAAGGCATGGCCCGCCACAAGGGCTCCATGCTGGGCGCCTGGCCCGGCCAGCCCCAGCCGCCCCAGAAACAGTTCGAGACCCAGCTCTACACCGCGCTGAAGCGCTTGGATCCTTCCCGCCCCGTCTACACCGAAAGCGAAAGCGCCCGCATCGGCAGCATCAGCCTGCCGCTGGACATGGTGGCCCACCTGCGCGCCAGCACCGATCTGGTGGAGATCGACGCCAGCCCCGAATCCCGCCTGGACTTCCTGCTGCGCGACTACGCCTACTTGGGCGACGACCCCGCCGCCTTTGCTGACCTGCTGGGCCGCTTCAAGCAGCTGCAGGGCAACGAGACCATCACCCGCTGGCAGGCCTGGGCCCACGAAGGCAACCTGCCCGACCTGTTTGCCGAGCTGATGAGCCGCCACTACGACCCGCAATACAGCCGTTCGCTGGGCCGCAACTTCAGCCACTGGGACAAGCGCCATACCGTGAAGGCCGACGACCTGTCGGACGCGGGAATTGCCAAACTGGCCGAGACAGTGCGGGGTTTGTTCGAGGGGTGAACGGACTGGGAATCGGCCTTGCGTTCACTTAGCGAAGGTAGGGGGGCATGTCGATCCCGTTCTGTTCCCTGTATTCCCGGATCTCTTCCATAATTTCCGGGTCATCTGGCTGCTCCGTGCCGAAGATTGGAATGCCATGGGTGTGCAGAAATATTGCCATCTCATAAAAACTCTTGTTGGCCATGCGCGCGGCCCGGGACAACGGGATTGATCTGTTGTAGAAAAGGCACATGATCTCGGCCATCTCAGGGCTGACGTCTGCGCGACTGTAGTCCGGTTTGATGATCATGGTGACTCCCCCGCGATGGTGAAGCATGGGCTTCCTGCGCGATGGAGTTTGGCGCTGTTTTTTCGGCTGACTCATACGATTCCTGCGGGTAGAAGCCGCACGGCTGGGGGCTTGATTTTGTACAATATGTACAATTCTAGCCTGAAGAGGATTCCCCATGCGCACCATCACTGCCAGCAAGGCCCGCCAGGGCTTTGCAGAGCTTCTGGAATCCGTCGATCAGGGGCCGGTGGTCATAGAGCGCCAGCGCAGGGGCGTGGCCGTGGTGATGTCGGTGGCTGAATACTGGCGGCTGCGCCAGGTCGACAGTGCTGCCGGGGCGTGGGCGTCTGCTCAGCCTGAAGCACAGGGCACAAGCCCCGCTGGGCGGCAGGAGGAGGATGGTGCCGGGGGCGCCTACAAGGTGGCGGAAAAGACCTCAGCCGGTATGCCCGCGCAACGGGAAGGCAGAAGGCGGCAGATGGGAACGCTGAAGGGGCAGCTGACCATCCCCGAGGATTTCGATCGCTGGCTGGAAGACGAGATCCAGGCGCTGTTTGCCGGTCAGGAGTCGTCCGAGGCCGAGCTTCTGCGTGCTGCCGGGAAGGCGAAATGAAAGCGCTCTGCGACACGCATGTCCTGCTGTGGTACCTGGAAGGCAGGCAGGAGATGTTCTCTCCCAGGATTCAGGCCTTTCTGATGGATGAGCGCAATACCCTGTGCTTCAGCGATGCCAGTATCTGGGAACTGGCCATCAAGGCCAGCCTGCGGAAGGACATCTTCCCGCATGATCCACAGCGAATCGTGGATGAGCTGCTGGATCAGGGCTTTGAAGAGACGCGCATTCGACTGCGGCACATCGTGGCTGTCCAGCGCTTGCCGCTGCTGCATCGGGATCCGTTTGACCGTCTGTTGATGATGCAGGCAGAAGTCGATCGAATGCTCTTTCTGTCAGCGGACAGTCAGATCATGCAGTACCAGAAAGATTACGTTGTCGATGTCCGGGCGTGATTCGTGTTCAGCCGTCATGATGCAAGGTGTCGGCCAGATCACGCTTGCTCTCCTCGTACAGAAACCCGCCCTCGTTCATCCACAGGTCAGCCACCACAGGGCCACCTTGCCTCTCCCGCAGCACGTCAGTAGCCCGCTTCAGCGTGCACTGACAGCAGCGTTCCTGCTGTCGTCAATGAACCGCATCACCTCATCGCCCAACCCATCGCGCAGGCAATCCAGCCGCAGGTCCACGGGCAGCGAGCGCAGCCAGGTCAGCTGGCGCTTGGCCAGCTGGCGGGTGGCGGCCACGCCGGCCTCGAAGAGGGTGTCGGGCGAGCGTTCGCCGTCCAGCATCTGCCACACCTGACGGTAGCCGACGGTGCGCATGGCGGGCAGTTCGGCGTGCAGCTCGGGGCGGGCGTGCAGGCGCTTCACTTCGTCGATGAAGCCGTGCTCCAGCATCTGTGCAAAGCGCTGGGCAATGCGGGCGTGCAGCTGGCTTCGATCGCCCGGTTCCAGGCTGACGATGCGGATGTCAGGATGGGCCTTGGGTTTCTGGCCGGCGGCGTGCAGGGTGGACAGGGGCTGGCCAGTGATCTCGATGATTTCCAGTGCGCGCTGGATGCGCTGGGCGTCAGTGGCGTGCAGGCGCTGGGCGGTGATCGGATCCAGCGTGGCCAGACGCTGGTGCAGGTACGGCCAGCCGTGCTCGGCCGCTTCGGCATCCAGCCGGGCGCGGATGTCGGGACGGGCGCCGGGCAGGTCGTCCATGGGATGCAGCAGCGTGCGCGCATACAGCATCGTGCCACCCACCAGCAGCGGCAGGCGGCCGCGTGCCTCGATCTCGTCGATCAGTCGCCAGGCATCGGTGGCGAATTCCGCAGCACTGTAGCTCTGCACCGGATCGCGGATGTCGATGAGGTGGTGAGAAACCGAATTTCTTTCTTCGGCGGTAGGCTTTGCGGTGCCGATGTCCATGTCGCGGTACACCAGCGCAGAGTCCACGCTGATGATCTCCACCGGCAGGTGTCTTGCCAGTTCCAGCGCCAGCGCGGTCTTGCCGGAGGCGGTGGGGCCCAGCAGCATCAGGGCGCGCATGTTCATTGCCCCCGCATGAACCAGCGGTCCAGCTCTTCCAGCGTCAGCCGGAACCACGTGGGGCGGCCGTGGTTGCAGAAATCCGCGTCGGGCGTGGCTTCCATGTCGCGCAGCAAGGCGTTCATCTCGGGCAGGGTCAGGGTGCGGTTGGCGCGTACCGAACCATGGCACGCCATGGTGGCCAGCAGGCGGTCCAGGCGCTTTTCCAGTGCGTTGTGCTGTGCGGGTGCCTGCCAGGCGGCCAGCACTTCGCGGGCCAGCTTCTCGGGGTTGGCGCGCGACAGCAGGGCAGGCACGCTGGTGACGGCGAGGGTGTCGGGGCCACGCACTTCCAGGTCGATGCCCAGATCACCCAGGGAGTCGGCGTCGTCGGTGACGGTGGCCACGTCCAGTTCGGTGGCCTGGAAAACGGCGGGAATCAGCAGCGGCTGCCGGGCGATCCGATGGTCGCGGTGGGCTTTCTTCAGGCGCTCCAGCACGATGCGCTCGTGCGCCGCGTGCATGTCCACGATGATCAAACCATCGGCCGTCTGCGACAGGATGTAGATGCCGTGCAGCTGGGCCAGGGCAAAGCCCATGCGGGGCGTGTGGGCCAGCGGAGGCGTGTCCGGCGCAGGAGCCGTGGACGCCGCAGCGCCGGCAGAGCCCGCCGCTGTACCCATCGAGCAACCTGCCACCCCGTCTGCCATGGTGCCTGCCGTGGTGCCTGCCGTGGTGGCGGGCGGCACACGCCCAGCTACGGATCCCGCAGCCTCATCATGGCCAGTCCCCGTCACGCCAGGCCAGCCGGGACGTACCTCGGCGGCATGGGGGGCTGGGGCGGTCAGGGTGTCATCTGCCGATGACCCTTCCCCACGGCTGACTGGGGACGTGCCCGTGTCGTCCGACGGGGCCGCACGCAGTTCCACCTGCTGCCAGTCGGGGGCAGGCTGGCGATGCGGCGCGGTGTTCAGGCTGTCGATGCCTGCGGTGCTTTCTGCCCGAGAGGGCTCCCATGGATTTGCGCTGACGGCGTCGTCAGACGCCGCTTGTCTATGCCTGGTTGTACCGCTGGCCACGTCCTGAGCCGGCCTGCCGTTCGGCGCCTGGAAGGCCAGGCTGGCGCGATTGGCTGCCACATCGTGTGTCGGGCCATGGTGGGACGCGCGGGCGCCCGCAGTGTCATGGGCCGGCACATGACGGGCCATGGGAAGGCCGCCAGCGCTGGGGCGTCCGCCTGGGGCAGTGGCGGGCTGATGCCCCGGCAGGGTGCGGACCGTGTGCCGGTCAACGGTGTAGCCGCTGACATCCGTGCCGGCGCCCGTGCCCGATCCTCCGGCCAGCTCGATGGTGCGGCTGGCACCCTGACGTTGCTGGGGCAGGGTGGCGGCCAGGGCGTTCTCGACGGCATGAAAGACCAGGTGGCGCACGGCGCCGGGGTCGCGGAAGCGCACCTCGGTCTTGGCGGGGTGGACGTTGGCATCCACCAGCGTGGGGTCGATAGTGAGAAAGAGAGCGAAGACGGGGTAGCGTTCGCCGTGCAGGCGGTCGCGGAAGGCCTGGCGGATGGCCTGGGCCAGCATGCGGTCGCGCACGAAGCGGCCGTTGACGAACAGGTACTGGCGGTCGCTGCGGGCGCGGGCGGCATCCGGTTCGCCCAACAGGCCTTCCACGGCCAGCGGACCGGCCTGGGCCGAGACGGGCAGCAGCCGCGCACCGTCGCCCACCAGGTTCTCGATGCGCTGGGCGGGCGTGGTGGCGGGCCAGCGGCGCACTTCGCGGCCGTCCTGATGGACGACGAACTGCACGGCCGGGTGCGACAGGGCAATGCGCCGGATGGCGTCCAGGCAGTAGGCGGCCTCGGTGGCCGGCGACTTCAGGAACTTGCGCCGCGCCGGGGTGGCCGAGAACAGGTCGATGACCTCGATGACGGTGCCGGGGGCAATGGCAGCGGGTTCGGGCGGCGGGGCGGCCTGGCCGGGCTGCACGTCCACTTTCCAGCCGTGTTCGGCGGCCAGCGGGCGGCTGGCCAGGGTCAGGCGCGAGACGGCGGCCATCGAGGCCAGGGCCTCGCCCCGGAAGCCCAGCGACGTGACGTGTTCCAGGTCGGCCAGCGAGGCAATCTTGCTGGTGGCGTGCCGGGCCAGGGCCAGCGGCAGCTGGTCCTTGTCGATGCCCCGGCCGTTGTCGATGACCTGAAGCCGGCGCAGGCCGCCTTCCTCGATGCGGATCTCGATCTGGCTGGCCCCGGCATCCAGCGCGTTCTCCAGCAGCTCCTTGATGGCGGAGGCAGGGCGCTCGATGACCTCGCCGGCGGCGATCTGGCTGATCAGCACGTCGGGCAGCAGGGCAATGGGGCGGATGGGCCCGGCGCCGGATGCGGCGGGCAGGGGGAACTGGCTGGCGGGCGTGGACATATCCGACGAGGGCGCAGGAGGCATCCGCCATTATTGCAGAGCCGCCCGCGGGCCGGGTGTCGACGCATGTGACAGGGGCGTCATGCCGGTGTCCGTCTGCGGTGTCGTGTCATCCCAGCTGACGGAAAACCCCTCGGGTAAACTGTGCATCCTCTATCGTCTGCCTGGAAAACTCCACTCATGGATTTCTCTGCCTTGCTCGACATCTTTCTGCACCTGGACAAGCACCTGGAAATGGTGGTGCAGAACTACGGCGTCTGGGTCTATGCGCTGATGTTCGCCATCATCTTCATCGAGACGGGGCTGGTGGTGATGCCTTTCCTGCCGGGAGACTCGCTGCTGTTCGTGGCCGGCGCCATCGCGGCCGTGGGCGGACTGGACCTGCCCCTGCTGATGGGCCTGCTGGCCGTGGCCGCCGTGCTGGGCGATGCCGTGAACTACTCCATCGGCCGCTACATTGGCCCGAAGGTGTTCAGCTGGGAAGACAGCCGCTTCTTCAATCGCGAGGCCTTCGACCGCACGCATGCCTTCTATGAGAAACATGGCGGCATCACCATCATCGTGGCGCGCTTCATGCCCTTCATCCGCACCTTCGCTCCTTTCGTGGCAGGGGTGGCGCAGATGACCTATGCGCGCTTTGCGATGTTCAACATCGTGGGCGGCGTGCTGTGGGTGGTGGGCCTGTCGGGCCTGGGCTACCTCATCGGCAACAACGACTGGGTCAAGGCCCATTTCTCGTGGGTGACGCTGGCGATGATCATCATTCCCGGCCTGCCTGCCGTCTTCGAGGTGGTGCGGCACTACCTCAATCGCCGGAAGCAGAAGGCCGCCTGACGATGCGGTGGCCAGCAGCCGCTGGCCCTGTTGGCAGAAAGCAGAAAGGGCGCCCATGGCGCCCTTTTTCTCTTTCTCGTCATGTGGGCCAGTCCACGTAGTGGGCTGGTCCACTTTCTTTTGGCGTTCCGCACCGGGGTCATCCGACTTGCCCCGATGCCTGCATGCCCACTGTCGGCCCCCTTGGGAGCAGAGGCAGTGTGGGCTCAGAACGTCCAGTTCGGGTAGTACTTGATCTCCACGTTGCCAGCGTAGACGTTGCGTGCCTTGTCGGCATCGGCCTTGTCGCTCTGGCGGAATCGGCCAGACGGCAGGAAGACGCCGGCCGCCACTTCTACGCGCCACTGCTTGTTCGGTCGCCAGCCCCAGATCAGGTCGATGCCGTTACCCAGCGCGCGCTCGTTCTGCTGGTCGGCGCGGGGCCGCAGGTTGGTGCGTTCATTCTCCAGGGCGGCCAGTTTGTCCTGCCGGTAGTGGTGGAACACCAGATCAAGGGTGCTCTTTTCCATGGGGGCAAAGCCCACGCCGGCCGTCAGCACATGCAGGTTGGAGAGCTGCGGGTCCAGTGCCACGCCGTAGACCTCGAAGTCCATGATGTTGCCCAGCTTGGCCTTGTTGGCCTGCAGGCCGCTCTGGCGGTGGGCGTTGTCCTTGCCGTTGCCGTCGTCGCCGCTGCCCCAGGCATAGCCGACGGTGGCGCGTGGTGCCCAGGGGCTCTGCTCGTCGAGGAACCAGGTGGCGCCCAGGTCGATGGCCTCGCCCAGCACGCTGCGGCCGCCTTCATGGCCGCTGACCAGGCTCACCATGGCCCAGTGCTGCATGCCTTTCTTGGGCATGTTCTGCGAGCCGGCGGCCACATGCGTGAGACGCTGATCGGTGCGGTCGTTGTTCTGGTGCAGGGCTTTCAGCAGCAGCTGGTGGGTGTCGGAGAGCCGGTAGGTGCCCAGGGCCGCCAGGTAGTCGGTACCGTCACTGCGCTTCTCGTGACTGCTCAGCAGGTCACGGTCCCACTGACCCACGCGGGCGTAGAAGGCGACCACCTGCCAGGGGCCCTGTTCGAGGGTGCCTTCCACGCCGTCAAACTCCGTGTCGAAGAACCAGCCACGATCATCGGTGCGGGAGACACGGCCCAGACGCAGGCGGGCACCGTATTCCTGAAGTTGTGCTTCGCCGTACAGCTGCTTGACCTTCAGCACGGTGTCGTGATTGGTGTTCCTGCCCGTCTCGCGCTCGGTGGCATCTTCCAGTTCCAGTTCGCCCGCAATCCCCCAGCGCCGGTCGAACTGCCAGCGGCCTGCGAGCCTGGCCTCGGGGGTAATCTCGGTCTTGGTGCGAATGTCGCGGGCAGCCAGCTGGCGGTTGCGCAGAAACTCGGTCTCGAAGGACAGGCGCGAGCGCAGCTGGAGGCCGGGCTCCTGCCATTCGATGGGTTTCTCGGCGTGGGCGCCGGGGACCAGGGCCGCGCTCAGCGCAAGGGCAAGCAGGGAGCGGGCCATGAAGGGGACGGCATGACGAGGCTGTTGTGCCCGCTCGTGTGGTCGGGTCTCGAGAACGGTGGTTCGCATGCGAATATCTCCGAGTCTGGTGAATTGTTGAATGACTTCAGGAAAGAGGCCGGTCCATCTGGCCGTTGCATCCCGCCGGTACGCTGCATTCATGCCAGCAGCGCATCGGCGCGCGGGATTCGTCGTTGTTTCTGTGGTCGATGTCCCTGTTCGGGGAAAGGATCTCAGGGGCGTAGCTGTGCCTCGCAATATTCAAGGAGTGCCAGGGTGGTGTGGTGCCGGTCGGGGAAACGGGTAGACAGGTAGATGTGTCGTGCCAGGGCCAGCAGCGTCCAGCCCGTGGGCGTGCGCTCGTTCACCTGGGGCGAGTCCTGCAGGAAGGCCTCAAGCAGCGCGTCCTGGTGCGGGCGCAGGGCATGGATGTCGCCGTGGTGGCGCAGTCCGTCCTCCATCAGGTGCGCGATGAAGTTGCCCACATCCAGCGCGGGATCGCCTTCGCAGAACAGGTCCAGGTCCAGCCAGTACAGCTGCTCGCCATCGACCAGCACCTGGTCGGCATAGCAGTCACGGTGGATGCCGGTGGTCGGGTTGGGCAGCAGGTGTGCGCCCAGTCGCTGGGTGGCTGGAATGAGGGCCTCGATGCGCACGGCCCACTGGGGGCGCAGCGCGGCGACCTCACGCAGGCGCTGATGCAGCATCTGCAGCTCATCATCCAGTGTCCAGCGTTTCGTGATCAGGGGGCGGACAGTGGTCGACTGAACCGGTGCGCCATGGGGGGCCGAGCTGGCCGTCGCTACCTGAGAGGGGGCGAATGCCGGGTTG
>ERZ773068.1012-NODE-1012-length-14232-cov-8.780278_pt1 | contig 14232 bp, 12 predicted proteins | sample MGYA00580620_ERZ773068 | MGnify/ENA primary metagenome ERZ773068 (study PRJEB29015, sample SAMEA2737983) | human oral metagenome | biome: human oral; feature: human-associated habitat; material: dental | place: China | collected 2101 ... | reverse complement strand
CAGCAAGACCATCAGGAACAGAACCTAAGATTAAGTTCTATTTCAGTGTGAATTCGGATTCAAATGAAAATGTTAAGGAAAAACTTGATAAAACAATGAAAGAGTTTCTAGAAATATTAAATTTGTAAATCTCTGAGATAAAGAAATTAAAAATTTCTCTGAAAAACGAAAATAAGGAATTAGAATAGAGTATCAATAAAAAAATACTACCTTTCTGCAAGCTTTAGTGATTTTGCCTGAAGGTAGTATTTTTCTTATTACTACATATTAAAATCATATTTCTTTATGAATTCCAGCAGGGCTTTACAGCCTTTAACCACATCATTGTAAGTCGTATCAAAATCATCAGTATACCATGGGTCAAGAATATCCCTGTCTTCCCCCGCGTATTCAAGAAGTCGGTTTACCCTTCCTGAATATCGGTTACGCAGAAATTTCTCAATATTCATAATATTGCTTTCATCCATTCCTATAATATAGTCTGCCGACAGGTCATCATCATTTAAAATACGGGAATACATTCCGACAGTGCTTATCCCTTCCTTTGCAAGACGTTCCCTTGTGCCTCTGTGTACGGGATTTCCATGTTCCCAGGAACTGGTAGCGGCTGAATCAATATAAATCTGCTGATTCAATCCTTCAGTATCGACCATTTTCCTGAAAACAGCTTCAGCCATTGGCGAACGGCATATATTTCCAAGACAGACAAATAGTACCTGTACCATTATTCAACTCCTTTCATTTCTAGAAAAATTCATTTTGTTATTTATTTTTATTACTTCTAATCGCTATTTTATAATTTTTTCTCACAAACACTTATTTCAGCTGACCGAACACTTTTCCAATGCTGTCATGAATAACAAGGTTTGCATAATTGTCCTGAGATGTAACTGATTTATTAACAAGAACAAGGTTTTTCCCCCTGAAGTACTGAATCAGTGAAGCCGCAGGATAGACAACTAGGGAAGTTCCGCCAATAATAAGGGTATCCGCCTGTGACAGATGATAAATGGCTTCCTCGAAAATAGTCATATCAAGGCTTTCTTCATACAGCGTAACATCAGGTTTGATAATTCCGTTGCATACAGGACAGTGTGGAACAGGATTACAAAGTTTTAAAAATTCTTCAAGATTATATTTTTTCCCACATGACATACATGTATTCTTATCAACGGAACCATGTAATTTAAGCACCTTCCTGCTTCCAGCCATTTCATGAAGGCTGTCAATATTCTGAGTAATTACAGCAGTCAGCTTGCCCTTCTTTTCAAGTTCTGCCAGATAGTAGTGGGCAGAATTCGGCTCTGCATCAGGATAAATCAGGTTAGTTTTGTAAAAATCGTAAAATTCTTCAGGATATTTCAGATACATTGTATGGGAAACAAGCTGTTCAGGCGAAAAATGCCTGTCAAGTTTAATGCTGTACAGCCCATCGGCACTTCTGAAATCAGGAATTCCAGATTCTGTAGATACTCCTGCACCGCCGAAAAATACAATTTTATTGCTGTTGTCAATTATGTCCTGAAGTTTTTCTATTTCATTCATATTTTCTCCTCATATAAGCTGTAGTTTTCGTAAGAAGACCCACAGCGGATAAAGCTGATTAGAGATATTGTACAGCTATAAGTATTCAATAATCTTCTCTATAATTACATGTATTTAATTACAGATATTTCAGTTTTCCTTTAAAATCTTCTAATGTTTTATAGCCTTTTTCATCCATTATTTTCTTCAGCTCACGTGTAACTCTTGAAAATACTTCGGTACCTTCCTTTTCAAGTGAAGTTCCAATCTGAATCATGCTTGCTCCGCACAGAATATGCTCAAATGCATCACGGCCTGTAAGAACTCCTCCTGTACCGATAATCTGTATAGATGGATTTAAACGCTGATAGAAGGCGTGTACGTTTGCCAATGCAGTAGGCTTTATATATTGCCCTCCGATTCCTCCAAAACCGTTTTTAGGCTTAATTACGACACTCTCATCGTTAATTACAAGTCCATTTCCGATACTGTTTACACAGTTTACAAATGTAAGAGGAAATTTATTGAAGACTGCGGCCGCCTGATCAAAATGCACAATGTCAAAATATGGTGGCAGCTTTATTCCCAGAGGTCTGTCAAAATATTCAAACACTTCTGACAGAATCTGTTCAGTAGTCTGCAGATCATATGCCAGCTGTGGCTTTCCAGGTACATTCGGGCAGGACAGGTTCAGTTCTGTCGGGCCTTTAAATCCGCTATCAATGACTTTTTTCATTAATATATGAATTTCTTCGGAAGACAGTCCTGTCATGGACAGAAAAAATGTACGGTCAGGAAGCGATTCCTGAAGTTCCAGAAGATATTCAAGATAGTAGTCAATTCCTAGATTTGGCAGTCCCATAGAGTTTATACATCCAAGCTCAGTGTCGCAATAACGTGGCTGTGGATTACCTTCTCTAGGGTTTAATGTGGCACTTTTTGTTACAAAAGTTCCCGCTTCAGAGTGAATCATTTTCTCCAGCTCATTACGGTCGTAGCAGCACACTCCTGCGGCATTCATAAGACAATTTTCAAATTCATACTTTCCTACATGTGTTTTTGTTGATGACATTTGGGAACCTCCTGGGTTTTTGTTGGTGTTATTAGAATATATTTTAATTTTATCAGAAAAAGAGACTTTTTTCAAATTAGAAATGTCTATTGACCGAAGGCAAAAAAATTTCTTTTTCGGTATAAATTTTAGAGTTGTGTCATTACGAGTAAATGTTCTTACATATTTTCTCGAATTTGATACAATTTTAATTGCATTGTGTTTGTGAAGATAATATGAAAAATATTACTTATAACTCTATTTTAAAGGAGCTGTTTCAAAATTTTAATTATTTTGAGACAGCTTTAACTTTTGAGTTTACAAAAAATTCTGGATACTCTTGTATTATTTAAAGTATTCTATTTCCAACGCATCCCCAAGAAAAAACATCTTTTCCAACAGATGCCCATTTTTCTTTAAGATGCTCATCTATTGGATTAAGTTCATCAAGCCAATTTTTTTCTATACATTCTTTTACAACTTTTGACAAAATTTTTGTACTTAATCCATTTATGATATGTTCGTCTTTAATTTTATCTATTTCTATACCATAATCTTTCAAATAGCTAATCCAAAATTTTCTATATTCCTCATCTTTTCTAAACTTCTTCATTTTTTCAACACTTTTTTTGTCCTTGCAAATAAATTTTTCTTTTTTAATACCATTTTTTATATCAAAATAATATATTGCCTTATGTTCTTTTTCTTTATCTGTTAAATACTTTAGAAATTTAATAGTTTCAGATGATGTTTTAATATCAGTAGTACACTTCTCCATCCAACAAATTGGTAACAGATTTTCAATTTCATGAACATCTAAAAATATTACTTTCCAAAAATCCTGTGTTTTCTTTTTTATAAACTCTTCGACACTTTTCTTAGTGTCTCCTGCTGGACCATTTAAAAACTTGATATCACTATCTACTATACATAAACATAGCTTTTTATTAGTTTCAAATTCTTTATTAGTTTCAATTTCATATTCAAGTGTTTTGGATGTAGTGGAACCACCACCAAGTTTTAAATCAAACCAAATAGATGTTTTAATTCTCTTTGATTTCGCATAATATTTAGCAATTAACTTATATAACTCATAATCATCTCTATTTTCTGTTATGATAATAGTAATGTCTGTCATATTATTAGAACTTAATTCTTCCAATTTAACTTTACATTCTTCCTTATCATTAACTTTTACCACTCTGTCTCCATCTATTTTTTCAACTATGTTAATATATTTATTTACAGATTCAAAATATAGTTTATTCTCTGAACTATTATTGAAAAGCGATTTAAAAACCTTTTGTGCTGATGAGTCTAAACAATCTTTTTCCTTTAAAATATCTAAAACTTCTTTTTCGGCAAATATAAAATTTCTGCCTTTTTCTCTATTATAAGCTAAGGTATTTAATGCTTTTATTGCATACTCGTTTTCTATTACATTTAAACAACTTTTATCTATCTTGAAAATCAAAACTAAAATACCTCCTCTGGGTCAAAAAATCCAATAGGCCAGTTTTCTAAATATCCTTTTTCATCAAAGCTTGCACATTCAATTTCTGTATTTAAATTTTTGGTATCCTTGTTAAAAATAAATATTGCTATATCATTTTTTTTGACTTTTTTCTTATATATTAAATTCCCTAAACGGTCTATTATAGTTTTACTGTGTGTTTCAATTACAAAATTTACATTTTTTCTTCCTTCTAAACTTTTCATTACTTTGACTATTACATCAATTAATTTTGCCTGTAAAGCTGGATGTAGATGTAGTTCTGGTTGTTCTATTGTAATAGTAATCGGTGTATCATTTATTAATTCTTTTTTTATATTTATCAAAGTTATATACCAAAGTTGTGTTATAATCGGCAATATTTGACTATATCCAAATCCAGAATCTGATAAATTGACAGTATTATTAGTTTCACTTTTTTTTATTTTCAGAGATACATGACCTTCACTAAGTGATTTATCAATAATAAATCCTAGATTCTTTTCTGTCCATTTTTGAAAATTTTCAAAGTCTGTATTTTTTAAACTATTTAAAAATATTGGTAGATTTTTTCCCCTACAATCAACTTCATCTACAGCAGTATTTCTTAATCTATAATACCTTTCTGCTGTTGCTCTCACGGGTGCAATGTAATATACATTTCTAAAATATTGAGACAAATATCTTGAAATACAGTTATATATATGTGGAGTCATATACATCATAACCAAATTATTAAATTCAGAATTAGAAACAATTCTGTCGATATATTGTCTTACACCATCAGAATCTATTTTCTTATTTGCTTCTTTATTTTTAGTTTCTAATCCTACAATATTTGTAAAAAAGTAATAATTTATTACGGAGTCTAATTCAACAGCTATATAGGGCATTCCAAAAATGTTATAAAGATTCTTATCAAATTCTTCTAATGGTTTCACTTTTTTCTTTTTGATAATATCATTCATTTTATTAAGTGCTATTTCTTGTAAATTAGATAATGAAATATCAAAAAGTGTGTATTCACCACCAATAAATATCCTATTTTTACCATTATTTTCTGATATTGAATATTTATTATCATTAATTTTAAGATATTTGACATGTTGCTCTTCGTTAAATTCTAATAAAATTTCATAGTTGAAAATTTTTATTATTATTTTTGATATATAGTCAAAATTATTGTCCTGACGTTCAGACAATGAAAATTCTATATTCACATTTGTATTTTTAAAATTATTTTTATAGGAATTTCTTCTATAATAAAAAAAATTTTTACTATCTATGTGCATGTCAAATTTAAATTTAAATTTGATTTCCTTTTCATCAGAACAATTATTTACAGTTTCTTTAAAGCTGCCGAAGTCAACATAATCATCATCATCTCCAGTCCACAATATTGGACCATTTACTTTTTTTCTAAGGGATTGTTTTATTAAAGGAAATAACCTTAAAAATGTACTTTTACCAGAACTATTTGCTCCAACTAATATGTTAATTGGTTTTAATTCCATATCTTTTGTATCGCTTAAACTTCTTAAATTTTTAATACGTATGCTTTTCATCATTTCTCCCTCCTATTTCTACAACTACTCCCACTCAATAGTTCCCGGTGGCTTAGAAGAAATATCATACACAATTCTGTTTATTCCGTTTACTTTGTTTATAATCTTGTTTGACACTTCCTCAAGGAATTCGTAAGGCAGCTTTGACCATGTGGCAGTCATAAAGTCGATAGTATTTACTGAACGGATTGCAGCCACATATTCGTATGTTCTCTGGTCGCCCATCACTCCTACAGTTTTAACGGGAAGCAATGTTACAAATGCCTGATCTACCTTTCCATAAAGTCCTTTGGCCATAAGCTCATTAATAAAGATGTCATCAGCTTCCTGAAGTATTTTTACCTTGTCAGGCGTAACTTCTCCGATAACCCTTATTCCAAGTCCCGGTCCTGGGAATGGGTGTCTGTTTATAATTGTGTCAGGCAGTCCTAATTCATGCCCTACTTTTCTTACTTCATCCTTAAATAGCTCTTTTAAAGGTTCAAGAAGTTCAAATTTAAGGTCTTCAGGCAGTCCTCCTACATTGTGGTGAGATTTTATAGTATGTGAAGGACCTTTTATAGACTGTGATTCAATAACATCAGGGTAGATTGTCCCTTGTGCAAGGAATTTTGCACCTTCCTGTCCTTTAAGCTTTCTTATTTCCTCGTTGAATACTTCAATAAACTCATTTCCAATAATCTTTCTCTTGGCTTCAGGCTCATCCACACCTTTAAGCTTATTCAGGAATCTATCCTTTGCATCAACGAACACAATATTCAGGTCAAAATGCTCCTTATAGTATTCGAGGATTTTCTTTCCTTCATCCTTTCTCAGAAGCCCTGTATCGACAAACATGCATGTAAGCTGCTTTCCTATTGCATTGTTAATCAGAACGGCAGCTACAGAAGAATCTACTCCTCCTGAAAGGGCAAGAAGCACATGCTCATTTCCTACAGTTTCCTTTATCGCCTTTGTTTTTTCCTGTATAAAGTTTTTTATTTTCCAGTTTTTCTTACATTTACATATATTAAATACAAAGTTTGAAATTATTTCAGTTCCGCATTCGGAATGAACTACTTCCGGGTGAAATTGAAGTGCATAAATACCGTTATTGTTTGTAATGGCCGCGATTGATGAATCAGTTCTGGCAATTATTTCAAAACCGTCAGGCAGTACTGTAATATGGTCATTATGGCTCATCCATATGCTTGAAGTTTTTGGAATATCTGAAAGAAGCGGATTCTGACTGTCGATTACTTCCAGAATTGCCTTTCCAAATTCCCTTGATTCAGCCTTTTCAACTTTTCCACCGTTAAGATGTGTGATAAGCTGCATTCCGTAACATATTCCCAGTATAGGAATTCCTAAATCAAAAACTGCTTTGTCTGCAGTAGGTGAATCCTTTTCGTAAACTGAGGCAGGACCTCCTGAAAAGATTATTCCTTTGATTTTATCTTCTCCATTCTTAATCTGTTCAATGTCAACCATAGAAACGATTTCACAGTAAACTTCCATTTCCCTTATTCTTCTGGCAATAAGCTGACTGTACTGCGAACCGAAGTCGACAATTATGATTTTCTCTTTCACAACTTCACCTCTATCTATAAGATTTTTTTATTAATTACTAACAAATTATATATCATTTCATTTGATAAATCAATAATAATAAAAGAAAAGACCGCCCTAAAAATAGAAAATTTCTGAGAAATATGTGCAAAAAATGATATTTATGAATTCTTTAAAATTTTACAATAAAAAATATGAAATGAGCAATAGAAAAAATGATTGTCCGAGCTATCGGCGAGTTTTCATTTTTTCTAAAGCGAATGATTATTTTTTATGAGTAAAATTTTTGTAAATGAATAAATACATTTTTTGCTATATTTTCTGTTTATCTTCTATTTTTATGACAGCCTGTTTTCTTTTATTATCATTGATTATGTCATTATCTTAGTCTGATCTTTTCCATCATCCTCAAACACAAAATATTCAAGAACTTTCAGTCTTACTTCTTCTCCTACCTTCAGGGTATCGTAAGTTGAAGCCCTTGCAGTAACTCTTAAAATGTTTCCGTTTCCAACTTCAACCCTCAGGTCATTGCAGTCTCCAAGGTAGAATTTTGAAAATACTTTTCCTGTCAGTTCTCCATCATCTGAAAGTATTACATTTTCAGGTCTTATTGCCACTATAACATCCTTTGTGTGAGAGCTTGTATTAGGAAGAGTCTGACCGTTACTATTATTCAGGAGAATATTTCCGTTTTCAACTTTCCCTTTCATGAAATCCACTTTTCCTACAAAGTTTGCAACAAACACATTTGCAGGATGTGAGTAAATTTCCTGAGGAGTTCCTACCTGCTGAATTTCCCCTTTGTTAATAAGCACTATTCTGTCACTCATTGTCATTGCCTCTATCTGGTCATGAGTTACGTAAATAACGGTAATTTTCAGTTTTTTAGTTATTTCCTTGATTTCATATCTCATTTCTTCCCTAAGTTTTGCATCAAGGTTTGATAAAGGTTCATCCAGAAGAAGTATTTCAGGATGTGCTACAAGAGCCCTTCCTAAAGCCACCCTCTGCTGCTGTCCTCCTGACAGTTCTGAAGGGAATCTGTCCTTGTATTGTTCCAGATGGACAGTTTTAAGAGCCTGATTGACTCTTTCTTCTATTTCTTTTTTATCAGTTTTTTTAATTTTTAAAGGATACGCAATGTTGTCATAAACATTCATGTGAGGCCATACTGCATATGACTGGAATACCATTCCAATTTCTCTTTTTTCAGGAGATACGAAATTATCTTTTCCTGAAACGGGTCTGTCCCCTATGTAAATCTCTCCGCTTGTAGGCTTTTCAAAACCTGCTATCAGTCTTAGCATAGTGGTTTTTCCGCAACCTGAAGGACCTAGAAGAGTTATAAATTCCCCATCTTCAAATTTCTGGTTAAATTCCTGTAAAACCTGTACGTCTCCAAATGATTTTGTTACTCCTGTTATTGTTACCGAAGCCATATTTTTCCTCCTGCTCTATATTGAAAATTGCCCTTTTGTCAATTTATTTAAAAGATAGTTTATTATAATTACAAATAATAAGATAGCCGTTGCAAGGGCGCTTGCCACCTGCTGACTATGGTAAGTCTGGTAGATGTACAGTTCATACCCTATTGTTTTTGTATTGGATGAATAAAGTAACGTTGACATAGTCAGTTCATAGAATGACGGCATAAATATCAGGAAGAATCCTGCAACGATACTTGCTCCAATTAATGGAACAGTTACATCCTTCAGCATACGCAGCCAGTTGGCACCTGAAATCTGTGCCGCTTCCTCCAGTGAAGGGTGAACCTGGCTCATTGCGGAAACGACTGTTCTCATTCCCATAAGCATGTATTTTATCATGTAAGCTATAATCATTATTGTAAGTGTATTATAAATATTAATCTTGAATTTTCCGCTCATGGATATTATCAATGCCAGAGCGATTGTAACACTTGGAGTTCCTGAACCTAAAGTTATAAGGAAGTCAGGAATTCTTTTCCCTTTTACGTTAGTTCTCTGTAACAGGTATGCCATTATACATGAAATCACAATTCCAAAGAAAGCCGCCGCAAGTCCGGCAATTATACTGTTTTTAGTTGAACTAAGTATGGAAGCTCTCGAAAATACTTTGTTCCATGCACTCATTGACATATTTGAAAGCCCTATAGGTTTTCCCATGTTTACTGTGAAGGAAGTAAGTGCCACTGTAACAAAAGGCAAAATTACTACAAAGAATGAGAAAATTGAAATAATAACTGTTATCGGCATTCTCCATTTTCCAAGTTCCACTATGTTCGGTCTTGTAGATTTTCCGCTCATTGTTATGTACTGTCTTTTTCCAATTACAAAAGTTGTAACATATAAGACGATGTTTGCTATTGCCATAAGGAATACTGCCAGCACCATCGCATCATTAAGCCCTTCCTCGGAACCTATGTGAACGAAGTCTATGATACGCGTAGTTACAGTATATATCTGTCCCGGTGCCCCGATAATTGAAGGTATACCGAATGCCGATGCAGAAGCAACAAATACAAGAAGTCCTGCTGCTATTATGCTCGGAGTCATCATTGGAATGGTGATGGTCATCAGGGTCTTAATAGGTGAAGCTCCTGATATTTTTGAAGCCTCCTCCAATGACGGATCCATTTTTTCCATTGCCCTTGATATTGTTATAAACGCATAAGGATAGTAGAAGCACGTAAGTACCCATACTATTCCCCCCACCGTATATATATTGAAGGGAGCCTTTGGCAGATTAAACATCTGCATAAGAAACTTATTTAAAACTCCTGCATTTGGATTCAGAAGTCTCAGCCATGCCATCGCACCGACATATGGAGGTACCATATATGTTGTGACAAACAGTGTTCTGAAGAACTTCTTACCGTACATATCTGTTCTTCCTACCAGAAATGCCAGCGGGAAGGCCAGTATAACTCCAAATATGGTTGTTAATCCTGAAATTACTACTGTATTTATTAATGCTGTCCAGTTCAGATCGTAAGTATAGACTCTTTTAAAGGAGTCCAGGGAAAAACTTCCCTTCGGGAACAGTGAACGGATTAATAAATAAGATAAAGGGATAACTTCAAATATTACAAGAAAAGCTACAACAACAAGTATGACTATCCACTTTATATCTATGTTATATTTTTTTGCCATTTTTTCCTCTTTTCAAAATTAAAATTTACAGACTATTTTGCCGCTTTTGTTATATATTTTTCAAAAATTGCACGTAATTTATCTCTGTCATGGTAAGTTTTTTCCCAGTTGATAGGCATTGCAGCTGCAAGTATTTCTGCAGTGGCTTTTGCATCAAAAGGAGCTTTTGCAGGATTTTTAAGCACTGAGTGCATCCATCCTTCTACGATGGCTTCCTGTCCTGCAGGAGATAAGAACCAGTCAGTTAAAGCTTCTGCCGCTTTTACGTTTTTATTAGGTGACATTTCTTCCTTTACAGTCATTATTGTACTTGGGATTGCGATAATTCCGTCAGTAGGATAGATTATTTCAAGTTTTGAATTTTCTTCCTGTCTCTTTTTAAGAATTGATTCTTCCAGTATCATAATTTGCGCAGCTTCACCTGTTTCAAGCTTTGTAACTGCAACAGAACCTGATTCTACAACTGCTTTCTGTTTTGAAAGACTTTCAAAGTATCCTTCCCCGTATTTATCAGTCAATGCTGATACTGCTGCTAAAGCTGTTCCTGATTTTAACGGATCAGGAATAGAAATTTTTCCTGCTAAATTCGGTTTTTTTGCAAACTCATCAAAAGATTGTGCAAGGTCTTCCTTTTTGAATTTGTCAGGATTATATGCTAAAACCATATTTAAGATACGTACAGGATACCAGTATCCTTCCTTGTCATAGTCAAGTGCAAGATTTTCAGCATTTTTTGAAACATAGGCGTGTAATACACCTTTTTCCTTTAATTCAAGTGAATATGAAGGCTCAGCGACCATAAGCATGTCTGCCCCCAATTTTTTTGCCTGCATTTCTGCAACGATTTTTGATTGAAGTGTTCCTGTTCCGCCTTGGAAGAACTCAACTTCCAGATTAGGAAAATCTTTTTTAAGTTTTTCCTTTACATTGTCAATAATATCTTCATACATTGAAGTGTAGATAACAATTTTTCCTTTGATTTCAGCATTTTTTTCATCAGAAGAACCTGATTCCCCTTTTTTTCCGCAAGCTGTCAAAGTTAAAAGTACTAAAGTTACTAATAGTAACAGAATTCTCTTTTTCATATTCTCTCCTTCTCTTTAAAAAATTTGTCAGTATTATTTTACCTTGATAATTTCAAAAGTCAAGATTTTATTATATGAAGAGACTTCAATTAATAAAAAAATAATGATAAAATTATTTTATGAAGTTTCTTGATAAGAACTTTGAAATGTGCTAGGATAAATTATACATATAATTTAAAGGAAGGAGGGAACTGATCCGACAAAGTTAGACAGGACGGTTTTCGTCATATCACTTTTAATCGGATTGGAAGCAGATGAGTTTTAAGATAAATTATGAAGAAATTTATTCCATTGCAAAGGATATTTATCTGCATCCTGAACTGGGATACAAGGAGTTCAGGACTTCAAAAATAGTTGAGGAGTTTATATTAAAATACTGTCCTGACATAAAAATTGAAAAATTTTCAGGAACAGGACTTAAAGTAAATTTGCCAAAAAATTCGGAAAACCAACTGAATATGGCATTTATTGCGGAACTGGATGCGGTATATACTCCTACTCATTTTCATGCTGACAGTGAAACCGGCGCGGCACACAACTGCGGACATTATTCCCAGGTCGGGATTGCCCTTACGCTCTTTAAGGAACTGGTATTAACGGAAGAATACAGGCATATCGGTTATAATATAAGTTTTATTTTCGTTCCTGCAGAAGAGTTTTTAGATCTTGAATACAGGAAAAATCTGAAACAGGAAGGGAAAATAAAATATTTTGGCGGGAAACCTGAAGCAATGAGGCTAGGTATTTTTGATGAGTTCGACTTTGGAATAGCAGTCCATTCAATGGGTGGAAAATATGAAAAAAGAACGGTGGAAATAAATTCAGACCTGGCAGGCTTCATGTATAAAAATTATACTTTTGCAGGAAAGGCCGCCCATGCAGGTTTTGCGCCTCAGCAAGGGATTAATGCCTACAGCATGTCCACTGTATTTAATGTGGCAGTAGGCCTTTTGAGACAGCATTTTGAGGAAAAGGAAATGGTAAGGATGAATCCTGTGATTTTAGAACATAAGATGGGTGTCAATGTTATTCCTCAGTCAATAAAAGTGGGGACGGATTTTCGTGCACAGTCTGTGGAATATATGCTTGAAGGATCAAAAAAGCTCGATAATGCCGCAAAAGGGGCGGCACTGTCCTTATCAGGGAAAGTAGCTGTAGAGACACAGACGGGATATCTTCCTTTTAAACAGGACAGATACCTCTCAGAGTTTGTGATGGATGAATTCAGGGAATCTCAGGAAATTGAAGATATAATAACCGGCAGGGCAATAAGTGCGGCAGGGGATATCGGAGACCTTTCGTACATGTTTCCATGTATTCAGATAGGATATAGCGGATTCGAGGGAACAATACATGGGGATGATTTTATAGATGAAGATCCTGAATATATATTTTCCATATTTCCTGAATTTGTTTTCAAGGTAATGAAGAGGATGTCAGGAAAAGTTGATAAAAATAAGCTGTACAGAAAAAGTTATGAAGAGTATGAAAAAGTAATAAATGAACTGGAAGGAGAAGGAAATGAAAAATAAGAATTTTATTTATTTGCTTGTATTTTCAGTAGTTGTAATACTTATTGCTGAAATGATTGGAATAAGGGCGATAATGGTAGGAAAAGTCAGAATAGGATTTCTTCCTCTTGTGTTTGCCCTTGCCATTACAATGCTGTTTGCAATGAAAGGTCTGAGAAAAGGCATTATAAAGAAAATATATTCGGAAGAGAATGTTAAATTTGCAGGGAAATATCTGATAATAATAATGCTTCCGCTTATGGCCAAATATGGAGCTGATGTGGCACCGAAACTTAAGGATATTCTGTCAATAGGATGGATATTCCTTATACAGGAAATAGGAAATCTCGGAACAATAGTTTTGGGCCTTCCTGTAGCTGTACTTATAGGTCTGAGAAGAGAAGCGATAGGTTCGACTCTTGGGCTTGGAAGGGAAGGGGAGCTGGCATATATTTCGGAAAAATACACGCTGAATTCACCTGAAGGTGAAGGAGTTCTTGCAATGTACATATTCGGAACTCTTTTTGGCGCACTGTTTTTCAGTATAGTGGCGCCTCTGTTTACATTTATGGGACTAAGTCCCGAAGCACTTGCCATAGCGTCAGGAATGGGTTCTGCAAGTATGATGACAGGAGCCAGTTCAAGTCTTGCGGCAGTATATCCGCAACTGAAGGAGACTATAAGGGCCTACGCTGCGGCAAGTCAGCTGCTTACAAGCTTTATAGGCACTTTTACAATGGTATTTCTGGCAGTTCCGCTGCAGAGATTCATGTATTCAAAATTGACTAAGGAGGGGAAGAAAGATGGCAGAAAATAATAACAGACAGGAATATGTAAAAATAGTACTGACACTTGTAATGAGCCTTTTACTTATTTTATTTACCCAGTGGGTAAAACTGATTAAAAATCCCAAATCAACGCCAATTACAAAAGAGACTGTATTTGGACTTGTAATTTTAGGGATATTCTCGATTTTAGGAATATTTATTCATGGACTTGTACAGAAATTGCCAATAAAAATAATAAAGGATTTCCCTATTTTAGGATGGGTTTCAATGGTTTCACTTGCTGTATGTGTAGTTTCCCCTCAGGTTATTGAAGCCATAAATTCTGTGGATTTTCTGTCAATTACAACACCGATACTGACTTATGCGGGAATGTCCGTAGCTGACAGGCTGGGTGACCTTAGAAAGGTATCGTGGAAAATAGCAATCGTTGGAATATTTGTATTTCTGGGAACGTATCTTGGCTCTGCAATACTGGCCCAGATAGGATTTTTCCTTTCAGGAAAGTAGGGTTATAAAAAATTATTATAAAATATA
>ERZ773068.1006-NODE-1006-length-14272-cov-3.039319_pt1 | contig 14272 bp, 10 predicted proteins | sample MGYA00580620_ERZ773068 | MGnify/ENA primary metagenome ERZ773068 (study PRJEB29015, sample SAMEA2737983) | human oral metagenome | biome: human oral; feature: human-associated habitat; material: dental | place: China | collected 2101 ... | reverse complement strand
AGCCCCGGCAGGGTCACGACGCCGACTCCCTCTCCGCCGAGGAAACGCACCCCGCTGCCCGGTTCACCGGGCTCCACAACCGCCCGGATGACCGCCCCATGGGTGACGTCAGGATCGTCACCGGCGTCTTTCGTGACCGCGGCCATCGCGCGACGGGGTTCAAGCTGCGACCGGGTGAGGGCGAATGCCGTCTGCCTACTCCCGGGCAGCACAATCTCCACGGGGTCGGGAAAGTCCCGGGTGTGCAGCGCGACGAAGGCGCTGGTCGCGGCGGCGCAGGCGCATGCCCCGGTCGTCCAGCCCGCCCGCAGCCGGGAGGTCTCCAGCTGGGCCTTGCGGCCACGTGGGCGCAGCGCATCCCTGCCCTCAGCCGCGAGATCGTCAGCAGCGGTCATTGGTGGTCTCAGCGCGGCTCGCCATCGCGTTGACGGCAGCCACCGTCATCGCTGAGCCTCCCCGACGGCCGAAGACCGTGATGTACTCCGCGCCGCACGGGTCCGCGACCAGGGCGTCCTTCGACTCCGCAGCACCGACGAACCCGACCGGGATGCCAACGATCGCCGCCGGCCTGGCCCCCGTCTCCCCCATCACCTCAAGCAGCCGGAACAGGGCGGTGGGCGCGTTGCCGATGGCGACGACGGAGCCGTCGAGGAGACCGTCCTTCTGCCACAGGTCAACCGCCGCGGCGGCCTTGGTGCTGCCCAGGGACTCCGCGATGGCGGACAGTCGGGGTTCCTTGATGTGGCAGACGACCTGGGTGTGTTCCGGCAGGCGGCTGCGGATGATGCCCGTCGCGACCATTGAGGAGTCGCACAGGATCGGCGCACCGGATTCCAGCGCTTGGAGCGCCGCCTGGGCCACTCCCGGCGTGAAGGCGATCATGTCGGCTATCGCGGGATCGGCTGCGGCGTGGATCATGCGCACCACCACATGCTCGACATCGTCGGGGAAACGCTCCAGATTGGATTCCTCACGGATGATCTCGAAGGAGCGGGCGTAGATCGCGCCCCCCGTCCTGATGTAGTCATGGGTCACGCCCTCAGGGTAGTGGGCAGGTTCCACGCCTGGTCAGCGGCCCCTGCCTCATCTCCAGCGCTTCCCCGACCCCGTCGGTGAGCCCGGGGACCGTGGGGCTAGGCTGACCGCGACAACTGACCATCAGCTTGCCGATCTGCGGGATTTCCGGTGCGCATCCGGGAGCGATGCCGCCGCTGTGACCACCGATGGGTGGGAGCCAGAGACTTCTCGGCCAGCCAGGATCGTGCGGACGCAGCACCCGTAAGGAGAGCTTCATGGGAGACAGCCGTGCTCTGATTGGCGTCGGGGTGGGTCCCGGCGACCCCGAGTTGGTGACGGTCAAGGCACTGCGTGTGTTGGAGGACGCCGACGTGATCTTGGTGCCGAGCACAGAGGCCCGCGCCAGCGGGGTGGGCCGGGCCGAGGAGATCGTGCTGCATCACCTCCCGGCCAAGTCCCCCGCGGTGAGGCGGATCCCCTTCTCCATGGCCGAGCGTCGGGGAGTTGGCGCTCAACGCTCCAGTGCCTGGGAGGTCTCAGCGCAGGCCGCAGTCGAGGCTTTCGAGCACGGCGCGCGCCTCGTCGCCTTCGCCACCGTCGGGGATCCCTCAGTGTTCTCCACCTTCTCCTATCTGTGCGACCTGGTGGCCGGGCGGATGGAGGTGGAGACCGAGGTTGTTCCCGGGATCACCGCGATGCAGGCCATCGCCGCCGCCAGCCGCACTCCCCTGGTTGAGGGCCAGGAAATCCTGTCCCTGGTGCCTTGGACCGTCGGTCCCCAGGCCCTCGCCCAGCTCTGTGAGGTGTCTGACACCGTCGTCGTCTACAAGGGCGGGCGGGAGATGACCGAGCTGCGGGAGGTCCTGGCGTCCCAGGGCCGGCTGGGTGAGGCCATCCTCGGCACCGACCTGGGGCTCGCCACCGAGCAGGTCGTCCCGTTGGCTGAGGTCAGTTGCCGCACACCCTATTTCAGCACCGTACTGGCTGCGCCGAGGCGTTCAACCACTGGAGGAAGAATATGAGCGGATTGAGGCTCAGCCCCAAGGGGCTTGTCGTTTTCGTGGGAGCAGGCCCCGGCGCCGACGACCTGATCACGTTGCGCGGTGCGCGGGTCATCGCGGAGGCTGACATCATCATCTGGGCCTCCTCCCTGGTCCATCCCGGGATCATCGCCGGGCGCAGGCCCGACGCGGAGGTGATCGACTCGGCCTCCATTCCGCTGGAGGATCTCGTCCCCCTCTACACCCGCGCCCGTGACGAGCAGCTGCTCGTCGCCCGCGTCCACACCGGCGACCCCGGCATCTACGGGGCGACGGCGGAGCAGCGTGACCTGTGCGCCCAGATCGGGATTCCCACCGAGACCATCCCCGGAATCTCGGCCTTCTCTGCGGCGGCCGCCCGCACAGATGTGGAGATCACCTTGCCGGAGGTGGCCCAGTCAATGATCCTCACCCGGTTGGAGGGCGGCCGCACCCCCATGCCGGACAGGGAGAACGTGCGGGCGTTTGCAGCCCACGGCACGACGATGGCCCTCTACCTGTCGGCGGCACGCAACAAGCAGTTGCAGGAGGCTCTGCTGGAGGGAGGCTACGACCCCGAGACTCCCTGCATCATCGGCTATCAGGTGACCTGGCCCGAGGAGCAGCTGTGGCGGGTGCCCCTCAGGGACCTCTCGGCCACGATGCGGGAGCACAAGCTGTGGAAGCACACGATCGTGCTCGTCGGCCCGGCTTTGGCGGAGGGGCCGGCGGCGCGACGCTCCCACCTGTACCACCCGGGGTTCGGGCACGGATACCGGGCGGCAGACAAGGAGGCAGTCGACGACCTGCGCAGGCACGGCGCAGTCAACTACACTCTGGGAGACAAAGAATGATCACTGTCTATGGACATCTCGGCGCCCCGCATGAGGAACTGCGACGCGCCGTCCGTGAGGCCGACGTGGTTGTCGGCGGTCGCCGCCACCTGGATGATCTTGAGGTTCCGCAGGAGAAGCGGATCGTGCTGGGCGGGCTGAGTGCGGCCGTGCAGCGGATCAGGGAGCTGCCCGGCGACACCGAGGTGGTGATCCTGGCATCCGGTGATCCCCTGTGGTTCGGGGTGGTGCGTCGGCTGCGCGCGGCGGGGCTCCGGCCCCGAGTCGTCACCCGCGCCTCCTCCGTCGCCGAGGCTTTCGCCCGCGTGGGCATGCCCTGGGAGGACGCCATCACGGTCTCCACCCACGGTCGGCCGGTGGAGCCCGCCATAGCGGCTGCCAAGCGCTACGCGAAGGTCGCGGTCATGACAGACCCGCGTGAGCCGCTCACCAGGCTGACCGAGCCCCTGGAGGGCCTGGAGCGGGTGTTCGTGCTTGCGGAACGGCTCGGGGAGGATGACGAGCGGGTGCGGATCCTGGGCGGCGGGGAGCTGGCCGCCGTCGAGGACGTGCGCCAGCCCAGCGTCGTGCTCATCCTGGAGCGGCATCCGGATGCCGAGTGGGATGAGGAGGCTGTCGACGCCTCCACCCCCAGACGGGTTGCCGCGCAGGAGGTGGCACGGGAGCGGTTGGCGGTCACCCCGCTGGCTGAGCTCATCATCGGGCAGGTCGCCGGCTCCGCCAACGCACGCCACCGGGCGGAGCAGATCGACGGACTGCTGGGGGCCACTCGGATCTACGACGGCCCGGCGGCCGAGGGGCTGAGGAGGGCTTTCGAGGAGTGCGACATGGTGATCTCCCATCTGGCTCTCGGTGCCACCACACGCATCATCGCCCCGCTGCTTGACTCGAAGAAGACCGACCCCGGAATCGTTGTGATCGATCAGGGCGGGAGGTTCGTGGTTCCCCTGACCGGTGGCCACACCGGCGGCGCCAATGAGCTCGCCCGGCGACTGGCTGAGGGGTTGGGGGCGACCGCAGTCCTGACCACTGCCACCGACTCGCTGGGCATCCCGGCCCTCGACACACTCGGCTGGGCGCACAGCGGGGACGTCGCAGGCGTGACCGGGGCGATGCTCGACGGCCGGTCAGTGCAGGTGATACGTGAGCATCCCTGGCCCCTGCCGCCGCTGCCCGGCAATGTGACCGAGGCCCTGCCCGAGGGTGAGGAGGCTGCGGCCCTGATCCTGATCACTGATCGTGACGCCGGTCAGCTGGAACCAGCCGGGTTGCCGCGTGTGGTGCTGCATCCCCCCTCCCTGGTGGTCGGCATGGGGTGCAACCGGGGCACCGCGGACGAGGTCCTCCGCACGCATCTGCAGGACGCCCTCGCCTCCGCCGGCCTGTCGATCCATTCGGTCTCCGCCCTGACCAGCGTCGACGCCAAGGCACACGAGGGTGGTCTCGTGCGGCTGGCCAAGCAGCTGGGCGTCCCCTTCGTCTGCTATGAGGCGGAGGAGCTGGCGGGGGTGGAGGTTCCCATGCCCTCGGACGTCGTCGCCGCCGAGGTTGGAACCGCCAGCGTCGCCGAGGCCTCCGTGATCACCCGTGGAGCGGAGCTGATCGTGCCGAAGCGCACATGCCCGGATGCGACCTGCGCGGTCGGCCGCATCCCAGCCCGTGGGGAGTTGCGCGTGGTCGGTCTCGGTCCCGGTCACCGGGATCTACTCACCCCGATGGCGAGGCAGGCTATCGAGAGCGCCACCCATGTCGTCGGCTACATCCCGTACGTGCGGCAGATTCGCGACCTGATCAGCCCACACGCCCAGACGTATGCGACCAAGATGGGTGGGGAGGAGGAGCGCACCGCCTACGCCATTGAGCGGGCGCGGGAGGGGCATGCCGTGGCCTTCGTCTGCTCCGGTGATCCCGCCATCTACGCGATGGCCTCGCCTGCGCTGGAGCAGGGAACCACCGGCATCGACGTCCGGGTCATCCCGGGCGTGACGGCGGAGCTGGCGGCCTCCGCGCTGCTGGGTGCCCCGTTGGGTCACGACCACGTGACCATCTCACTGTCGGACCTGCACACCCCCTGGGATGTCATCGAGAAGAGGCTGATGGCGGCAGCCGACGGGGACTTCGTGACGGTCCTGTACAACCCACGTTCCCGCACCCGCACCATGCATCTGCCGCGGGCGCTGGAGATCCTGGGGGCGAAACGCCCCGCGGATGTGCCCGTCATGGCCATCCACGAGGCATTCCGTCCGAAGCAGTACATCCGGTGGGCCCCGATCAGGGAGTTCAAACCAGAGTGGGTGAACATGCACACCATCGTCATCGTCGGCTCCTCCACCACGAAGCCGGTGGCCACCGGTGGGGGCGAGACGGCGATCGTGACGCCACGCGACTACCAGTGGATGGAAAGATTCCAGGAGGGTGGCCGCTGATGTCCGCGGGGCTGATGGGTGATGTGCCGTTGATCCTTGCGGCCCACGGCTCCCGCGATCCGGAGGGCGTGGCGGCCTGCCGTGCCGTCGCAGAGCGGGTGCGGGGTCTGCTGCCCGGGACGAGGATGGCCCTTGGCTTCGTCGAGTTGGCTGAGCCGAGCGTCGCCGAGGCTGTGGCGGAGGCAGTCGAGGGGCGGGAGGTCACCGGCGAGGTGGATGCCGTGCTCGTGCCGCTGATGCTCGCCACCGGAGAGCACGTCCGCGAGGACATCCCGAGGGCCATCGACGAGGGGCGGGGTGAAGCGCGCGTCCGATATGCGGCCTCGCTGCTGTCAAGTCCCCTGTTGATGTCAGCGATGCGCCACCGGATAGAAGAGGCTCTGGGCGACTGGCGAGCGAAGGACACCGCCTGCGTGTTCGTGGGTCGTGGCTCCCTGGTCACCGAGTCCAACGCAGAGCGCTACCGTCTGGCACGCACCCTCATGGAGGAGAGCGGGCTCGGCAGCATCCACCTCGGCTTCATCCAGGTGTCACGGCCCTCCGTCCCGGAGGCTTTGAACACTGCCATGGCCTCGGGAGCACGGCAGATCATCGTGGCTCCGCATTTCCTGTTCCCCGGAAAACTGCGCACCTGGAACCTGGATCAGGTCCGAGCCTGGGCCGAACAGCATCCTGAGGTGGAGGTGCGCGTCGCGGAGGTGATCGGCGACTGCGACGAGCTCGCACGGCTGATCGTGGACCGGTATGCGGAGGAGCTTGGATTGGAGGGGCTGGGCGACGGCGCACCCCGCTACCTGACCAGCCTCGGCCTCGCCGACCGGGATGTGCTTGTGGTGGGCGGTGGGATGGTCGCGGCCCGACGCATCCCCCGGCTGCTGGCCTCCGGCGCGAACGTGCGGGTGGTCGCACCGAATGTGGGGATCGCCGTCGGCCGTCTGGCCGCCCGTGGGGCGATCAGGGTCGAGCAGCGGGCAGCGCGCGCCGACGACGTGGCCGGGGCATGGTATGTCCTGGCGGCCAGCAACGATCCCACGGTCAATGAGATGATCGCGGCGGAGGCGGAGCGTCAGCACACCTTCTGCGTCAGGGCCGACCACGCTGCGGCCGGATCCGCAGCCACCCCAGCCACAGCCTCCGCAGGCGGGCTGACCGTCGCCGTGGTGGGCGACCGCAACCCTCGGCGATCAGTCAGGGTGCGTGACGAGTTGCTGCGCATACTGCAGGACTGAGCCGTGGATGGGGCCCGGCTGCCGTGACGTAGCCGAGCCCCATCGGTCCGCCGACTCATTCAGCGGCGAGGGCCTCCGTCGGCGTGGCGTTGGCAGCCCGGCGTCCAGGCAGCACCGAGGCCAGGGAAGCCGCCAGCACGCAGATGAGGATCAGGCCTCCCGTATACAGCAGGTCGATGGAGAAGACCGGCTGCACACCCAGGTTGGCCGGCATCATGCGCACCGCGGTGACGACGCCCAGCCAGCCGAAGCCCGCGCCGGCGGCGATACCAACCAGGATGCCGACCAGCGCCAGCAGCATCGCCTCCACCAGCAGCATCACCCGCAGGGATGAACGCTGCATGCCGAGGGCCCGCAGGAGAGCAGACTCCCGCTGTCGCTCCAGCACCGACAGTCCCAGAGTGTTGCCGACCCCGACCAGGGCGATCACCACCGCGACACCCAGCAGGCCCGTCAGCACCATCAGGGTCACATTCACAATCTCTGTGACCAAACCGGCCATAGACGCCGCGCCACTCATCTCGATTTTGTCCTTCACCGGTTCGACCGCCTTGATCACCCGATTGAGGTCTGTCCAGGAGGTCCGATCCGACATCTTCAGCCACAGCTCCCGCACCTCCTCGGCGCCGGTCAGCCTCTCATAGGTGCTCTCAGACACGGCAGCGGAGCCGTAGGGGACCTCTCGGTTGGTCTGGACCTTCAGCTTCTCGGCTCCGGGCAGGTCCACCGTCGCTGAGGTGAGCACCCCGGTGCTCACCATCAGAACGCCATCGGGCACATTCCGGCTCTTCGACAGCCCCAATTCGGCGCGGGCGGCGTTCACATTGCGCACCGACAGTATCTGGCCCTCGACCTGCACCTCCTTGCTGGGGACCTCCACCACGGATGTGATGCCCTCCATGGAGCGCATCTGCTCCTCAAACTTGGCGTCGATGGCCCCTTCCCTGGCCTGCAGGGAGATGTCGACGGGATAGCGGTCGTTGATGGCCTCCATCGCCGTGCTGCGGACTGTCGAGGCAGCCACCTGAAGCGTCACCACCAGCCCGACCGCGAGCATCAGGGCAACGGCGGTGGCAGAGGCGCGACGGGGGTTGCGAGCCGCATTCTTGGCCGCCAGCCGCACCGTCGGGCCCGCAAAGCCGAACAGCCTCCCAAAGAACCTCAGCAGCCACGGCACATAGAACGGCGCCGCCAGCAACAGCCCAATGGAGAGCGGGACACCACCGACCATGGCCCACACCAAACTGTTCTCCGGACTTGAGAAAGCCCGGAAGATGGCAAGCCCACCCGCTAGAAGAAACAACACGCAGAAGACGGCGCGAACGGCTCCAAGCCGCTTGGTCTCAGCGGCACTCGGCACCACCTGCAGGGCTTCCAGCGGCTTCACCCTGGTTGCTTTGAGCGATGGTCCCAGCACCGAGACCACGGTCGCTATGACACCCGCCAGGACCGCCCAGACCAGCTCCCCGAGGGGCATCACGAGACCCCAGTACAAAGACCCCGTGAGCTGGCCGATGATCACGCCAACCCCCGCGCCGATCAGCACGCCCAGCAGCGAACCGATCAGCCCCAGCACAATGGCCTCGATCAGCAGCCGTCCCGCAACCTGCCCAGTGGAGGCGCCCACCGCACGCAGCAGGCCGATCTGCCGGCGGCGCTGCGTGACCAGAATGGTGAAGGTGTTGGCGATGATGATCATCCCCACCACCAGAGCGATGCCGGCGAACCCCAGCAGCAGGTTGCGGAAGACGTCGAATCGGCCCGTCATCCCGTTGAGAACCTCAGTCCGATAGTCGGCGAGGCTCATAACCTTGAAGCCACCGATTCCCGCGTCATTCAACGCCTGGTCAATGGCCTTCACAGTTCCCTGGGGATCGCTGCTCTTGACGGCCCACAGGGTGGCGGCCATGTCATCGCCGGAGGGGGCGAGGTAAGCAGTTGAGGCATACAGGGTTGGGGCATCGTTGGTGAGTCCGACCACCGTGAACTTGCCGCCCTTCGAGGCCCCAACGTCAACGGTGAGCTGGTCGCCGACGGAGACGCCCAGCTTCCTGGCACCGTCCTTGGAGAGCGTGATCTCACTGGGAGAGGAGGGCCACGCTCCCTCCGCTAGGTTGGCCCAGCGGAACTCTTCGGAGGGCAGGCTCATCACATTGAAAATCACGGAGGCGTCCCCGTGGGTGAGGGGATCGGTCGTGAACGCTGCTGCATCCGCTGCGGTGACCCCCGCCGCGCCCCGAATGATCGATTCGACGCGCTTCGGATCCTCGGCAGATCCACTGACCACGACATCTGCCTTGGAGACCTGCAGCACGGAGGCGTTTGCGACTGAGTTCCCCTCGGTGCGAACCCCGACGAGGATGGCGGAGATGAATCCGACGCTGATGGCGATCGCCAACAGCGTCGCCACAAACCGGCCTGGATGCAGTCGGATCTCGTTGACGGCGTCTCGGAGCATCATGCCCCCAGTCGGCCGAGGCTGGCCAGCATGACATCAGCCGACGGGGAGGCCACATCGTCGACGATGCGCCCATCGGAGAGCACGAGCGCTCGGTCCGCGTAGGCTGCGGCCTTCGGGTCGTGCGTGACCATGATGATGGTCTGTCCCTGTTCCCTGGCACAGCGCTGCAGGTATTCCAGTAGCGCTGTGCCGGTGCGGGAGTCCAGTGCCCCGGTCGGTTCGTCGGCGAAGATCACCTGGGGGCGTGTGATGAGCGCCCGGGCGATGGCGACGCGCTGCTGCTGGCCGCCTGAGAGCTGGCTGGGCCGGTGCGTCATGCGATCAGCCAGGCCCAGGGAGGCGGTGACGTCCCCTAGGAGCGTCCTGTCCGGTTTCCGCCCCGCAAGCTCCAGCGGCAGCAGGATGTTCTGCTCTGCCGTCAGGGTGGGCAGGAGGTTGAAGGACTGGAACACGAAGCCGATCAGGTCACGCCGGACTCGCGTCACCTCCCGCTCCGGCAGCGCCGAGAGGTTGGACTCCCCCACCCAGGCGGAGCCCCTCGTGGCTCGATCCAACCCCGCCATGCAGTGCATGAGAGTGGATTTCCCCGAACCGGACGGCCCCATGATGGCGGTGAACGAGCCCGTCTGGATGCTCAAGGAGACGTCGTCGACGGCCACGACAGGACGTGGCCCACCCTCACCGAAAACTTTCGTCAGGTTCTGGGCGCCGCAGGCAGGTGCCTGGGCAGGAGAAGCAACAGACATGGTGTCTCACACCTTTCAGATTTCTCAGTGTTTCCCTGGAACAAGCTATTGGGCTGGGGCCTCGGGACGCATCGACCCACAGATGTGGGTTCAGGGAAGTTAACCAGACCCTGGGGAGAGAGCCCCTGATGCTCCCACTAGGGTTTACACGCAGCGGCAACCGACGTGCAGCCAGGCGAGCATGCCCTCGCAGACGGCCCCACGCCACGCCTTGTGACCCCTGATCTTGAAAATCAGACTGCACAGAGTTGGCAAACGCGGCCCGGATGCCATTAACTAATGGAAAACTATTGCAGTTAACTAGGGTTAAGATCTGAGTTATGACTAGTGCCACACACCTCGTGGGTACCCGCTGGGAGCCCATCGCACGCCGGTCAATGGAGAGGATTGTCGGCTGCCCGCTGCCGGGATGGAACCTCTGTGCGACCTCCTCCATCGTGATGGAGATTGATGCCGGACAGCCGTTGCCGAATGGCAACCAGCCCATGATGTGGGTGGTGCTGAACGGAACCATCACCACCATGGTGACCATCAAGAACAAAGCCCATATCGCGGGGTACCTCCAGGAGGGCGACATCTTCCTGAACACGACTCCTCGCGAATTCAACGAGTTGATGGGGCTGCCGAACAACCACCCGATCCTCGACTCCCCGCTGACGCTCGCCAGGAAACGCGGCATCGCCAAGGAGGACTCCACTTTGATCGGGTCCCCCATCCGGCTCCTCGCCGCCCTCGGGAAGCGGCACGGCGAGTGGAACCGCTTCGCGACCGTGTCTCTGCTGCGGCTGCTGTCCTATCACATGCACCGCGAGTACCAGTTCCTGACGATGAGCACGGAGGAGCGCTACCTGGCCTTCCTGCAGGAGTACCCGCGGCTCGCGGCTCGGCTGTCCCAGCGTGAGGTCGCGCAATACCTCGGCCTCACCCCCGTCGGCCTGAACCGGGTGGTGTCCCGGCTGCGGCAGCGTGGCGTCCTCCCGATGCCGACCAGCAACGCTGGATAGGAGACGCAGAGGCGGAGCGGCCGCGGTGGGAGAGCACCGCGGCCGTCTGAGACTTCAGAATCCGATGGACTTCAGGGTGTAGCGAATGGCCTGAGCCGACTCGTGCATGCAGCCGAGCTCCCCATCCGTCAGAGGCAGGCGCAGCAGCCTGCCCGTTCCGTGACGGTCGACGATCGTCGGCACCGACAGGCACACGTCGTTGATGCCGTACCAGTCCTCGACGAGGCTGGAGACCGGCAGGACCCGGTGCTCATCACGCAGCACCGACTCAATGATTCTGGCGGCGGCCACACCGATGGCGTAGTTCGTCGCCCCTTTGCCTGCGATCACCTCATAGGCGGCGTTGACCACCCGATCAGCAATCTCGTCGCGGGTGGCCTCGTCAAGCTTGCCGGTCTGACGCTCCCAATCCAACAGCGGAACCCCACCGATGGAGGCGGCGCTCCACAGCGGGATCTCGGAGTCCCCGTGCTCACCGGCGATGTAGGCGTGCACGTTGCCGACGGCCACCTCGCAGGCCTCCGCGACCAGGTAGCGCAGCCGCGACGAGTCCAGCACCGTCCCGGATCCGAACAGCTGGTTGCGGGGCAGGCCGCTGATCTTCAACGCGGCATAGGTGGTGACATCGACCGGGTTGGTGACCATCATGAAGATGGCCTCGGGGGATCGCTCCACCAGCGGCGGCACGACCTTCTTCATCAGGCTCACGGTTGATGCCGCCAAATCCATGCGGCTCTCACCGGGCCTCTGCTTCGCACCCGCGGTGATCACCACGACATCAGAGCCGCGCGTGACCTCGGGATCCTCCGACCCCTCAATGCGGGCCTGCGGCATGAACTGGCTACCGTGGGCCAAGTCAAGGGCCTCCGCCCGGACCTTCTCGGCGTTGATGTCGTGCAGCACCACATGCCGGGCGACACCACGCAGCAGACTGGCGTAGGCGAGCGAGGAGCCGACAGCTCCCGCTCCGATGATCGACAGCTTGTTGACTCCCCGAACGCTCATCTCAGGCTTGTCCTCCAAAAAGTGATGTTACCGATCCGTCGAGGAACACAGCGTTGATGGCCTGCGCAATGAGCGGGGCTATGGACAGCACCGTGAGGTTGGCAATGGGTTCGGCGGTGCGGATCGGCAAAGTGTTGGTGACGATGATCTCCGCCATGCCCGACTGGTTGAGCCGCTCCACCGCCGGTCCGGAGAACACGGCGTGGGTGGCGGCGCAGATGACTCTGCTGGCTCCGCGCTCATGCAGCGCGTGGGCTGCCTGCGTGATGGTGCCGGCGGTGTCGATCATGTCGTCGACGAGCAGGCAGGTCTTTCCCGCCACCTCGCCGACCACTTCATGCACGGCGACGGTGTTCGCCTTGTCGTGATCACGTCTTTTGTGGATGATGGCCAGGGGGCAGCCCATCTCGTCGGTCCACCTGTCCGCCAGCCCCACCCGGCCCGCATCCGGGGACACAATGCACATGCAGGAGGGATCGTAGTTCTGGCGGATGTAGTCGCTGAGGACCGGCAGCCCCCACAGGTGGTCGACCGGACCGTCGAAGAACCCTTGGATCTGAGAGGCGTGCAGATCCACCGACATGATCCGGTCCGCCCCTGCGGCCTTGTACAGATCCGCCACCAGCCGCGCCGAGATCGGTTCTCGTCCCAGGTGCTTCTTGTCCTGCCTGGCGTAGGGATAGAAGGGGGAGACGACGGTGATGCGCTTCGCGGAGGCCCGCTTCAGGGCATCGACCATGATGAGCTGCTCCATGATCCACTCGTTGACCGGCGCAGTGTGGGACTGGATGACGAAGGCATCACAGCCGCGCACCGACTCCTCGAACCGAACGTAGGTCTCGGAGTTGGCGTAGTTGAGGGCCCTTGTCGGCACCAGCTGCACGTCGAGCTGGCCGGCGATCTCGTCGGCCAGCTCAGGGTAGGCGCGCCCGGTGAAGAGCATGAGGTGCTTGCTGTTGGGAATCTGGTTGGTCATGAGCTAGGAGTCAGTCCTTCAGCTTGTCACGGGATTCGACGACGGCGGGGTGTGTGGCCCCGTCGCTCGCCTCCGCGGCCCGAGCGGCCTTCGAGTCGGGACGCCGCCTGGCGGTCCAGTCCTGCGAGTTGTGCTGGTGGCTGCGTGCGACGGCCAGGTTCCCGGGCGGCACGTCATCGGTGACGGTGGAGCCTGCCGCGACGAAGGCCCCATCGCCGACGTCGACGGGCGCCACCAGCACCGAGTTGGAGCCGATGAATGCTGACCGGCCGATGTGGGTGGTGGACTTGTTCACGCCGTCGTAGTTGGCGAAGATCGTACCTGCGCCGATGTTGGCGCCCTCCTCGATGATCCCGTCACCCACATAGCTGAGGTGCGGCACCTTCGCGCCGCCTTCGATGACGGAGTTCTTGGTCTCGACGAAGGCCCCGATCTTGCCGCCGGCTCCCAGCTGGGTTCCGGGCCGCAGATACGAGAACGGGCCGACGTTCGCGCCCTCACCGATGATGGCGAACGACCCGTGAGACCGGATCACGCGGGCATCCGGCCCGACCTCCACGTCCTGGAGAGTGGTGTCAGGGCCGATGACAGCGCCCTCGGCGACAGTCGTGGCCCCCTGGAGGATCACTCCTGGCATGAGGGTGACATCGGAGCTGAGATCGACATCGACATCCACCCAGGTGTTGCCCGGATCGACGACGGTGACCCCGTCACGCATCCAGCGGTGGAGGATGCGGCGGTTCAGCTCCCGGTTCATCCGCGCCAGCTGGATGCGGTCATTGACGCCCTCGGTCTGCCAGATGTCGTCGGTGATCATGGCCCCGACGCCACGGCCTTGGCTGTAGGCATAGCGGACGATGTCGGTCAGGTACTGCTCACCCTGGGCGTTGTCGGTGCTGAGCTGGCCCAGCCCCTCCCGGAGGGTGGCGGCGTCGAAGACGTAGATGCCGGAGTTGATCTCACGGATCAGCAGCTGCTCATCGGAGGCGTCCCGATGCTCAACGATTCCGGTGACCCTCCCCGCCGTGCGAACGATACGCCCGTAGCCGGTGGGGTCGTCGACCTCTGCGGTGAGCACGGTGACGGCGTTGGCCTCGGCTCGGTGGATGGACACCAGGTTGCGGAGGGTCTCCCCTGTCAGCAGCGGCACATCCCCGTAGGTGACGACGATCTCGCCGTCGAAGTCCGGAAGATCCCGCAGGCCGCATGCCACGGCATGACCGGTGCCGAGCTGCTGCTCCTGGACCGCGACGGAGACCGTCTGGTTCAGTGATTCGAGATGCTCGGCGACTTGGACCCGCTGATGCCCCACGACCACCACCAGGTGTCTCGGATCGAGTGCGGAGGCAGCGGACACGGCGTAGCTCAGCATCGATTTTCCGCACACCTCGTGCAGAAGCTTTGAGCGCCTGGACTTCATGCGCGTCCCACCGCCAGCGGCCAACACCACCACGGCCTGTACCGGGACCTGCCCGGATTCGATGCGATCTTCGGTCACTAGGTCCTCCCTGGCGGTTCGGCTGGCCCGGTCTTCC
>ERZ773068.1005-NODE-1005-length-14291-cov-10.759272_pt1 | contig 14291 bp, 10 predicted proteins | sample MGYA00580620_ERZ773068 | MGnify/ENA primary metagenome ERZ773068 (study PRJEB29015, sample SAMEA2737983) | human oral metagenome | biome: human oral; feature: human-associated habitat; material: dental | place: China | collected 2101 ... | reverse complement strand
CCGGCAAGGTCTTCCGCTCCGACGAGCTCGACGCCACCCACACCCCCGTCTTCCACCAGGTCGAGGGCCTGGCGGTGGACAAGGGTCTGACCATGGCGCACCTGAAGGGCGCGCTCGACCATTTCGCCCGAGCCATGTTCGGCCCCGAGGCGCGTACTCGCCTGCGACCCTCCTTCTTCCCCTTCACCGAGCCCAGTGCCGAGATGGACCTGTGGTTCCCCCAGAAGAAGGGCGGGGCCGGCTGGATCGAGTGGGGCGGCTGCGGCATGGTCAATCCCAACGTGCTCACCGCCTGCGGCATCGATCCCGAGGTCTACAACGGCTTCGCCTTCGGCATGGGACTGGAGCGCACACTCATGTTCCGTCACGGCATCGCCGACATGCACGACATCGTCGAGGGCGACATCCGCTTCTCCCAGCAGTTCGGCACCACCGGAAAGGGAAACTGACATGCCCTACGTACCCCTCGAATGGCTGCGCGAGCACGTCGATGTCCCCTCCGGAACCACGGCCGCCCAGCTCGCCGCTGACCTGGTCAAGGTGGGCCTGGAGGAGGAGCGGGTCGTCCCGCCGGCGGTGACCGGTCCGCTGGTCGTCGGCAAAGTGCTCACGCGCGAGGCCAAGAAGCAGAACAACGGCAAGGTGATCAACTACTGCCGCGTCGACGTCGGCGAGCACAACGACGCCCCCGGCACCGGCAAAGAGCCCTCGGAGCTGCCCAGTCGCGGCATCGTCTGCGGGGCGCACAACTTCGATGCCGGCGACAGCGTCGTGGTCTGCCTGCCGGGAGCCGTACTGCCCGGCGACTTCGCCATCTCCGCCCGAAAGACCTACGGTCACGTCTCGGACGGCATGATCTGCTCCGAGCGAGAGCTGGGTCTGGGCACGGACCACGACGGCATCATCGTGCTCGAGCAGTGGCTGGCCACCCATGGTCATGAGGGCGAGGAGCCGCCCGCGCCCGGGACGAACGCGATCCCGCTGCTCGGTCTGGGCGATGAGGTCCTGGAGATCAACATCACTCCGGACCGCGGTTACTGCTTCTCAATGCGCGGGGTCGCTCGCGAATACTCCCACTCCACCGGCGCCCGTTTCACCGACCCCGCCGACGGCACCGATAAGGGCCTGTATCCGCACGGCATCGCTCCCGTCGGCGAGGGCGGTTTCGATGTGAGCATCCCCGATGACCCCTCCCCGATCCATGGACGTCCTGGCGCGGACCGATACGTCGCCCGCATCGTGCGCGGCATCGACCCCATGGCACCGAGCCCGAAGTGGATGCGCGACCGGCTCACGGCTGCGGGTATGCGGCCGATCAGCCTCGCCGTGGACGTGACCAACTACGTGATGCTCGACCTGGGACAGCCTCTGCACGCCTTCGACCTGGCCAAGCTGCATGCTCCGATCGTCGTGCGCCGTGCCGAGGCGGGCGAGACCCTCGCCTTCCTCGATGACGTCACGCGCACCCTGGATGCCGAGGACCTCGTCATCTCCGATTCGCCGGTTTCAGAGGGGTCGCGAGCCCTGGTACTGGCCGGCGTCTTCGGCGGTGCCGACACCGAGGTCGATGAGGGCACTACCGACATCCTCATTGAGGCCGCCCACTTCGACCCGGTGTCGATCGCTCGCTCCTCCCGCCGTCATAAGCTGCCCACTGAGTCGGCCAAGCGCAACGAGCGCGGCGTGGACACCGAGCTGGCTCCCATCGCCGCTCAGCGCGCGGTCGACCTGTTGGTCGAGTACGGCGGCGGCGAGGCCGATGCGAAAGCCACCGATGTGAATCGCACCGTGGCTCCCGAGGCGATCGTCATCCGTGCCGATGCCGCCGAGCGCCTCACGGGCGTCTCCTACGGCGTTGAGCGGGTCGTCGAGCTGCTGGAGGCCATCGGCTGCACCGTGGAGTCTGTTGGGCGCGATGAGGCCGGTGATCAGCTGCTCGCCGTCACTCCGCCCACCTGGCGGCCGGACCTGGTCGGAGCTGCTCACTTCGCCGAGGAGGTCGCCCGCCTCGATGGATACGACCGCATTCCCGTCATCGTGCCCACCGCGCCGGCGGGGACGGGCCTGACTCCGCGTCAGAGCGCCCGCCGCGATATCGTGCGCGCCCTCGCCGATGCCGGCCTCGTCCAGGTGCTGTCCTACCCCTTCATCGGCGATGTGCACGATCTTCTCGAGATCCCCGCCGATGATCCGCGTCGCCGAGCGGTGCGCCTGGCGAATCCCCTGGCCGAGGATGCGCCGTATCTGCGTACCAGCGTGCTCGACTCCCTGGTGGAGACCGCTCGACGCAATGTCTCACGCGGACTGGGAGACGTCGCCGTCTATGAGCTCGGCACCGTCACCCGCCCCGCCGGTACCGTCCCCACTGCGATTCCCGGTGTCGACCGCCGTCCCGCCGATGAGGAGATCGCAGCGCTCAATGCGGGGATCCCGGATCAGCCGACGCATCTGGGGGCCGTACTGGTCGGCGATCGCGTTCGTCCGGGCGTGCTCGCCCAGGCCCGCGCGTGGGACTGGGCAGATGCCATCGAGGTCGTGCGGACCGTGGCCCGTGCCCTGGGCGTCGCCGTCGAGGTGATGGCTCCCGAGCAGCCCTGCAATCCCTGGCATCCCGGGCGCACTGCCGAGGTGCGTCTGCCGAGCACGCGCAAGGGCAGGGGCCTTCTGCCCGGGCCGGTCGTCGGATACGCCGGTGAGCTTCACCCGCGCATTGCCCGCGCGCTGGGACTTCCCGAACGCGCCTGCGCCGTTGAGATCGATCTGGAGACCCTGCTGGAGGCCGCTGAGGCCGCGGGCGTGCTCCAGGTGCGGGCGGTCTCGACCTTCCCCGCGGGTAAGGAGGACATCGCGCTCGTCGTCGATGAGTCGGTCACGGCGGCTGCGGTTGAGGCGGTCATCCGGGAGGCTGCGGGCGAACTTGCCGAGGACGTGCGTCTGTTCGATGTCTTCCGCGGGCCCCAGTTGGGGGAGGGGAGGAAGTCCCTGGCGTTCTCCCTGCGCCTGCGCGCAAAGGACCGCACTCTGACGGCCGATGAACTGGCCGGCGTGCGCAAGCGCGTCGTCAAGCGCGCCGCCAAGGGCCTGGGGGCGGAGCTGCGCGCCTGACACGTTGGGGCCTGTCCCTGATGCCTCTAGACCGGATGTCGGGTATCGGGCACTGCTGTGGTGGTCGTCACCTTTGATGGTCGCATCGTGAGTTCCGCACGGTGCTCGGCGCAAGCCGCAATACTTGCGCCCATGAAGATCCTTCTCACCGCTTCTTCCCGTCACGGCGCGACCGACGAGGTCGCCGCCGTTATCGCCGAGCAGTTGCGCGCCGCCGGACTCGAGGTCGATCACACCCGCCCCGAGGATGTCGCAGACGTCGAGGGCTACGACGCTTTCGTCCTGGGCAGCGCCGTGTACATGACGCGTTGGACTGAGGAGGCGGTGGACTTCACCCGCCGGTTCAGCAGCGCTCTGCGCGACCGTCCCGTGTGGGCGTTCTCGGTGGGGCTGTCCGGCCTGCCCAAGGGCAAGATCGCCGATCCCTACCGCATCGGCCCGGTCCTGCTATCGATCGATCCGGAGGATCACATCACGTTCCCGGGGCGTTTCGACCCCGGCGTGCTGAATGTGCGCGAACGCACCATCGCCCGCATGGGCGGCGCCACCGAGGGCGATTTCCTCGATCTCGAGGCCGTGCGCGCGTGGGGCGCCTCGGTGGCGGCCACCCTGTGCAATGGTTTGTGAGACGCGAATGGCGCTGTCGTGACTCTGTGTCTATCGGCCTATCGGTCTGTCGGTCTGTCGGCGTGACCGGTGTCCGGGTTCGGCTCCGGGCTCCTCTTCGGGTTCCGCGGGTACGTATTCCATCGGCCTTCCATCGGCTGCCGGCTCACTGTGTGAGGCGAGCTCCGCATCACCAACGGCGTGTGAGTGAGGCTACAGAATAGCCGAGTCCCACAGGGTCGTATTTCTATGCATCGTGACGTATGGTCATCGGTATGACGTGGACAGCAGCAGTCGCTGGAGCGACCGGGTACGCCGGGGGCGAGGTTCTCCGCCTTCTTGCGACTCATCCGGATATCGAGATCGGCGCCGTCACGGCGAACTCCTCGGCGGGCGACCGTCTCGGAAAGCACCATCCGCACCTGGTGTCCCTGGCGGACCGGCTCGTGGAGCCCACGGACGCCGGTCACCTCGCCGGACACGACATCGTCGTCTTCGCCCTGCCCCATGGGGCTTCGGGCGCGATCGCCGCGGCCATCGAGGATGCCGTGACGGAGGGCGCCTGGGGCGGGCCGCCGCCGCTCCTGATCGACTGCGGGGCCGATCACCGTCTGACGGACGCCGATGCCTGGGGGCGCTTCTACGGCACCCCGTATGCGGAAGCATGGACGTACGGCATGCCCGAACTCCTCCATGCGGATGAGACCAGCGCCGCCGCCCAGCGCTGTGAATTGGCCTCTGCCCGTCGCATAGCCGTTCCAGGATGCAACGTCACCGCGGTCACCCTCGCTGCCCAGCCGGGCGTTGCCGCCGGTCTGATCGACCCCTACCAGCTCACGGCCGTTCTCGCGGTCGGCTACTCCGGCGCGGGCAAGTCCCTCAAGCCCAATCTGACCGCAGCCGAGGCGCTCGGCAGCGCCCAGCCCTACGCCGTGGGCGGCACTCATCGCCATATTCCCGAGATCATCCAGAATCTGCACCTGGCGGGTGCGGACTCCGGGGGAGTACGACTGTCCTTCACCCCGATCCTGGTGCCCATGAGCCGGGGCATACTGGCCACGGTCACCGCTCCGGTCACTGACGTCGTCCTGGACTCCGAGCACCCGGACGAGGCCCTTCGCAGCGCCTGGCAGACGTGTTACGGCTCCGCAGACGAGGGGGAGCGGGTAGTCCGCCTCCTCGACGAGGGGACCTGGCCCACCACCGGGGCCGTTCTCGGCTCCGGACTGGCCGCCGTGCAGGTCGCCTACGACCGCGCCGCTGGCGTGGCCACCATGGTGTGCGCCATCGACAACCTCGGTAAGGGGACCGCCAGTGCGGCCGTGCAGTCTCTCAACCTCGCCCTGGGGCTTCCTGAGACCACGGGCGTCATCATGGAAGGGGTAGCCCCATGAGCGTGACCGCTGCCAAGGGATTCCGGGCGGCTGGAGTAGTGGCCGGGCTCAAGCCCTCCGGCAGTCCCGACCTGGCTCTGGTGGTCAACGACGGCCCGTTGGATGTGGCCGCAGGAGTCTTCACCACCAACCGATTCACCGCCGCACCCGTCGTCTGGTCCCGCGGCGTGATCGCCGGGGAGCAAGGGCGCCGCGGGGCGGCCCGCGCTGTCGTTCTCAACTCCGGCTCGGCCAATGCCTGCACCGGGACGCGGGGGGCGGACGACACCGCCGACACGGCCAAGCACGTTGCGGGTCTTCTGGGCGGCATCGACTCCGGGGACGTCCTGGTCTGCTCCACCGGTGTGATCGGTGTGCCGATCGACATGCCGACTCTTCTGGAGGGTGCCGGGATCGCGGCGGAGGCGCTGGCCTCCTCCGAGCGGGCAGGTCATGACGCCGCGGCCGCGATCATGACCACCGACACCGTCTCCAAGGAGGACGCGGTCACGGTCGCCGGCGCTGACGGCACCTGGACGATCGGCGGGATGATCAAGGGCGTGGGCATGCTCGCTCCCGGCATGGCGACCATGCTGTGTGTTCTTACCACCGACGCCATCGTCGAACCGAGCGCCGCCGAGCGCTCCCTGTCGGCGGCTGCGGGGCGTACGGTCAACCGCATCAACTCCGACGGCTGCATGTCCACCAACGACACCGTCCTCCTCCTGGCCTCGGGGGCCTCCGGCGTTGCTCCTGGACCCGAGGCCTTCGACGCCGCCGTTGCCGAGATCCTCGCCCGACTCGGTCGCCGCCTGGTCGCCGACGCCGAGGGCGCCACCCATGACATCGCCATCACCGTGAGCGGGGCGGTCAGCGAGGCCGCCGCCGAGGCGGCGGCCCGCACGGTTTCCACATCGAACCTTCTGAAATGCGCTGTCGCCGGCGGGGACGCCAATTGGGGGCGCGTTCTTTCCCAGCTGGGAACCGTCCCGGAGGAGACCTGCCCCTTCGACCCGGAGAAAGTCGATGTCACCATCAACGGCGTCACCATCTTCCGCCACGGAGGCCTGGGGGACAGTCGCGACCTGGTGGACATGAGTCCCCGCGAGACCCGGATCGACATCGACCTGTCCGCCGGTGACGCCCGCGCCACCGTGTGGACCAATGACCTCACCCACGGATACGTCACCATCAACGGGGACTACACGACATGACACACGCACACGCGGGCGCCGGCTCGGCCCCCGAGCTCTCCCCGGAGATCAAGGCCTCCGTCCTTCTTGAGGCCGTACCCTGGCTGCGCTCCTACAAGGGCGCCACCATGGTCATCAAGTACGGCGGTAACGCCATGGTCGATGAGGATCTCAAACGGGCCTTCGCACAGGACATCCTCTTCCTGCACCAGGTCGGCGTCAGACCCGTGGTCGTCCACGGCGGCGGTCCCCAGATCAACACGATGCTGAAGCGACTGGGCATCGATTCGGAGTTCCGCGGCGGCCTGCGGGTGACCACTCCCGAGGTCATGGATGTGGTCCGCATGGTCCTCACCGGTTCCGTCCAGCGCGAGCTGGTTTCCCTGCTCAACATCGACGGCACCGCCGCGGTGGGCATCAGCGGGGAGGACGGTGGCCTGCTGCGGGCCCGCCAGCGTCTGGCCACCGTGGACGGCCACAGCGTGGACGTCGGGCTGGTGGGCGATGTCGTCGACGTGCGCCCCGAGCCCATCATCGACCTGCTCGACCAGGGGCGGATCCCCGTCATCTCCTCGGTGGCGCCCCTGGTGACGGATTCGGTCACCGTCCTGAACGTCAATGCCGATACCGCGGCCGCGGCCATCGCCGTAGCCCTCAAGGCGCGGACGCTGCTCATGCTCACCGATGTCGAGGGGCTCTATTCCGCCTGGCCGGATCGCGGCTCGCTGGTGCCCTTCATCAGCGCCGACGCCCTCGAAGGGCTCCTGCCCTCTCTGGAGACCGGGATGATCCCGAAGATGGAGGCCTGCTTGCGGGCCGTACGCGGGGGAGTGGGGCAGGCCCACGTGGTCGATGGCCGCCAGGCTCACAGCATGCTCCTGGAGATCGTCACCGATGAGGGAGTCGGCACTGTTATTCACCCCGGGGACGCCCCGATCCCACCGTTGAACGGAGGCAGGAATCTATGACCCCCTCGTCCGCTGACACCGCTGCCTCCCACGAGGCCAGCGTCAATCAGGAATGGCTGCAGCGCTACGCGAATACCGTCATGAACACCTTCGGCACTCCGGGGCGCGTTCTCGTGCGCGGCCAGGGTGCCCATGTGTGGGATGCCGATGGCGCCGAGTACATCGACCTGCTCGCCGGCATCGCCGTGAACTGCCTGGGGCACGCCCACCCCGCAATCGTGGCGGCGGTCACCGAGCAGATCTCGACGCTGGGCCATATCTCCAACTTCTTCACCTCGCCGGCCCAGGTGCGCCTGGCGGAGGAGCTTGATGGCCTCGCGTTCCCCGCCGCCGGTCCGGGCGTCTCCAAAGCGTTCCTCGCCAACTCCGGCACCGAGGCCAACGAGGCCGCCTTCAAGATCGCCCGTCTCCATGGCGGTGCGGGCAGGCCGCGGATCCTCGCCCTGGAGAACGCCTTCCATGGGCGCACCATGGGCGCCCTGGCGCTGACGCACAAGGAGGCCTATCGCAGCCCCTTCGAGCCGCTGCCCGGCGGCGTGGAGTTCATCCCCGCCGGGGATGTCGAGGCTCTGCGGACCGCTCTCGGTCCCGATGTCGCCGCACTGATCGTTGAGCCGATCCAAGGCGAGGCGGGTGTGCAGGAGCTTCCGGCCGGTTATCTCGAAGCGGCCCGTGAACTCACCTCGGCCGCCGGCGCCCTGCTCATGATCGACGAGGTTCAGACCGGTATGGGGCGCACCGGCGCCTGGATGGCCCACCATGCACTCGCCCCGGACGTGACACCGGATGTCGTGACCCTGGCCAAGGGACTGGGCGGAGGCGTGCCCATAGGGGCGACCATTGCCACCGGGCGGGCGGCCGAGCTTCTCGGTCCCGGCCAGCACGGCACCACCTTTGGCGGCAACCCTGTTGCTGCAGCGGCTGCGCTGGCCGTCATCGACACCATTCGCGAACAGGGGCTGCTCCAACGAGTGAGTACTCTCGGCGATCGCTGGGCGGCCGCGCTGGGGGCGCTGGAGGGCGTCACCGAGGTTCGCGGGCGCGGCCTGCTGCGCGGTATCGGCCTGATCGACGGCGTCGGGCCGGCCTCTCAGGTTGCCGATGATCTCGCCCGGCGGGGCTTCATCGTCAATGCTCCCCGCCCGGACACCCTGAGACTGGCGCCTCCTTTCGTCCTGTCCGACGCCGATGCCGACGCCTTCACGACGACGTTGACGGAGGTCCTGATATCGCGCCTTCGGGACGGCTCCTCATGAGCCGGCTGCAGGCCTTTCCCGTGGTCGACGACAGCAGCGCCGCTGAATCGCCTGCATCGGCGCCGGCGACCAAGACGGCTCGCCACGGTCTTATCGCTCAGATCTTGGCCAAGGAGCGTATTCGATCGCAGGCCGAGCTGCGGCGTGCTCTGGCCGACCACGGCGTGTCGACCACTCAGGCGACGCTCTCGCGCGATCTTGTCGAGCTGCGCGCCACCAAAGTGCGCGGTCCCGGTGGCGTTCAGGTGTATGCGATTCCCGAGGCGGGCGCACCCGGCCAGCTTCGCCCCGGTGGGGCTGCCGTTCCTGAGAACGGCTCCATGGCCGAGCACACAACCCCTCGCCTGGCGCGCTGGTGCGCGGACCTGCTGGTCACAGCTGAATGGTCCGGCAGTCAACTGGTCCTGCGCACACCTGCTGGAGCCGCCCAGATGTTGGCGGGTGCTGTCGATGACGCCATGCTCCCCGGCGTCCTGGGCTGCATCGCCGGTGATGACACCGTTCTGGTCGTCGCGCGTTCTGAGGATGTGGCCAGCGGCTTGGCCGCGCATCTGCTGTCCCTGGCGGATCCTGGCGCCCGGCGCTGAGCCGCGACCGCCTTCCTCTCCCAGTCCCGCACGCTGCTGCGGCAGAGCAGCACCACCCAGAAAAGAGAAGACACATGAGTGTTCACAAGGACCGCGTTGTCCTCGCCTATTCAGGAGGGCTCGATACCTCCGTGGCCATCGGCTGGATCGGCGAGCAGACGGGCAGAGAGGTCGTTACAGTCGCCGTCGATGTCGGCCAGGGTGGAGAGGATCTTGACGTTATTCGCCGACGTGCGCTGGACTGCGGCGCGGTTGAGGCATATGTGGCCGATGCGCGTGAAGAATTCGCCGAAGACTTCTGCATGCCCGCGCTCAAGGCCAACGCCCTGTACGAGAACACCTATCCGCTGGTCTCGGCCCTGTCGCGTCCTGTCATCGCCAAGCATCTGGTGAAGGCTGCTCGCGAGTTCGGCGCCACTACTGTCGCTCATGGCTGCACCGGCAAGGGCAATGATCAAGTCCGCTTCGAGGTCGCCATCACCTCTATGGCTCCCGACATGGACTGCATCTCTCCGGTGCGCGACCTGGCCCTGACCCGCGATGTCGCCATCGAATACGCCGAGAAGCACGATCTGCCCATCGAGACCACTAAGCACAACCCATTCTCGATTGATCAGAATGTGTGGGGCCGCGCCATAGAAACCGGGTTCCTGGAAGACCTGTGGAATGCGCCGACTAAGGATGTCTACGTTTACACCGACGATCCCACCTACCCGCCGCTGCCGGACGAGGTCATTCTCACCTTTGAGGGCGGTATTCCGGTGGCGATCGATGGGAAGAGCGTGACTCCGCTGGAGGCCGTCCAGGAGATGAACCGTCGGGCGGGCGCTCAGGGCGTGGGGCGTATCGACACGGTCGAGGATCGGCTGGTCGGTATTAAATCCCGTGAGATCTATGAGGCTCCTGGGGCCGTCGCCCTCATTGAGGCGCACCGGGCATTGGAGGCGGTGACCCTGGAGCGCCTCCAACGTCGCTACAAGCGGCAGATGGAGCAGGTGTGGAGCGACCTGGTTTACGAGGCCCAGTGGTACTCCCCGCTCAAGCAGTCCATGGATGCCTTTATCGAGGACACGCAGAAATACGTTTCCGGCGATATCCGCATGGTGCTGCATGGTGGTCGTGCCACAGTCAACGGCCGGCGCTCCGAGTCGAGTCTGTACGATTTCGAACTGGCCACCTACGACACCGGCGACTCCTTCGACCAGTCCTCCTCCCGCGGGTTCATCGAGATCTACGGTATGCAGTCCAAGCTCGCGGCCGCCCGCGATGTGCGCATGGGCCAGGGCACTGGCTTCTGAGGCTTATGCAGCGCATTGAGATCATTGAGGTCGTCGCTGGATCGCTGGCGGGATCACGGTGCTGATTGCGATGTCCTTGATGAACCACTGCCTGGTTCATCAAGGACATCGCCGGCCGCCATACCTGATGGACAGCTGATGATTTGCTGATGGCCGTTCGAGGAATCCGAGCGACCGGATGGGCAGGGCGCCTGTCGGTTCGGTAGAGACCGACTCCCTTTCCCCGAGCTTCTGAAGAGTCCGATGAGGCTGGAGAAGCCGAGATTCATATGCTGCATGCGTTCAGGCCCGGGGAGATCTCCCCGGGCCTGAGCCACGCCGTGAGGCTCTGTTGGTCAGCGGTGTTCCTTCATTCTGCTTACGATGCGTGCAGCAATATGGACCGCCGCCGGGCTTCATGCCCGGACACCGCCCTGCGGCGCCGGCGATCTGATCACATGAGAGGATTCCCACGTGCCAATAGTCGAGGCTCGTTCCGGAGCCGCCGTCGTCGGCGCACGGCGCAGCCTCATGCCCGCGCTGGGCACGTGGGGCTTCATTGTCACATTCTCGGGTCAAGGGCTGCGCAATCTTGTCGGCTGGTGGGCATTCGGCGTCATCGCCGCGATCAGCGGCCTCATGCTCTTCGCTGTTTTCGTGCGTGAAGGTCATCGAGTGCCATGGCGGGCGCTGCCCCCAATAGCCAGCGCTTACACCGTCCTGTGCATGCTGAGCGTTATATGGTCCCATTACCCGCGTGAGACCATCCTTGCCGGGCTGCTCATGCTGGCCACCACCGCCTCAGGCGTTCTACTGGCCTGCGGCCTGTCCCTGCGTCAATTGACCGATGCGCTCAGCCGTGCCCTCGAGGCGACCCTGGTGCTCAGCTTCCTGCTCGAGCTCTATGTGGCGCTCGTTCTGCAGCATCCGCTGATTCCCGCCTATATGAGGGACTGGACCGAAGTTCCTCCCTCCTATATCTGGGTCGAGGGCAACATCTTCCGGGGCGGGCCCATCCAAGGCATTGTCGGCAACCGGAATCCGCTGGCATTCATCGCCCTGCTCACTTTGATCTGCGTGGCCGTGCGTTGGAGGGACAACCGGCTGAGATTGCCGAACTTCATCGTGTGGTCTGCGCTATCCGTCCTGACTCTCTTCCTGACCGGTTCGGCCACCGTCATCGTTGCGGCAGTTGTGAGCCTGGTCGTCATGTTGTTCCTATGGCTGTTGCGCCACGTTCCCATTGCTTTGCGGACCACTGTCATCGTCGTGGCCTCCACTCTGGGCGTGGGGTTAGTCGCTGTGGCGATCGGGTGGCACTCGCAACTGACCGCCTTGCTCGGGCGCAGTTCTGATATGACCGGTCGGTGGGAGATCTGGATGAAGGTGCTCGCCCTGTGGGAGCAGCACACGTTCCTCGGCTGGGGCTGGATCATGTACTGGGTACCGTGGATCCCCATGTTCGGCACGCTCGTCATCCGCCCAGACGGCACGCCGACGCTCAGTGCCCACAACGCCTATATTGAGGCCCTTTTCCAGACTGGCGTTGTGGGCGCCGCACTGATCGTGGTCCTCGTGCTGACGCTCACCTTCCGCTCGTTCAGGCTGGCCGTGCACTATCTGGACTCCGACGCCTCAGTGCTCCTGCCCGCCCTGCTCATGACCGCCATGGTCGTGCAGTCCATGACGGAGTCGCGTCTGCTGTCCGAAGGCAACTGGGTCACCGTGTGCGCCCTGGGCACCTGGCTCGGACTGCACGAGATCATCGAGCGCGAGCACAATGATCCCTGGGCGCTCGAGGAGAGCGTGTCCCGAGCACGCTGAGTAAGAGGGAATGGCTTCTTGCCCATGTTCCCCGCAAGGGGACGGGACATCGGCAAGCGGCATGCGATGCGGTGGCGCCCCGAGGATGGTGCGTGAACACCGGAAGAGCGTTCTCCGGCCCGCGCGCCGATGCGTCATGATGGGACCATGACTAGTGAGCAGAACCAGTACGAGTCCACCGGTGCCGGAGCCGGGATCAGCCTGTGGGGCGGACGCTTCACCGGTGGGCCTGCCGATGCGCTGGCGGCGCTGTCCGTCTCCACCCACTTCGACTGGCGCCTCGCCCGCTATGACATCGCCGGTTCGCGTGCCCACGCTCGGGCCCTGCGCGGTGCGGGTCTGCTCGACGATGCTCAGCTGGACGGCATGATCGGGGCTTTGGACCGTCTCGAGGAGGATGTCGTCACCGGCGTCTTCGCTCCGACTCCTGCTGACGAAGATGTTCACACGGCTCTGGAGCGCGGGCTCATGGAGCGCGCCGGGGAGGACCTGGGCGGCCGCCTGCGCGCGGGCCGCAGCCGCAACGACCAGATCGCGACTCTCATCCGCATGTACCTGCGCGACCAGGCGCGCCACATCGCCGGGCTCGTCCTGGACGTGGTCGACGCGCTCATCAACCAGGCCGCCGCCGCGGGCGAGGCCGTCATGCCCGGCCGCACCCACCTGCAGCACGCCCAACCGGTCCTGGTGGCCCACCAGCTGCTCGCCCACGCCTGGCCGCTCATGCGCGATGTGGAGCGCCTGGAGGACTTCGACGCCCGCGCCGCCGTCTCCCCGTACGGGTCCGGCGCCCTGGCGGGCAGCACTCTGGGCCTGGACCCTGACGCCGTGGCCGCCGACCTCGGCTTCTCGGCCGCCGTGGAGAACTCCATCGACGGCACGGCCTCGCGCGATGCGGTGGCGGAGTTCAGCTTCATCCTGGCGATGACCGCTGTGGACGTCTCCCGCCTGAGCGAGGAGATCATCATCTGGAACACCAAGGAGTTCGGATTCGTCACCCTGGACGACTCCTACTCCACCGGTTCCTCGATCATGCCCCAGAAGAAGAACCCGGACGTGGCCGAGCTCGCCCGCGGCAAGGCCGGCCGCCTCATCGGGGACCTGACGGGCCTGCTGGCCACTCTCAAGGCCCTGCCCCTGGCCTACGACCGCGACCTCCAGGAGGACAAGGAGCCGGTCTTCGACGCCGTCGACACCCTCGCCGTACTCCTGCCCGCCGTCGCCGGCATGGTGGACACCATGGCCCTGGACTACGGTCGCATGGCATCCCTGGCTCCCCAGGGCTTCTCCCTGGCCACCGACGTGGCCGAGTGGCTGGTACGGGGCGGCGTCCCCTTCCGGCAGGCCCACGAGATCTCCGGAGCCTGCGTGCGCGCCTGCGAGGAGCGCGGCATCGAGCTGTGGGACCTGAGCGACGAGGACTTCGCTGCCATCAATGCCCGCTTGACTCCTGGCGTGCGCGAGGTGCTCTCCGCCGAGGGCTCCGTGGCCGCCCGCACCGGCCACGGCGGCACCGCGCCCGTGCGCGTCCTGGAGCAACTGACTCGGGCCATCGCCCGTAGCGCCGAGTTGCGGGTCTTTGCCTGGGAGGGGTCCCTCCTCGACGGCCCCAGCGGGCCGCAGCTCGAGGAGGACGACGCACCGGAGCAGGCCTGATGCCCGGCGGCAGGGACATGGCCGGCGGAGGATCCGGTCTCACCCCGGACGTGGCAGAGGTGCTTGCCCGCGACAGCCTTCAGGCCGCCCCGGCCCTCCTGGGGGCCATCGTGACGACCACGTCGCCTGAGGGGACCGTCTCGGTGCGCCTGACCGAGGTGGAGGCCTACCGTGGTGAGGCCGACCCCGGCTCGCACGCCTTCCGGGGTCGTACGGCCCGCAATGCCTCCATGTTCGAGGCGGGCGGCATCATCTACGTCTATTTCACCTACGGCATGCACCACTGCGTCAACGTCGTCACCGGCCCCGAGGGCCTTTCCCGCGCCGTCCTGATGCGCGGGGGCGAGGTGGTGGCCGGAGTCGAGCTGGCCCGCCGTCGTCGGCCCGCCGCGCGGAACGACCGCGACCTGGCCCGTGGGCCGGCCCGTCTGTGCGCGGCGCTGGGG
>ERZ773068.994-NODE-994-length-14363-cov-5.859100_pt1 | contig 14363 bp, 31 predicted proteins | sample MGYA00580620_ERZ773068 | MGnify/ENA primary metagenome ERZ773068 (study PRJEB29015, sample SAMEA2737983) | human oral metagenome | biome: human oral; feature: human-associated habitat; material: dental | place: China | collected 2101 ... | reverse complement strand
AAAATCCTCAAAATTATTAATTTTTACTTTTTTTAAAAAATTACTATTTTTTTATTTTTTTTAATTATTTCTATGGTTTTTTAAAATATTTTTAAATTCATTTATGATCTGTATTTCGTCCAATCTCTACTTTGTGGCAGATTCCTGTTTCCAACAACTGTACTGTTGGCTGATTTATCATCTGCATATAACTTATCAGACTTCTGTCTATTGCATTGCCAATGAGCTAACTGCAAGTTCTTGATATCAGACGGATGACCGTTCCTATTAACTGGAATTACATGATCAATAACTGGACTCAATGGGTGCGGGTACTTTAATGACTTATCCACGGGGAGTCCGCATATTCCACAGGTGTTTCTTGTTTTAAGAATTATCTTCTTGTTTTTTTCAAAAGCAACTCGATGTGGTCCCGTTCTATCTTGCCGTAGGTTATTCATTGAGGGGGGCCTTTCTTTTTTAGGGTAGGGGGGGTGATATTTTTAATATCATTCTTTAGATAACCCAGGGTATTTTTTTCTCAAGCCTACCCTATTTTTTTTTTAAGGGGGAGGGTACTTGAATTTAACATATCTTATATTCTGTTAATTTAAACCATAGGGTCGTCTTCCTTACTCTCTCATAAGATGTATTTGATTTTGCTTAATATGAATTTACTTTTTTTTATTATGTTAAATAAATACTGCTAATAGCTGAAATTCAACATGCTATTATCTAACTCATCCTGCTTAAATCCTATATAACCTAAGGTAATATCTGGTGAAGAATGATTAAACAATTCCATCAATATCCCAACGTTCTGATTTTTTCTATAGTGATGATAACCAAAGGTCTTTCTCATTGAGTGAGTTCCGATATTGGTAAGACCTGTATGTTCTCCTGCATCTCTTAAAATCTGATAAGCAGCTACCCTGCCAATATGTGTTATCCTCAAGCCTTCGCTATTTACTTTTTTTCTGGAAGGAAATAGATAATCATAATCTTTCAGATCATTTTCTTTAATATAATGATCAAGGGCTTTTCTTAAGGCTGGATTAATAGCGAACCTTTTAGTCTTTCCAGTCTTACGTTCGGTCACTTCTATATGACTTCCCTTCACGCTCTTAACCTTTAAAGGAAGGATGTCGCTAATTCTCATACCAGAATACAATCCAGTGACCATCAACACATAATCTCGTTCATTCTTATCCTTTAGATAATCCTTCATGCGTTCGATATCATCTGTATCACGGATTGGTTCCACTTTTCGCACATCCTCACCTCCAATCAAACGAAAAAGGCAGGGTGTTCCTGCCTAGTCCTTATTATTCGATAATACTAGTATAACACCATTTTCCCAAAACAATCTCCGCATTTACTCCGCAATTTCTCCGCAATTTCTCCGCTTTTCGACAACTAGAACAGCATTTCTATATTGTTCAGCAAAGGCTAACAGGGCCATATTTCTCATCTCGAAATATCTCGTATTCTCGACATGTAGTAACCTAGCAATCTCATTATGTTGCAATTTAGGCTACCTGACATATCTATTAATTAAAATACAACGATAATCCGTATCAAATATATTGCTAATGGATTGCTCAATAGCTTCTAGTTCTGATGTTGCATCAGCTCTTCGAATCCCTAGCTTTTCTACCTGCTTACTAGGTCTTCCGCCTCCTCTTGGCTCAATCGTAAAGCTTTGAGTTATTTTTTGTTCGAGAGATTCACAAGCAATAATTTTCCAACGATGGTACTCTTCAAGCTTCGACTCCGCCCGTCTAATCGTCTCTTGCTCGTTTATTTCTGGTAAAAGCGGTATCCCCTCAGAACTATATTCCATAATACCTCCTTGAACTACTTTTTAATTGGTACTAGTCGGACAGACTCTTTCCATTTAATAAGCTTTCCGTTATTGTCATTATTATTGTGATAAGGCGGAAGTCTTGCGCCTTTAACTTCTCGATAGACTACTTTCTCTATCACTTTTATTAGTGGCATTTTTTTCTCTCTTTTATCAACCCATCCGATAAGCCATGAGGGGGGGACATCGTATGCTCTAGCAATTACTTCAATCTGCTTGATTGATGGAATCCCTCCTTTTTCATACAAGCGAATAGAGCTTTTAGATATGCCTGTGTCATTAGATACATCACTCACAGACAAGTCAAGATCTTCTCTCAACTCTTTTAACCTTAATTCCATTTCTGACCTTTCTTTATTATTCGACTTCAATAGGATAAAATTGACCGTAAGAATTATAGAGTGCATGCAATACTTGAACTGCCGCCCCACGGCTAGAAAATCGCATCGCTTTAACTTCGTCTGAAAATGAAGCTTTGATGCCGGTTCTATCAAAAGATACATTCATTAAATATTGTTTCTTTTGATTTTCTGTATGTTTTAAAATAAACATTTACTTCTCCAATTTCTTAAGCAACTCTTGCTTCTTCTTCTCAAGCTCAGCTTTTTTCTCAGGATTAGTTTCATTTTTATAGTCTGGCTCGCTCCATTCAGGGTTATTACCTGATGATTTTTTAGCGCTATTCATGTTCTTATTATTTTTCTTAGCTTGAAAATCACGTTGAGCTTGATAGGCTTGTTCCGGTGTTTTAATGCCTTGATCAATCCAATTATCCAAAATTCGTGCAATGTAATTAAATTTGCGTACATTGTTCGCAACAGCTATTTTAACAGCTTCAAGGAATAGGGCAGTAGAGACTTTTTGATTCAATAGATAGTCATCAATCATGTCAAATTCAAATTTTACAAGACCGCGACCTAGATTTGCTTCAATTTCTTGAACAAAATTTTGCTTATCTATTACTACTATATTATCTTTATCTTTTTCTCTATCTGTATCTATCTCTATATCTATATCTGTTGCGTTACTTTGCGTTACAGTAACGTTACTTGTAACGTTACCATTTTCAAGTAACTGCTTTTGTTTTTCTCGATAACGAGCAACTCTTTTTCTTGTTTGCTCTTTGGCTTTCTCCATTCCATCAACATTTTGGTGCTTTTCCCAATTTGGAAGAGAGATAATGCCGTTGATTATTTCGATCATGCCAAATTGCTCAAAAATCTGCAATGCTAGACGTATTGTTGCTAGTGGTCGACAAAAAATAGCAGCTAGCATCTCGTCAGTATAATGAACTTTATTAGTCATCATCAACAATCCGTTTCCCCCTTGCCTACCTGCTAGGGTCAAGATTTTAAACCAGATTACTAAGATGGCATCATGTTCAGGAAGTGAATCAATCAATCTGATTTTTTCGTCATCAAAAATATCTGTCGTAATTTTGATCCATTTAATTTCTGACATCCTTATATTCCCTTTCTATCGAGCGAGCCATTTCTTTGCTTGTTTTCTCTTAAATGCCACCTTCTCCATATCTTGCCAAGTTTTACGAGCCAAGGCTTCTACTAAATTCATTTTTTGGTTTTCGAGATTATCAATCTTTGCTTCGTATTCTTCCATATCATGATAGCAACGCTTGACTTCATCTTTGAGAAATGCATATTCCTCAATCACTGATTTTATATTTTCAATAAAATCATTATTTTTTAAATTTTCCATATTTTCTCCTTAAAAGGGCAGTTGGTCTCGCTCTGTATAATTTTTATACATCATGCGTATCCATATTCCGTCGATTTTCTCAAATTGGTCAAGAGTAAGATAATAAATCTGTTGTTCAAACCAATAAGCAAAATCGTCGAAATTATCGATTACAACAAAATTGTCATATACCTCAGCATAGTAATCATTTCCGTAAAAATTCCCGGAAATCGAATATACATAATAGTAATCTCTATGCTGACTTATTTTCCTGTAGATTTTTAATCTCATTTTTCAACCTCAAAATGGTAGTCCATCATCACTAACATCAGAGATATTTGGCGCTTGATCATATAGACTATTTGCATTAGCAGCATTGTCTTTCTTTTCCAAAGTCTGGAATTTTTCTACAACTACTTCGGTAACATAAACACGCTGACCTTGTTGATTTTCGTAATTTCTGGTCTGTATACGTCCAACTACAGCAATCAAAGCCCCTTTTTTAGTCCAATTAGCCAAATTTTCGGCGCTAGTTCCCCAAATCACACAATTGATGAAATCCGCTTCTCTCTCCCCATCGCTATTTTTAAAGTTGCGATTGACAGCCAAGTTAAATATAGCGACTGATTGACCGCTAGGAGTTTGTTTTAATTCTGCATCTCTTGTCATTCTGCCTATAATTGTTACATTATTGATCATTTTCCTCTCCCTTTCAAGTAATCCGGTATCTCGTCACCGATTCCTAATTGATTATATTGCTCTTCCGTCACCAGAAATTTACCATAGGCCCCAGCCGTGACTGTGTAGCGCCCGTCTATTATCTCTTTGTTTGTGATGTAGCCGTGCATTTCGGCGCCCGCATTATCGACCTGATAAATGATGATTGGCTGTTTGGGCTTGCTCAGAACCTCCCCTGCGTAAAACGAAACCACGCAAGAGGCTATGAAGAATATTAATTTAATATCTGTCATGGTCGACCTCCAAAAGTTCGGGATTTTCGTAAATGTTGCCAATGATTTCGTTCGTGTCGGTTTCTGACCACAAATAGCTTGCTAATTGCTCACTATCATTCATGATCAACCAAGCGCCCTCAATCATGGTTACAATGCCTACAACTATTTCATTTTCTGTTGTTGGTTGAGTTCGCACTTGTCTAACTAAATCCCCTTCAAAGATCTCTTGCCCGTTCTTATCCTTTAGGCCTGTCGATTGCATGAGTTCAACTTTATCCGCCCCACGTAGAAATGTGATGCCGTATCCAATAGATTCAAATTCGCCACGGTTAAAATTAATTTCATCCACTAAATACATTTCTTTATCAATCTTATCCCAAGCCCTATATTTTGGAATCATCTTGCACCTCCCATAAAATTATTAGCAACATTTTGTTGTTCTATATTGATTAATTTATTTTTATAATTTATCAACGGGTTCGTTATATCACTTAACAATGCAGGCCTCAAAATGATTTCATCTACTTTCAAAAATCTTTCATCACCTATTTTTAGTTTAATGTCATACCCGTTAGCGATATGTTCAAGGTCGTTTTTGGATAAAAATATTTCAAATTTGCTCATTCTTCCTTCCGCCTCCTCAAAGCGCCCATCTATTTTTGGGTTTATTTCTTTTAAATATAGGATTCTTCTTTTCTTTTTTCTTCTGCTTGTGATATTCACTGTCTTTATTGAAGATAATATCTTCATCTTCAATCAGTTCTCTAATAAATGGTTTGATTGGTTCCATTCTTTGCTCCTCTTCCTTAACCTTGACTGCAATTTCTAAGTAAAAGTCTTGATCAGGTATCTCTAACATTGCTGTAGTGGTTTTGCCATCAGAAGCAACAATAAGTTCGCCGATTGCCAAAATCAAGTCTCCGATTTTGCTATTTAGTGTTAATCCCATCACTCAACTTCCTAAAATTTTACAAACGTCATCCAATGAGTCGTCCCTCTTTGCTGACCAAATAAGGGCTTAAATGGTATTACCTCTAGTATTTTCTTTACATTTATCTGACAATCAGACCATTTAAAAACCAGTGTGCCTCCAACTTTTAGAACTCTCATACATTCATCAAAGCCTTTGGCCAAATCTTCCGACCAGGTGACTTTATCCAGCTGACCATACTGAGATTTCATGATTGAGTTTTTACCTGCCCATTTTAAATGAGGTGGGTCAAAAACAACCAAATTAAAAGTATTATTTTCAAATGGCATATCACGAAAATCGCTGACAACATCAGGATCTACGTTAACTTTTCTACCATGTATTTCAAACTTTTCTTTCCTAATATCCATAAAAGTTGTATGACTCTCGTTTTTATCAAACCAAAACATACGACTTCCACAACATGCGTCTAGTATTTTAATTTCTTCCATCACTCCACCTCCTCAACTTCAATCCCATCGCAGTCAAACACCCATCCGAACCCAGCATCTTCAAGCTCTTTGCGGGTGAATTTCGTATCATACAGTGAATTTTCTTCTGGATTTGAAAAAATGAAATTCTTTGATTTCTTATTACGATTTAAAACGCCTTGTCTCGTTAATGTATTTTTAACCCTCACCCGATACCGCTTCTCTTTCTCGACCTCGTAGCCGTCAAGCCATGCACGGACGAAAGTTTCAATGTTGCCTTCGTAGAACCAATCAGGAACTCTCTTATCATAATGATCTTCAATTGTTCTCATTGCTCCATAAACGTGAAAATTTTGTTCTTTTTTAAACTCTATATAATCTGCCACGAACTGCGGAATTGTTACTTTCAGTGGTTCTTCTAGCAACTTAATCAATTCCAACGCTGTTAATTTATCAATCATCGGTCTCGGTCTACTGCAATCTGAAGGTAAATTAGCAATACTCTCAATTAATTCCTGCTTATTCATTTTCATCCTCCCAATCCACTAAACGGCACGTCCCATTGGTAATCATCGTATTTTCTGGTTTCATTTTTTGTAATTTCTCCCTCGACTATTTCTACTTCCTGCGTAAATTGTAATCCTTGTTCGAATACAAAAATCTTAATATCGACATTATATTTTTTAGAAAACTCTTGATAATTCTCTGGGAATACACACCAAGCTTGTTTGAAATCATCTATTTCTATAATTTCAAAATCTTCTTCAAGCAAAATTTCTATTTTACTTTTATCAATAAATGCTCGTTTCGTTTTGTTTATATAAAAATAAGAATTAATTGAAGTTAATGTTAATATTAATGCTTGATCATCCATTTCTTCAGAAATAGTTACATCATCACTTCTAAATATTTCTTTCAAAAACGACTTAATATTTTCTCTTTTTCCTCTTAATTTAAGAGTTCCTTCAGCCCAGTTTGGCATTACCCCTTCACCTCCTCGACTCTAACGCCTTCACAATCAAACACCCAGCCGAACCCAGCGTCTTCTAATTGCTTTTTAGTAAAGTTTTCAGGGGTTCCATACACCATTTCAAAATCAAAATGATCGCTCCCTTGCCTGTACACAGTTTTCAACGATTGTGCGTTGCGCAATATCACTTCATACCGCTTCTCTTTCTCAACCTCGTAGCCATAAACAAAAGCTAAATGCAACTTTCTGAGATTATCTTCTGTCGCATATACCCAATCATAAATTTCACTTGGTACTGAGTCGTAATTTAACCCAAACAGGCCACTTTTTAGTTTACTCAACCAATCCGCCACAAATTGCGGTACGACTGGTTTTTGTGGCTCCGAATTAGTCAATTTTTCATATTCTCTGATAAAAATTTTTACGTTTGTGAAACTTGGGAAATATCCAAAAATTTGCATTCGGTTCATCAATGCCTTAACCAATTTTTTTTTATTCATTTTCCATCTCCTCTATCAACCAATCTAGGTTTTTACGTGCCTTCTTCAGGTCTTCCAGTCCGTTTTTCTTTGCTTCTCTTAAAATGTATTTCAAAGCGTTTCCTTTATAAAATCCCCTGATTTCTTCTGTTGTCATGAAATTACGGACAACATCAATCGCTTCAAGGCCGAACTTGCCTTGATAGTGATTTGGATTGTTAACCTTGTCTTCTTCAATCATTTCATCCAGCACTTGTTCATAAGATTTTTCTTTCATATCATTCTCCTTACTTTCGACACCCACTGAGATCTTCTTCATCCCAATTTCTCATTTTAAACGTCCGTTTTTTACGTTCTTCCTGGCTACGTAGGACCGCTTGACGTACAGCATATTCTTGCGCTGCCAAAACATACATTGCCTGCAGATCAAGCAACTCTTCTGCTTCACGCTTTTTCTCAGCCTTTCGCCATTCAAGATATTGGCAAAAAGCCCCCATCATGAAGAACATCATCAACGTAATAATTCCACCTAACACTTCACTCATTATTCAATCCAACCCTTTCTCTAATCAACTTATCATCTTGCTCAAGATATGAAATCCTGATAGCATTGTTTCTCATGCTGTCTCTGTTATCAGTTATTTGAGAGCGAAGATCTTTAATTTGATGATTTCTATCATCTTCAATCTTTACTACGAAAACAGCTGCGACAAGTAAGCAGAGACTCAAACCGATAACTATCAATTTTAAATCTGCCAATGTCCTACTCAAATACACATTCTCATTTTTTAAAAAATGTATCTCATCTCTAATACTCAAAACTTGTCCTCCTGCCCACTTCTTTAGAAATTAACATTCTATCTCCTTTTAAATAACAATATTTTCTTGAATGAATGTATCTAATTCATTCTTATCAATACGCTTCGTCCCATCAATTTTATAAAGATTTAAACCCATCTTTATCCATTTCCTGATAGTGTTCGAACTGCAATCGGCATAGTATGCAGCACTCTCAAGCGATAGCCAACGTTTTTCTGCCATCTCCTGGTCTAAGAATTCGGTGAACGATTCTTTAAATTGAGTTCGTACCACGGTTCTTATCCCATTTTCAAATTCTTCACTCAGAATATTCATCGCAAACTCCAATTTATGATATAATGTAGGTGTTTTATTTTATTGAGCACTTCACTTACTTTTGTGAAGTGTTTTTTAATTATCCAACCAAACTCATCTGTCCGTTGCGAGCTTTGATTTCAAGCTTGGTATTCGCTGATGGCTCCCAGCTATTCCAATAGTCAAATGCTTGCCCTTCATCCTTGCGCTTCAACAAGTCATAGCGAGGGATGCGGAAGTAATCTTTGAAATCTTTAGCAGCTTGAGCAAATACAGATTGCGCAAAATGTCGGTCACGGTATGCCTGGCTGTCTTTCCCACCAAGAAGAGCCACGACCTTTTTCTTACGTATTTTTTCCAATGCTAGACAGACTGAAGGGTTCACTGGTTGCTCATTTTTTAAATAGTCAACATCTATAGCTAAAGTTTCTTGGTTTTGCTTCAACTCTTTTTGAGTCTGCAAGACTTGAATTAAAATATCTTCCTGAGTGAGTTCATTTTGATTGACTTGCATAATTTCTGATGTCATAATAATTCTCCTTCTAAAATGTCGCTTTCTTTGCGAATGTCGTTCAAGTCATTGAAGAAACGAAGGCCACGGCTGATAAAGCTATCAAATTCATTTCGGATGATGCCATCTGCTTTCAAGACCTTCTCTTCATCAGCGTAGATCAGCCCACCCATACTTGCTAAGAAATCATTTCCCTTTTGTAGTAGGCTTGTGATATTCTTGTAAGCTGAAATCTGTTTCTGCACGCTATTAAGTTGCCCTTGCGATTCTTCAATCGCTCGTGTTAATTCATCATACTGAGCAGACTTTTGATCGACCTCTTCACGCTGGGCCAGTGTATCTTTCAGTTGCTTCTCGATAAATTCAGAACGCTCTTCCATTGCTTTTACAGATTTAGAGAGTTCCTTGTTCTTCTCTAACAACTGCTTATTTAGGTCCTGTGTAGCCTTGTAATCGTCAGGAATGACTTCCTTGATGGTTTCTTTCACTTCTACTTTGGAAGACTTGATTTTCTCATTTTCAGCTTTTAAAAGCTCATTTGCTTTTTGGCTAATTTTGAGTTTGTTTTTTAGTTCTTGCAATTCTCTGACAGTCGGACTGTCTCCTTGCTCAATCCTGTTAATTTGAGCCTTCTGTTCATTCTCTGGAAGACTTGCGATAAGATGAAGTGCTGTAGTTCCTAAATGTCGTAACGTTTCGACATTTGGCAATTCTTTAGCGATTTTCATTGACTTATAAGCAAAATCCTTGTCAAGGCCAAGTTTTTCGTGCCAGTCTCTAAATTCACCATGCGCCAAATCATTTTCTTTGACATGATTAAGGCGCCTGCCGATTTCCCAAATGGATTGACCTGCAATCTGTTTGTGGTGGCTGATTTCTAGCTCAATTTGAGTTAAATTATTTGATAAAGTGACTTCGTTCATTTCATACTCCTCAAATCTTTCCTACTCAATCCCATAATCTTCAATAACCTGAAGAATGAAACTGTTCGCTCGTGGACCTTTTGTCGTTCCACTTAAAATATTGGTAACTTCCTGTCGTTTAAAACCATAAGCGACCGCTAGAGTTGATTTTTTAATGCCTTTCTCTTTCAAAAAAGCATTAACCTTTTCACGACCGTTTGCGATATCTGGCATATATTTCTCCTTTCTATCTGAACTCGTCCAAGCTGACTTTCAGTGCATCAGCAATTTTGCACATATTCGTCCACGACATCTCTTTCAATCTTCCAGCCTTTAGGTTGGAAAAATTCGATTGATGGATTCCTGATTCTTTGGCCAATCTATACATAGACCAGTCTCTTAGTTTTAATTGATGTTCAATTTTATCCCACATTCAAAATACTATATATTGTGTTTCGACAATATATTTACTCCTTTCCTGTACAACATATTGACAAATAAAAGCATTTAAGCTATAATATATTTTGACTAAAACGTTTTGATAAGACCTTTCTAACTCCTTATGAAAATAACAAGTCAAATAATTAAGAAAGGAGAATTGTTTATGGCAAGAAATACTAAGCAAACCTCTGCTAAAGTCGCCACCAAAGCAAGTAAAGCTCTTCGTGACGGGCGTTCTTCTGCTCGAACAAAGTCTATCGCTGGCTCGGCACTTTCACAGACTCGTAAAAAGTAATACAATATAGTCTGTGTTTAGGATATAGCTTTTTCCCTTTTCAGAAACTTTTATAAGATTCTGGTCGGGGAAGAGCTTTTTTATTTCTTCGGGAACTTCCCGAATATCGCATTCCCCGAAAGAAATTTCTGAATCTATAGTAGTGATTCCACCGATTTTCATACTTGCGTCCCTCCCTCTTTACTTATTTGTAAATAAGAAACAACTAAATTTTTAACTATTTTTCTGCATTACGCTTGACAACTCACACCAAATCGGCTAAAATGAAAGCATAATAAAAACAATAATAAATCTATAAATACCGTTCGCCAAAACATTTTTTATGATTTATTTCTTAGTTGTTTTTTTAGTTATTTCTTACTTACAAAAAACATTTTACACCTTTTGGGATAATTAGTCAACCTTTTTACACCAAATTTGTTAAATTTTTTTGTAATGTCTTAGAAAGGTTGATTTAACAATGTTTGAGACATTTGAAAAAATTAAAGAATTAGCAAAAAATCGTGGAAAAGCTCTTGGACAAGTCGAAGAAGACTTAGGTTATGGCAGAAATACACTGTATAAGATAAAAAACTCTACGCCAAATGCTGAGCGTATCGCAGAAATTGCTAACTACTTCAATGTGTCCACCGACTACTTATTAGGACGCACTGATAATCCGAATATTGTAAAAAATGGTGATGCTTCTGCACCATTAGACCTCAGGGACATTGCTGCACAATCAATGTTATTTGACGGGAAGCCCCTGTCAGAGGAAGACATAGATTTTATTACAGCGGTCTTGGAGGCACACTTAAAAAATAAATAGAGGTGCTAATTATGACTGTGCAAGAATTGTGCGCCGTCGAAGGCGTTAACTTGTGCTATTTTGATGGGGAAGAATGGCATAGCCAAGGATTTTACAATCCAGTTTTAAATGTCCTAGCCTTAGATATCCGCTTATCTGATGATGATCAGAAAAAAGTGGCTTTACATGAGCTTGGACATAGAGAGCATCTGCCGTGTAATTACCAAACAAATAGGGAGAAATGTGAGTTACAAGCAAACAGAAACATGATACATCATTTGCTTGAAGCAGAACTCAAAGAACTAGATGATGTATCGAATTTTAATTATGTTCGTTTTATGGAAATGTACAAATTAAAAACCATCGCTGATGAAGAAATGGTAAAAGAGGAGTTTTATAATTTAATTAATAATATTTAAGGGAGATTATTATGGGATTTTTTGATAATGTTAAACAAGAAGCTAGTTTTTCTACTGCTTCTGGAACAAGTGGATTGAACTATGTTGTTCTTCAAGTGACTTTGAAAGAGAAGTTTTTTGGTACTGGCTCAGGTAATTTGACTGAGTTAGAAAATGTTATTAATAAGCAAGTAGCTAAAGGATATCGACTCCATACAATTAGCACAGCTAACGGGGGCAGTAAGGGTCTAGGTGGTGGAGATCGCATCCAGGCTACAATGGTCTTCGAAAAAATTATCTAAAATAAAAAAACCTCACACTCTCCGACGGCAATCTTGAGTGTGAGGAAACTTGTGATAAGAAAAGCCATTAAAAAGGTCTTTTTCTTATACCCATTTTAACAATAAATGAGGTAAAAATCAATGATTAAAAAATATAAAAAAGGTGACGGTTTTGCTTACTATTTTAAAGCATACCATGGGATTGATCCTTTGACTGGTAAGAAGATAGTAACTCTTAGACGTGGCTTTAAAACAGAACGAGAAGCTAGACTGTCCGAAGCCAAGTGCTTGGCTGATTATGAAAAGAAAACCTTTAGAAGCAGAAATACAACTACTACTTTCGAACAGGTATATGAAACCTGGAAAGAGCATTATAAAAATACAGTTAAAGAATCAACCTATGTAAGTCAAATTGACAAAGCAGATAGACTTATTATCCCTCGTTTTGGAGATAAGCCCATAAATAAAATTACTCTATCAATGTGTCAAGCTCAGGTCAATAAGTGGGCCGATGAGTATAAGAGATTTTTTGGAATCATCAGCATAGCCAATCAGATATTTGACTATGCTATATCCATGGAATTGATTGATAGCAATCCTATGAAAAAGACTCTTAAACCAAAAAGAAAAAAGAAAGATAAGGAAGAGCTTGAACAATTTTATAATAAAGAAGAGCTGAAGGCCTTTTTCGAAATGGTCCAGGAACTTGATGATATAGAAATGCTCACTTTCTTTCGTTTGTTAGCTTTCACTGGAATGAGGAAGAATGAAGTTGGTGCATTGAGATGGACTGATATTGACCTAGAAAATGGACAACTGAAAGTTAATCAAACACTGGCCAAGGGAGAGAACAATAAAATCATTTTTCAAACCCCAAAAACGAAAAAAAGCCAGCGAACAATAACGTTGGATCCTAAGACTATTGAAATACTGAAAGAATGGCACAAATACAGTACAAAAGGCTTACTATTTAAAAATGAATCAGGCAGCCCTAAAAGTATTGTGCATGTAAATAATTTATTGAATCGAGTTTGGAGAAGATATCCAGATTTCAAGCGTATCACTCCTCACGGATTCAGACACACTCACTGTTCCCTCTTGTTTGAGGCTGGGGCAACTATCAAAGAGGTTCAGGAACGACTAGGACATGAAAATATACAAACAACGATGGACATATATGCTCACGTTACCCAAAAAGCAAAAAATGAAGTTGCTGACAAATTCGCTTCATACATTGGTTTTTAAAATATGGGTATCACCGTGGGTATCAAAACAAAAAAATAGGCTCTCTGATTTCTCAGAAAGCCTTTTGTTTAGTGGTTTTATAACCTTATTTAGCGATTGGGTAAACAGAAACTTGTTTTTTATCGCGTCCCTTGCGTTCAAAGCGAACTACGCCTTCAACTTTTGCAAACAAAGTATCGTCTCCACCGCGGCCAACGTTTACACCTGGATAGATGTGAGTACCGCGTTGACGGTAAAGGATTGAGCCACCTGTAACAGTTTGACCGTCAGCAGCTTTAGCACCAAGACGTTTCGCTTGTGAGTCACGTCCGTTAGATGTAGAACCTCCACCTTTTTTGTGGGCGAATAATTGCAAGTTAGCAAGATTCATTTTTAACATAATGTTTTTCCTCCGTGTTAGTTTTCTGTGATAACTCTTGTTTGGACGAACTCTGATGAGTTCTCCGATAGGTTTGCCATTCCTAAGAAAAAGGATTCAAAGAAAAGCTGAGTCATTTCTCTCTGGTTCGGTGCAATATCTTTTGGGATCTCAACCCGTAAGAATCCACCTTGATCTTCGTTTAATTCTAAGGTCGGTTCATAGCCCGCAAATTTTTCAATTGAATTGACAAAATTTATGGCAAGCGTCGAAACCGATGCACACACGACATCAAAGCCGTATTCGCCGCTTCCGGCGTGTCCAGTAATCTCTGCACATCTCAGTTCGCCATCCTCAGCTCTCTCAAAGACTGCGTGTATCATGTGTTCTCCTGAAAATTAAGCGTTGATCGCGTTGATGACAACCTTAGTATATGGTTGACGGTGACCTTGTTTACGGTGACTGCCTTTTTTAGGTTTATATTTGAAAGTAACAACTTTCTTTTGTTTACCTTGTTTTTCAACAGTTCCGACAACAGTAGCTCCGCCAACAAGTGGAGTTCCGACAACAGTTTTTTCACCACCAACAAGAACAACTTCGTCAAAAGTAACATCTTGACCAGCTTCAACGTTCAATTTTTCAACGTAGATTGCTTGACCAACTTCAACTTTAACTTGTTTTCCGCCAGTTT
>ERZ773068.993-NODE-993-length-14366-cov-5.680386_pt1 | contig 14366 bp, 10 predicted proteins | sample MGYA00580620_ERZ773068 | MGnify/ENA primary metagenome ERZ773068 (study PRJEB29015, sample SAMEA2737983) | human oral metagenome | biome: human oral; feature: human-associated habitat; material: dental | place: China | collected 2101 ... | reverse complement strand
TGCCGTTGACGAAGGCCTCGAAGGTCAGCCCCGGATTGAGCCGCGAGCGCTCGTTGGGCATCTGGCCACTCAGGCCGCCGAAGCTGCGTGCCGGCGTGTTGCGCCGGGGTGGGGCATCGAGCCCCAGGTCGTCCGGATCATCCTCATCGGCCGGTGCTTCGCCGGCCATCAGGTCTTCCTCGCTGAGGTCGGCCAGGCTGGCTGCAGGGCGGGGCGCTTCACCGTGTAGACCAGCTGTCTTGCCAGGGCCGGAACCGACGCCAACATCAACGCCAGAACCAGAACTGACGCCAGCGCCCGCACCCGAACCCGCACCAGTACGGATACCAGCACCGACGCCAATGCCAGAACCGGCACCGGCGCCTGTACTGGAACCAGCGCCAGCACCCGGGGCAGGGGGCCGGTTCACGGCTGCATGTCCGGAACCGGCAGCGTGGCCGGCATTGCCATCCGGGGCATGTCCAGAAGCAGAGTGAGCCGTGTGTGCCGCAGCCGCCTGACCGCCTGCTACGGTACCTGTACCTGCGCCGGCGCCCGCCCGTGCAGCCGGTACGCCAGCGTGTCCCCCCGTGCCGGCCGTCGCCGATGCCTTGCCGGCGGCGCCCGGTCCGCCCGCTTTCGGCGTCACACCGATCTCCACCCGGACGGCCGGGTCGATCATCTCCCGCACCACCTGCTGGATCAGCTCCGCATACTGGTTGCGCACGATGTCGGCCTTGAACTGCGTGACCGCCCCCAGACGCAGCACGCATTCATTGGCGTCCAGCTCCAGAAAATCCAGCGGCTTGATCCAGGTATTGAAGGCCAGATCGGGCATGCGTGCGGCAACGGCCGTACGACAGGCTTCCCATTGTTCCTGCATGGTGGGGGTGACTCCGGGCAAAGACAGCAAGGTTTGAAGCGGGTGTGCGCGGGTATGCGCCTCGAGGTGGGCACGGGTGGTACCGGACCGCGCATGCCCGCGTCAGTCACAGTGGGCGGTTACTCACATGATTGTCCACAGGTTCGGGGCAGGGTGCCCAGGTCACGATCTGTGGGCAATGCGACCCGGACTGCTGCAGGCTCCTGCCATGCCGCGGTCTGGACAGATACCGGGCTTCAGAAGCGGGTTGTTGCAAAATACGACCATTCAGAGGTGTAAAGGGCGCATTTTGCAGGCAGTTGAGCACCTGATGCCGCAGTCTGTCAGCCCAGCGAACGGGTCGCGACGGCCCGCAGACGCGTGACCAGACAGCATGGCGCAGCACATCCGGTACCCGCCAGAGCGAACAGAATTCTAACTTATCCACAGGTTCGCTGCATCTATCCACAGGCCGTTCCGGTTGAGGTTGCGGGTAGCGGTCCGGATGACGCAGATGTTGTCCGAATGGTGCAGATGCAGGGTGTCGATATCGTTCAACAATGGCTGTTCCACGCTGTCTGGATAAGTTCGCAGATGCAGGGGAGGGCTGCATCCGTCGGGGGTACAGGGGCAGGGGTGGAGCCGGCTTCCGGTTCCGCGGCAACAGGCTGCATCCGTGGGCATACACGAGGCTTCATCCAAAACCGGGGAACAGAACCCTGGCAACGATGAAAACGCTTGCCAATGGGGCGTGGCTATTGACAGAAGCCCGTCTTTGCCCGTCAAATAGAGGGTTTCCGGAAAATCACGTCCGCGGCAGCCCAGCTTTTGAGGTGAATCGCGGCTTTTTTTGACGTACTCACCATGAAGCGCACCTATCAACCCTCCGTCTGCCGTCGTAAAAGAACCCATGGTTTTCTGGTTCGCCAGAAAACCCGTGGTGGCCGTGCCGTGCTGCGCGCCCGTCGTGCCAAAGGCCGTCACCGTCTGGCCGTCTGAACACCGACAGCCTCCCGAAGCGGCCCCCCGCATACTGCGGCAGGGGCCGTTTTCGTTTGGGGCCGGACTTTTGCGGTCTTCCCCTGGGACTTTGCTTCCAGCGTGTGTCATGGAGGCATTTGCCCCCGCGAAATCTCCGCCGCGCGTGCAGGACGTGCAGGACAGTCTCCGCATGAACAACCCTTGCCGGCAGTCCCCGAAGGACGTGCCTTCTTCGCCGGAAACTTCATCCCTGCAGGACCTGACCTCGCAGAACCAGGGCCATCCCGGTGCCGCAACGGCCAGAGCGTCCCGTCCTCGCCGAACCGGTGGCAGTACCCTGCGCCTGTCGGGACAGTTTCTGGAACTCACAGGTACTGTCCCGCCGGTCAAGCCCCTTTCCCGCACCGATTCCCTGCAGCTCAGCGTTCCCAAGCGTCTCGTCCGGGCTGCCATGCGCCGCAACACGGTCAAGCGTGTGCTGCGTGAAGCATGGCGACTGGCGCCCGATGCTGCACTGCTGCAGTCCGGCAACCGTGTCTGGCGCTTTCGCCTCAAGGCCCATCCCCTGGGCAGTCTGGCCGCCAAAAGCCAGTACGCCCGCGCCCAGATGCGTCTGCAGGCCCGAAAGGCTGTCTGGAAGGCTGCCCGAAATGCCCAGGCACCGGCCATGCTGCAAGCCGCTATCCAGACCACTACCCAGGCCGGAACGCAGAATGGCATGCAGACGGGGACACCAGCCCGCGACGCAGTGCCGTCCGGCAAGGCCGGCATACCGGCCCGTGCCGCTTCCCAGCCGTCTTTTGCCGACATCAAGCGCCAGTTGCGTGCCGAAGCCGACCGTTTGCTGGCAGATGCCGCCAGGCGCCTGAAAGATTTCCGCACCTCACCCGCCGGATCCCTTTCCAGCCGGAGCCGGGCATGAAACCGGCCCCCAGCCCGCTCACTCGTGCGCTGACCCTGGCCATTCGCGGCTATCAGCGCAGCTGGAGCGTGGTGTTTCCGCCCAGCTGCCGCTACTGGCCCAGCTGCTCGGAGTACGCCATCGAAGCCCTGCAGCTGCATGGTCCCGCCAGGGGAGGGTGGCTGGCCCTCAAACGCATCTGCCGCTGCCATCCCTGGGGTGGCCATGGTATCGATCCTGTTCCCGGTTCAGTCTCCGCCATGCGTCTGGCATCGTCCGGTGCTACCCCTTCCACCGGGGAAACGGCTGGTGCGCCTCCCGTTGACCCGGCAACCCGACGTGCTGCAGGACTTTCGCAAGGCTTCCCTGGCCTTTCCAATGACCTCACGATCCATCCGCCCAGCACATCGAACAGCCTGAACGACGGCCAGTATGCGGGCCACTCCGCCGTTTCGCACGCGGAAACCGGTAAAACATGATGCATAATTCTGGGTTACGGCGATCTTTGGGCCCATTCATGGCCACTTCCTGACGTCAGACTTGCGTCAGGCCCGCCAAACCCCATTTTTTCTCTTCACGGGCTGAATTACAGTGCCTTCGGGCCCACATCCGGGGTCAAGCTCGGGTATTCTTCAGCATCTCCGCTCACCGACCATATCCCCCCTACGATGCAGCAGTCCCACAAGACCGTTCTCTGGGTCATCCTTTCCATCTGCCTTGTCATGTTGTGGAACAACTGGCAGGAGCAGCATGGCCAGCCCACCCTGTTTGGCCAGAAACCCGCCCAGACAGCCCAGCAGCAGACCCAGGCCCAGCAGGGCAACGGCAACCAGGCTGCCGGCGCCGATGCCAGCATTCCCTCCGCACCGGCCAATGGCAGCAATGACGCCAGTGCCGCCGTGCCGGGCAACGAAGCCAGCCAGCCCGCAAAGGCCGGTGAAACTATCACCCTGCAGAACGATGTCATCAAGCTGGGCATCGATGCCGTCGGTGGCCAGATCAGCTACAGCGAGCTGCTCCACCACATCCACAACACGCAGGACCCCAACAGCGGCAATCTGGTCATCCAGTCCGACCGCCAGGGCACCTACTTCGTGGGCCAGACCGGTCTGGTGGGCGTGAAGGACGCCCCCAACCACACCACCCCCATGACGGTGGTGCGCAGGATCGAAACCAATGGCCAGACCACCGGTGTCGTGCTGGCGGCCGAAGGCGGTGGCCTGCGCATCGAGCGCACCTATCAGCTCTCGCCCGGCTCGTACGAGATCAAGGTCGACAACCGCGTCACCAATGTGGGTGAGCAGTCCGTCTCGCCCGCCCTGTACCTGCAGCTGACCCGCGATACCCACGAAGCCCCGGGCCAGTCCGGTTACTACAAGACCTACGCCGGCCCGGTGGTCTATACCGACGCCGACAAGTTCCAGAAGGTCTCCTTCGAAGACATCCAGAAGGGCAAGGCCAAACACTCCGGCAAGGCCACCGATGGCTGGGTGGGCATCATCCAGCACTACTTCGTTTCCGCCTGGGTGCCGAAGCAGGGCCAGGCCCGCGAGTATTACACCCGCAGCGTCGGCAACGGCCGCTATGCTGCCGGCGCCTATGAGCCGCTGGGCCAGATCAACGCCGGCCAGACCGTGGATGTGGGCGAGACGCTCTTCATCGGCCCGCAGGATCAGGACGTGCTGGCCAAGGTCGCCCCGGGGCTGGACCTGGTGGTGGACTACGGCTGGGTCACCGCCATCGCCAAGCCGCTCTTCTGGCTGCTGACCTTCCTGCACGGCATCCTCGGCAACTGGGGCTGGGCCATCGTGGCACTGACCATCCTGGTCAAGCTGGCCTTCTTCCCGCTGCAGGCCGCCAGCTACCGTTCCATGGCCAAGATGCGCAAGGTGCAGCCGCGCCTCAATGCCATCCGCGAGCGCTACGGCGACGACCGCATGAAGCTCAATCAGGCCATGATGGAGCTGTACAAGGAAGAGAAGATCAATCCGCTGGGCGGCTGCCTGCCCATCCTGGTGCAGATCCCCGTCTTCATCGCCCTGTACTGGGTGCTGCTTGCCTCGGTCGAAATCCGCAACGCGCCGTGGATCGGCTGGATTCATGACCTTTCCAGTCCCGACCCCTTCTACATCCTGCCGCTGCTGATGGCCGGCACGATGTTCCTGCAGACCCACCTCAACCCCAAACCGGCCGACCCCGTCCAGGCCAAGATGATGATGTTCATGCCGCTGATCTTCTCGGTCATGTTCTTCTTCTTCCCGTCGGGTCTGGTGCTGTACTGGGTGGTCAGCAACATCTTCTCCATCGTTCAGCAGTGGGTCATCACCCGCCACATCGAAGGCAAGCCCGTCTTCGGCAGGGCAGCGTGACAGCCTGACTGCTTCAATAGCCCAGACCGCAAAACGGCCACTCCTCACCGGGTGGCCGTTTTGCCATTCGTTCCAACCGAGGTGCATCCATGGACAACCGGTTTTCTCCCCTCTTCGAGCCGTTCACACTGAACAACGCCGTCACGATCGACAATCGCCTCGTCGTGGCCCCCATGACCCATTACAGCTCCCACGATGATGGTTCATTGAGTGACGAGGAACGGGCCTTCCTGGCTGGCCGGGCCACCGGTTTCGGGATGTTCATCACCGCCGCCACGCTGGTGTCTCCCGAAGGCAAGGCATTCACCGGCCAGCCCTATGCCTTCCGTGATGCCCACCTGCCCAGCCTCACCGAAACGGCCGCGCTCATCAAAGGGCAGGGGGCCAAGGCCATCCTGCAGATCCATCATGGCGGTGACCGGGCCATCGTGGATGGCGCTGTATCCCCGTCAGGCACGGGTACGACGCGCGCACTTGCCGACAATGAGATCCAGTCGCTGGTGACTGCTTTCGGCAAGGCCGCTGCCCTGGCCATCGACGCAGGCTTCGACGGTGTGGAAATTCATGGTGCCAACGGTTACCTGCTGCAGCAGTTTTTCTCGGCCCAGAGCAACCAGCGCACCGACCGTTGGGGTGGCTCCCTGCAAAACCGCATGCGCTTCCCGCTGGCTGTCGTCGATGCCGTGGTCGAGCAGAAACGCCGGGCGGGCCGCGATGATTTCATCATCGGTTACCGCTTCTCGCCGGAAGAAGCGGGTGATCAGGGCCTCACCATGGCCGATACGTTTGCCCTGGTCGATGCGCTGGTCCAGAAACCGCTGCAATATCTGCACGTATCGCTCTGGGATTTCCACCGCAAGGCACGCCGGGGGGCCGATACCAGCCTTACCCGCATCGAACTGCTGCACCGGCGCATTGCGGGCAGGCTGCCGCTGATTGGCGTGGGCTGCCTGCTCTCGGCCGATCAGGTGCTGCAGGCCCATGAAACGGGCTGGGCGGAATTCATTGCCGTTGGCAAGGCCGTGATGATCAACCCGTCCTTTGCCCTGCTGGTTCGCCATGGCGATACCGGCAGCATTGCCACCGCCATCGACCCGGCGCATCCCGAACGCTACCGCTACCCGGCCAACCTGTGGCAGCAGCAGCTGCGCGGATTGGCCTATCTGCCGCCCCTGAAGGACCGGGACTGGCAACCGGTGAACATCTGATTCCATTCATTCGCATTTTTGGGTTCCCGCCGTGCAAGACAAACGTCCCATCTGCGCCATCGCCACTGCGCCCGGCCAGGGTGCCATCGGTGTCGTCCGTGTTTCCGCGCCGGAAGGCGGCATCATCGAGGCCATTGCACATGAGGTGCTGGGTGCATCCCTTTCCGGTGCGGCGCCCAATATGCCGCCTGGTTCTGGCAAAACAGTCGGTATATCGCAGACCGTTTCCGGCATGGCTGTGACGAGTGTGGTGGCACATCGCCCCCTGAAACCCCGCCACGCCAGCTACGGCCCTTTCCTGGCCGAAGGCGGCCAGCCCATCGACTACGGCCTGGCCCTGTGGTTTCCTGCGCCGCATTCCTACACGGGCGAGCACATCTTCGAACTGCAGGGCCATGGTGGCCCCGTGGTGCAGCAGATTCTGCTGCGGCGCGTGCTGCAGGTGGGGCAGGCGCACGGCATTCGCCTGGCCGAGCCCGGAGAATTCACCGAACGGGCCTTTCTGAACGACAAGCTCGATCTCGTGCAGGCGGAGGCCGTGGCCGATCTCATCGAGGCCAGCACCGAACAGGCGGCCCGTTCCGCCACCCGCTCGCTGCAGGGCGTGTTTTCCAGCCAGATCGATGACCTGGCCGAACAGCTGCTCACGCTGCGCATGCTGGTCGAAGCCACGCTGGATTTCCCCGAAGAGGAAATCGATTTTCTGCAGAAGGCCGATGCAGCCGGGCGGCTGGACAGCATCGACCAGACCCTGCAGCAGCTTTTCCGCACGGCCCGGAGCGGTGCCCGGCTGCGTCAGGGCCTCAACGTCGTGCTGACCGGTGCGCCCAATGTGGGCAAATCCAGCCTGCTCAATGCACTGGCGGGTACCGACGTGGCCATCGTCACGCCCATTGCCGGCACCACCCGTGATCGTGTCATCGAACAGATCAGCATCGAGGGTGTGCCCATCAATCTCATCGACACTGCCGGCCTGCGGGAAACGGATGATCCGGTGGAGCGGATCGGCATCCAGCGTACCTGGACGGAAATCGAAAAGGCGGATGTGGTGGTGCACCTGCGGGCGGCGGATGAGGTGTTTCCGGCACGTGAGACAGGCGCGGACGTACAGGGGGGCAATGCGGATTATCCTTGCGTGACGGCGGAAACCGGACAGGTATCTGAATCAGGCGAGATTGTGTTGCCTGCACCTGCGTCTGCAGGAAGCACGACGGACACTGTGGCTGATCTGGAGCAGGTCATCGATGCCCGTGTTCCGGCCAGTGCTGCGCGGCTGACCGTCATCAACAAGATCGATCTGGTGCCGGCTGGTGTGGCTGCAAGTGCTGGCGTGAAGGGGGAATCCGCACACACGGATGGTCAGCAAAACCAGGGAGTCATGCGCCTGGATAACCCCTCAACAGGCAATGAAATCGACGCCCGGGTAACTTCACCCTCTCTGGCAGCCGGCGTTCAGTCTGTTCTGGTTTCAGGTGACACGGCGAAAGGTGATGCAACCGCGCCTGCGCAGCGCGAAACCCTGTGTCTTTCCGCCAAAACCGGCCAAGGCATCGACGCCTTCCGCCAGAAACTGCTCGACATTGCCGGCTTTCAGCCTGGCCAGGAAGGCGTCTTCATCGCCCGCGAGCGCCACCTGCAGGCACTTTCCGAAGCATTGCAGCACCTGCAGAACGCCCGCCACCACGTGGCGCTGGGAGACCAGTCCCTCGATCTCTTTGCCGAGGAACTGCGACTGGCTCATCAGGCGCTGGGGCGGATCACTGGTGCCGTTACGGCCGATGAGCTGCTGGGGGTGATCTTCAGCCGGTTCTGTATCGGGAAGTGACGACATGCTGAACTGCCCGTCCGGACATGGTGTTCAGAAAGTCGTGGGACTTTTGAAGAGGCCCCCATGGGGCAGGGCGAAACATGCTTTCAATCCACCGGTAAACCGGCATCTTTCAGTCGTCGGACCAGTGCCGGGCGTTTGCCATGTACAGCAAGAAAATGGCGCAGTTTTTTCCTGAATACCTCCGGACTGGAAACCAGTGCATTTCCCTCGGAAAGTTCGCTCAATATGCGCAGTGCCTGGTCATAGCCGGATGCGCAGCCTCGTGAAGCTTCCTGGTCGGCATTTTTCCAGTACCGGTTTTCGTTGTTCATCATCCTGCGCAATTCTGCATGGCGTTTTTGACGCTGCCGGGTTTCATGTTGCCTGCGTTCCTGTTCTTCACGGGCGAGCCTGGCCGCGGACGCTGACTTCGCCAGTTCACGCAGTTCTCCGACTGTGCGCCGGCTGGTATATGATGAAACCATGGGCCTCTGTTGTCTGAGCCATGTCAAGTAACGATTTCTTGCCAGGGAAATGGCTTTTTGACTCTGGTCCGTGACAAGCAGCTGCAGGATGTTGTGCATGTCCGGTACGGTCCAGCCATCGAGCCAGACATTCATATCATGCGTATCGGTTCTGGTTTGTGTCGGAATCCTTGCGCTGTTGACAGCGGCAGCCTCGATGAGATCGGGATCGATTTCCAGAAATTTTGCCAGGGCCTTCTGGGCAGGGGACATCTCTTTCATACCTGGCGGCAGCTCTGGTTCCAATACGAATTTTTTCATTGAATGGCCTGCAGCCAGCCAGCCCAGATATAAAGAACGCATATCACCGGCCATCAGCTCATCACGAATTGGTATCAGGCGCTGCAGCCATCCGGTACCGTCATCTTCTGCGTAGCGGTCGTCGTCAAAGGGTTCGTCGCTTGCCAGCCAGTCTATGATCCAGTGTGTGTTGGTCGAAGTGGCAAAAAGCGAAGCTCTGTTTTTGAATGGATCAATATCTTCCTTGCTGAAGGAAGACTTCGGCAGCTTCAGAGAAAACGTGCATTGCCCCCAGTCGGCCAGATAGACATGAGCGTCGAAGTAGCGCTTCATCCAGTCCTGCGGATCGGCCTTGAGGGCTCCCCAGTGATAGTGATTGGTAAAGCTGTATGGCGTAATGATGCCACGTGTGGATACCGCACGCAGTTTTTCCATTTCCCTGCTGGTCAATGGTCGGTCGATGGCTGCAAACTCGTAGAACTGATATTCGCTCATGTTGCTCGTATGGATGTGTTCCACGCCTGATCATGCGTGGTTACCGGATACTTTTCCATGTGGGCTGATTCTGCCTCATCATGTTCCATGGGGCCAGCATGAGGACGAATGAGTAATGGCTATCCATCAATCACGGAAGACTATGGTAATTTGTAATTTGATTGATCAAATCAAACACAACATCTAGTGTTCCTGTGTTCTAATCACCACTAAATAACGTGCCTTGTGGTGAGGGTCATGCAGCAGCTACGGTTCACATCTGAACAGATCGTCTGGCAGGAGGTACCCGGCGAGGTATCGCTGGCCTTTCTGTTCTCCGGCTGCCCGCTGCGTTGCAGGGGCTGCCACAGTGCGGACAGCTGGAAGGCCGGCCTGGGTAGCGTACTGACTGAAGACTATCTGCAGAGCTGTCTGTCCCGTTACCGTGGCCTGATCAGCTGTGTGCTGTTCATGGGGGGTGAATGGCTGCCGGAGCCGCTGGAACGCCTGCTGGTGGCCGTCACCCGCGCCGGCCTGAAAACCTGCCTTTATACCGGCCTGGAACGTGACGAACTGGAAGCGCAGTCCGGTTGCTTCATTCCCCATCTCACCTACCTGAAGACCGGCCGCTGGATGCCGGAGCAGGGCGGACTGGACAGCCCCACCACCAACCAGCGTTTCATTCACGTGCCTTCCGGTGACGTGCTCAATCACCTGTTCATCCGGGAAGCGGCTCCTGCACCTGCCCGGAAGCGGGTCATTCCCCTTGTCCAGCCAGGGGATTCCGCGTTCCGCTCAGGTGTCCTGCAGGCGGCCTGACAGGCGCCTTCAGTCATCCATGCTTTTGAAGCAGGGTTCCGGTGCATTCCGATGCGGCTGGAACCATGGTTCGGCCCATTGTGCCGGGCCTCTTTCCATCATCGTCATTCATCAGGAGATCCCCATGATTCGGCTGCATCCCGAACAGCTGCGCGGAAAACTGCAATTCATCAACGACTACATCGGCGCCCACAACGCGGCCGACGGTTCCCGCATGGACGCCAATGCCAACGTGACGCAGAAGAACATTGCCACGATGGAAACGGAGCTGATGAAGGATTTCTTCGTGCAGATCAACCGTCAGCTGGTCTCCCGCAAGATTGCCGAATGCTTCGACCAGGCCACTGCCGACGAATACATCCGCCAGATCGAGGCGCATGAAATCTACGTCCACGATGAGACCAGCCTCAAGCCCTACTGTGTGTCGGTCACGCTCTATCCGTTTCTCACGCACGGCCTGACGAAGCTGGGGGGCGAATCCAAAGCGCCCGAGCATCTGGCCTCATTCTGCGGCTCGTTCATCAATCTGGTGTTTGCCATCAGCGCCCAGTTTGCCGGTGCCGTGGCCACCGTGGAGTTTCTCACCTACTTCGACCATTTTGCCCGCAAGGACTTTGGCGATGACTATCTGACCACCCATGCCGACGAGGTGGCCAACCACCTGCAGCAGGTGGTCTACAGCATCAACCAGCCGGCGGCGGCGCGTGGCTACCAGAGTGCGTTCTGGAATATCTCGGTGTACGACCGCTACTACTTCGAGGCCATGTTCGGGGACTTCGTGTTTCCGGACTTCAGCAAGCCCAACTGGGACAGCGTGGCCAGACTGCAGCTTTTCTTCCTGAAATGGTTCAACCAGGAGCGCACCAGAGCGGTGCTGACCTTCCCGGTGGTGACGGCCGCCATGCTGACCGACGGCGGCAAGTGCAAGGATGATGTCTTTGCCAGCCAGATGGCCCATGAGCTGGCCGAAGGCAATTCCTTCTTCGTGTACCTGTCGGACAACCCGGATTCACTGGCCTCCTGCTGCCGCCTGCGCAACGCCATCGAGGACCGTACCTTTTCCTATACGCTGGGGGCAGGGGGAGTGGCCACCGGTTCCATCAATGTCATCACCCTCAACATGAACCGGCTGGAACAGGACGGGCGTGATCTGGCAACAGAGGTGGCGAAGATTCACAAATACCAGTTTGCCTACCGCCGGCTGATGGAAGAATATCAGGCTGCCCACATGCTGCCCGTCTACGATGCCGGGTTCATCACGCTGGACAAGCAGTTTCTCACTATCGGCATCAATGGCATGGCCGAGGCGGCCGAAGCCTGCGGCATCACCGTGGGCTACAACGACGACTATGTTCGCTTCGTGCAGGACCGGCTGAAAATCATCTTCGAGGCCAACCAGGCCGCCAGCCGCCATTACGGCGTTAAATTCAACACCGAATTCGTGCCGGCCGAAAACCTCGGTGTCAAGAACGCCCGCTGGGACCGTGCCGATGGCTACAAGGTCAGTCGTGATTGCTACAACTCCTACTTCTACGTCGTGGAAGACGAGGAAATCAACGCGCTGGACAAGTTCCTGCTGCATGGCCGCGAGCTGGTGGACTGGCTCGATGGCGGCTCGGCCCTGCACCTGAACCTCGACGAAGCGCTGCCCGAATCCGGCTACCGCTCATTGCTGGACATTGCGGCGCGAACTGGCTGCAACTATTTCTGCATCAATGTCCGCATCACCATCTGCAACGAATGCGGTCACATCGACAAGCGTACCCTGCACGCCTGCAGCCATTGCGGCTCGGACGATATCGATTACGGAACGCGCGTCATCGGCTACCTGAAGCGCGTGTCTGCCTTCAGCAGTGGCCGGCGACGGGAGCATGCCTTGCGGCACTATCACCGCAAGGCGGCCTGAATATAAGGGGTATCGCCGTAGGGGATCTTCGGTGAGCACGGAGGCCATTTGCCTTGTGACCATTCGTTCCGTCTGGCCGTCAACCCCCATTCTTCAGTCTGTCCTGAAATCCACGGATGATCTGGTGATGTGACGATGCTGCAGGCGTCAGGCGTCTGCTTTCTGACTGGCCTTTCTGGAGAACCGGGCAGCGTTCTTCGCCACCGCCACCATCATCCCCAGCCCGTACTCGAAGCTGGCTTCATCCAACCCGAACTTCGGATGATGGTGCGGATAGCTGAATTCGGCATTGGATGCCCCGATGAACACATAGGTTGACGGCACCCGGCGCGCAAAGGCGCTGAAATCCTCGCCGGCCATCAGGGGCGGCAGTTCCGTCACGGCATCCCCAAAGCGTTCCCTTGCAATTTCGCGCACGATGGCGGTCTTTTCCGGATCGTTGAATGTGGCGTCGTAGCCCACCTCGTATTCGAAATCCCAGGTGGCGCCATGGGCTTCGCACAGGCCCTTCAGCAGGGCTTCGATGGCGGCCCGGGCACGCTCACGATGTTCGGGTGTCATCGTGCGCACGCTGCCGGTGAGCTTTGCCGTGTGCGGAATGATGTTCTGTGCCGTGCCCGCATGGAACATCGTGTTGGAAATCACCACCCGGTCGTGCGGTGAAAACTTCCGTGACACCACACTCTGCAGCGCCGTCACGAACTGGGCACCGATCACTACCGGATCGATGCTCAGGTCTGGCATCGCCGCATGACCACCCTTGCCGTGAATGGTGATGTTGTAGGCATCCGTGTTGGCCGTGGCCGGCCCGGCCTTGATGTCGATGACGCCGGTCGGCACCGGCGACACCAGATGCTGCCCGTAGATGAAGTCGAAATCATCGAAATAACCGGTGGCCACCATCTCGCGGGCGCCGCCGGGCAGGATTTCCTCGGCGTGCTGGAAAATGGCGTGGATCTGGCCACTGAATTCGTCGATGTGCTCGTCGATGTACAGGCAGGTGGCCATCAGGATGGCGGTATGACCATCGTGCCCGCAGGCGTGCATCTTGCCCGGTACCTTCGAGGCGAAAGGCAGGTCGGGGCGGTCTTCCTGCACCGGCAGGGCGTCGGTATCGGCGCGCAGGCCAATGCGTGCGCCTGGCCGGCCGGTATCGAATACCAGCACCACGCTGGTGGGCGTCAGCCGCTCGATGCGTGCGTGCTTCAGCCCCTTCAGCTCGTCGACGATGTACTGGGCGGTCTGCACCTCCTCGAAGGATTCTTCGGGATGCTGGTGCAGGTGGCGGCGCCAGGCAATGGCGCGTTCGAGGTAGCGTTGCATGGGAAAACAGGCGGTGGGATTGCGTTGCGCCTATTCTCCCATGGCTTGCCGGGGCGGGTACCGTCTGATCAGAACTTCGCCCGGAACGTCAGCTTCATCATCCGCGGCTCGCCATAGTTGGCATAGCTCAGGTTGGCCCAGTAGCCCCATATCGGCGCGGTTGGGTCATTGTTCTGCCGCTGATAGCCCAGCGACACGGTGGTGGCCGAGCCCAGATCGGCTTCCACGATGCCCATGAAGGAGAACTTTTTCTTCTTGTTGCGGTTGCAGAAGGTGTGCTCCTTCTGCGGTGCCACAACGAAACGGCTGCGCATGCTGCCATCGGCCGTGAGCGGTGCGTTCAGGTCGGCCTCGAGCCGGTAGAAGTCCCAGCGGCCCACCGTGGCAGCCACACTGCCGCCCAGGGTCTTGCCCGGCCGCTTGCGGATCATGTTTACCGTGGCCGACGGGACCCCCACCCCGGTCCGGATGCCGTTGGCACCGCGTACCGTATCGACCCGTTCGAGGAAGGCCGAGTCGAACTGCTGGTTGGTGTCATCGCTGTAGACGGGCAGTCCGTCCATCTGGAAGTCCTGAACCCGGAAGCCGCGCACGTAATACACCGGCCGCTGCGGATCGTACAGACCCACCATCACGCCCATCGTGTGGCGTAGCACGCCGTCCACACTGGTCAGCGAACGCTCCTCGATGGTCTGGCGGTCCATGGTGCTCAGGGACTGGGGCGTTTCGCGTGCCGTCAGCGGCAGGCCGGTGCTGGCCGTACCGGTGGTCATGTCGCGGGTTGCAGAGACACGGACGCTGCCCAGCATGGCGCTGCCGTCATGGGGGTTTTCGTTGTGGTTTTCCGGCTGGCTGGCGGAAGAGGTCGTATCGGTGCTCCCGTCAGGTGGGGTGGTGTCGGCCCTGGGCCAGTGCAAACATGGGTGTACCGAACAGGACGGCCACCAGCAGAGCCAGTAGTGGATTGCGG
>ERZ773068.992-NODE-992-length-14371-cov-37.779547_pt1 | contig 14371 bp, 14 predicted proteins | sample MGYA00580620_ERZ773068 | MGnify/ENA primary metagenome ERZ773068 (study PRJEB29015, sample SAMEA2737983) | human oral metagenome | biome: human oral; feature: human-associated habitat; material: dental | place: China | collected 2101 ... | reverse complement strand
ATAAATACACGAGCAATCCTTTTTTAGGTGTGCTAGTTGGGATTGGGATGACAGCCCTGATCCAGTCTAGTTCAGGTGTGACAGTGATCACAGTTGGTCTGGTGAGTGCGGGGCTGTTGACCCTGCGTCAGGCTATCGGGATTGTCATGGGGGCCAATATTGGTACGACTGTGACTTCCTTCATCATTGGTTTTAAGTTGGGTGATTACGCTCTGCCCTTGCTCTTTGTCGGTGCGGTTTGCCTCTTTTTCACAAAGAATCGCTCAGTGAACAATGTCGGGCGTATCCTCTTTGGTGTCGGCGGGATCTTTTTCGCCCTCAATCTCATGAGTGGAGCCATGGAGCCTCTTAAAGACTTGCAAGTCTTTCGAGATTACATGGTTCAGCTAAGTAAAAATCCAGTCTTAGGTGTCTTTGTCGGAACGGGCTTGACCCTGCTCATTCAAGCATCTTCGGCGACCATTGGGATTCTGCAAAATCTCTATGCCAGCAATCTCATTGATCTGCAAGGAGCTTTACCAGTCCTCTTTGGTGACAATATCGGAACGACGATTACAGCGATCATTGCTTCCTTAGGGGCTAATATCGCAGCCAAGCGTGTTGCTGGAGCCCATGTGGCCTTTAACGTTGTGGGAACAGTCATCTGTATGATCTTCCTGCTACCTTTCACATCACTGATTCAGTGGTTTGAGGCAGCCTTGCATTTGTCACCAGAAATGACGATTGCCTTTGCCCACGGAACCTTTAATATTACCAATACCATTATCCAGTTTCCTTTTATCGGTCTCTTAGCTTATTTGGTTACCAAGCTGATTCCGGGTGAGGATGAAACCGTTAAATACGAATCTCTCTACCTAGATAGGATTTTGATTGACCAAGCACCATCACTGGCTTTGGGAAATGCCAAAAAGGAACTTCTTCACTTGGGTGGCTACGCTGCTAAATCTTTCGAATTGGCCTATGATTATATCGTGAACTACGAAGAAAAATCTGCTGAAAAGGGTCATAAGACAGAGGAAGCCATCAATGCTATTGATGATGAATTGACTCGCTACCTGATTGTCCTATCTGGTCAGCAGCTCAATCCAAAAGAGAGTGAAGTCTTGACCAGCATTCTGGACTCTAGTCGTGATTTGGAGAGAATCGGTGACCACTCAGAAGCTTTGCTGAATTTGACAGACTACTTGCACCGCAAGAAAGTAGAATTTTCTCCAGCTGCCTTGGAAGAGTTGGAAAATATTTATCACTTGACCTTGGACTTTATAAAAGAAGCTTTGAATTCTGTGGAAACAAATAATGTGGACTTGGCCAATAGTTTGGAGGCCAAGCATGCGGAGATTGACAAGCTAGAACGCAGCCTGCGCAAGACCCACATTGCTCGTCTCAACAAGGGAGAATGTACGCCTCAGGCTGGGGTCAACTTCATCGATATTATTTCCCACTATACCAGAGTTGCTGACCACGCCATGAATTTGGCTGAGAAAGTACAAATGGAACAAATTTAAGACAGAAAGAGGCTGGGACAAAAGTCCTAGCCTCTCAATTGTCTTTGGATTGTCGAGCAAGACGCAGTGGTTGAGTGGGCTCTACTAGGCTGATTTCATCAGCTTTTAAAGCCCTACTCAACTGTGCGGAGGTGGGACGATGAAATCGAATTCTAACGAATTCCCGATTTCTGTTCCACTCTCTTTTCTTGATTTACATAATATAATAAATTTTTCTAAAAAAGAGGTATAGACCATTTACAAATAAAATAGAAAGCGTTATAATAGAGTCAATAGAAATAGAACAAGGGGAGGCAGTCAGATGCCTAAATATATAAAAGCCGATCAGTTCTTCTATCCTCAAGGAATTCGCAAGGGTGGATTTTTGGAAGTGATTGATGGAAAATTTGGAAAATTAGTAGAGGAAGTGCCTGCGGATGCGGAAGTGGTGGATTACACAGGCTACTCTGTCGCACCGGGTCTGGTGGATACCCATATCCATGGTTTTGGTGGGGTCGATGTCATGGACAATAACATCGAAGGTACCCTTCATACCATGAGCGAAGGACTTTTGACGACTGGGGTGACCAGTTTCCTGCCGACCACGCTGACATCATCTTACGAGCAACTCCTAGCTGTGACAGAAAATATTGGTGCGCGCTATCAAGAAGCAAGTGGTGCCAAGATTCGTGGTCTCTACTTTGAAGGGCCTTACTTCACTGAAAAGTACAAGGGTGCCCAAAACCCAGCCTACATGAAGGATCCTCGTATGGATGAATTTCGTGCTTGGCAAAAGGCAGCCAATGGTCTGTTAAATAAGATTGCTTTGGCACCTGAGCGTGAGGGCGTGGAAGAATTTGTCCGCACCATCACTGATGAAGGTGTGACAGTTGCTCTGGGGCACTCTGATGCGACCTATGATGAAGCCAAGGCAGCAGTAGAAGCAGGTGCTAGTGTCTGGGTGCATGCTTACAATGGCATGCGAGGCCTAACCCACCGTGAGCTAGGTATGGTTGGGGCTATGTACGAGCTGCCTCACACTTATGCAGAGTTGATCTGTGATGGTCACCATGTAGATCCCAAGGCCTGTGACATTTTGCTTAAGCAAAAGGGCCATGAACATGTAGCCCTCATCACAGACTGTATGACTGCAGGTGGGCTGAAAGACGGCGACTATATGCTGGGGGAATTTCCAGTGGTGGTAGCCAATGGCACAGCTCGTCTCAAATCGACTGGCAACTTGGCAGGATCAATCCTGAAGCTCAAAGACGGCCTCAAAAATGTGGTTGAGTGGGGTATTGCTAACCCTCACCAAGCAGTCATGATGGCCAGTCTTATCCCAGCAAAATCCGTCCACATCGACGATGTCTGTGGCCAGATCAAGGAAGGCTACGATGCTGACTTTATCGTTCTGGACAAGGATTTGGAGCTGGTTGCTACTTATCTGGATGGCGAAAAGCGCTTTGAAGCTGCCTCCAGTATTCTTTAATTGAGTCTCCTTATATTTTTAGAAAGGATGGGGTAACCTGTCCTTTTTAATAGAGTTGCTGACTTTCCTTAGGATTTGCTAGAGGGACTTGTGCAAACTAGGAATGATTGGCGCAACTAGAAAGTCTCTGAGATATTTTTCTGAACAGATGGTAAGGCTTTCTCAAAGGAAGAGAAGATGTTATAATAGGGTTATCACAGATGAGGAGGACAGGATGAAAAAGATTGATTATAGATTTATGGGAATAGGCTTGGTGCTCCTCTTCTTTGGGTTACTACTGCATCGTTTCTTGATATTTATTGCTGGGTTAGCCTTTATCATTTATAGCTTTTTCAGCCGAGATATGGCTCCAACCAAGGAAAATATCTTTAAACCAAAATTGTCCAAAAGAAAGAAAAAATAAGGAGAATAGCTATGAAAAATTATACCCTTAACAATGGCGTAAAGATTCCAGTCTTGGGCTTTGGTACTTGGAAGGCTCAGGACGGAGAAGAGGCTTATCAGGCAGTCTTGGCCGCCCTTCAGGCTGGCTATCGCCACATTGATACGGCAGCTATCTATAAGAATGAGGAGAGTGTCGGTCGGGCAATTAAAGATAGCGGCATTCCGCGTGAGGAGCTCTTTATCACAACCAAGCTCTGGAATAGCAAGCATACCTATGAAGCGGCCATGGAAGCCTTTGACAGCTCCATGGAGCGGTTAGGGCTGGATTATCTGGATCTCTACCTCATCCATTGGCCAAATCCAAAGCCTGTACGAGAAGACGGGGCTTGGAAAAAGCGCAATGCAGAAGTTTGGCGGGCAATGGAAGACCTTTATCAAGCTGGTAAGATCCGAGCGATCGGCGTCAGCAATTTCCTGCCTCACCACCTAGAGGCTCTGCTGGAAACAGCGCGCATCATTCCGGCTGTCAATCAAATCCGCCTAGCGCCAGGTGTCTATCAGACAGAGGCAGTAGACTTCTGCCGTGCCCATGATATCCTACTTGAAGCTTGGGGACCATTTGGCCAGGGCGAACTCTTCCAAAATCCAGCCGTGCAGGCGATAGCAGATAAGTATGGCAAGACCATTGCCCAAATCGCTCTAGCTTGGAGCCTACAAGAAGGCTTCCTGCCCCTGCCTAAATCAGTCACTCCAAGTCGGATTGCTAGCAATCTGGATTGCTTTGACATCGAACTGAGTCCAGCTGACCTAGAAATTCTTAAAAATATCAGCGGTTTGGAAGGCGGAGCACCTAATCCAGATGGAGTGGATTTTTAAGCGATAGACGGACATCTTTTTAATTGAAATCAAGCTACTCGATATGTTAGTTATGAGTATGTAATGAAGTTTTGTAGTGACCTAGGCCTCGGCTGATTACTTTTCCTATAGAATCTTGGTAATCTAGGCCTCGGCTGGTCACTTTTCCTATAGAATCATGGCAACCTAGGCCTCGGCCGGTCACCTTTCCTATAGATTCATGGTAACCTAGGCCTCGGCTGGTCACTTTTCCTATAGATTCATGGCAACTTAGGCCTCGGCTGGTCACTTTTCCTATAGATTCATGGTAACCTAGGCCTAGAAGGCTCTTTTCTCTTTTATTTATAAAATCAATCGCCCCTCGGTCATTTGTCGACAAAAACAAGTGCCAGATGAGGGGCGATTTTTTGTAGTTTTCTTTTGAAAAAGAAGAAGAGCTGGGAATGACCTCCATTTGTTGAGAAAATGCCCCTTTCAGGGATAAAAAATGACATTTTAGGGCAAGAGACACCAAGATTCATCTCTACATGCTATACTTGCTTTATCAAACATATTGGAGAGGTTTTATGATAAACACTACTTACACCATTCGCCCCTTGTCTTATAGCAATCTGACCCACCGTGAGTTTGAGAGTCTAATGGTTGACTCCTATCAGGTACTCACGATTTTTACGAGCTCCTATAGAGATGAAGATATGTACAGCAAGCACCTAGAGGGCTTTCATAGCAAGCTAGAGCAGTTTCAGGCTCAATTGGCCAATGTGGAAAAGAAAGACTCTATGAGTCTCGTAGAACTAGACAAGGAGCGAGATAACGCTCTGGTTGGTCTGTTTACCTTGCATAAGGGCTTTGCCAAAATTAAAGACAAGGATCTGAAAGAAGCCTACGAAAGCTTGGCTCCAGTCTTTAAAAAATATAAGGATATCACCAAGCATACCAATGCTGTCGCAACGGCTGAAATTAAGAGCTTGCTCAAAACCTTGCAGGAAGAGCCCTATCAGGGAGCTGTGACGAGTCTAGGCCTCCTCCCTATGCTGACGGCTGTGATAGCAGCCCAAGCAGACTATGATAAAGTAGAAGCAGAAGCGCGTGCAGTCAAGTCAGCCAAGGAAGTCGGTAAAACCAAGCAGCTACGCAGTGAAATCTCTCGTACCTACGACCTCTTTGTGCGCTACACAGCAGCCGTCGCAGAAGCCTATCCAGAGAGAGCCCACTTGACCAAACTCCTCAAAGACCTCAATACGATCCGAGACAGCAAACGCCGTTTAGTTGGTACAAGTAAGAAAACAAAAACGGAAGAGACAGAAGAGAAATCAGTATAAACAGAGCCCCCTTAGAAGTGAGATTCTGAGGGGGATTTTTTGCTGGTTTTGTGGTATGGTTTTTGAGAATATAGAAGTAGTACAAATTGTAGCTTTTAAAAGATAAAATGTCTATTAGTATATTTAGAATCAGCTTGAGGGTGGCTTTTTGATTAGCTATGGTTATTTTTCATTATGCTTCTGCTGGAAGGCTTCCATGGCCTTGAACTGTTCTAGCTCTTTTTCATTTCTTGGCTGATTACCTAAATATTTATATTGAAAAAAAGAAGTTCTAGCACTTGGTCCAAAGTCTTTTTCGAGCCAGGGTGCATAGTCGAAGTCCACTGATAGCTTGTTATTTTCATTTAAATGAATCAATCCTGCTGACCAATCGCTCAATTCATTATCCATGAAGACTTTTTTTATTTCTGAGCTTTTTTAAATAGTAAACGATATTCATCAAAAAATCCTGATTTAGAGATACCAAATTCTTGAGGAATATAAAAGAAATAATGGTACTTTCCATTGTATTTAAAGAAGAAATAAATTCCTCCACTCAAAGTTCTATCTACTTCAAAATTGATATAAAGATCATCTCACTCAACTGGAATCATATCATTAATTCTTCGCAAAGATCGTTAAGGTTCTTTTGAAAACCTCGTTTTGCTCTTTCATTTTAGCCATTTCTTTACGCATTTGTTGGAGATTATGAAGTGATCTATTTTCGGACTCAGACTTTACAAATTTACTATAAAGCTGTATCCGCTTGTAAATCGTTTGATTGGCAATCTCGTACTCCTTGACTAGATCTGAAACAGACTGACCTGCTTCATACAATTGAACAATGGTTTCTTTGAACTCCTGGGTATATTTTTGCCTCATTTGGATATCTCCTTTGGTTAGAAACTATTCTACCAAAACGTGTCCATAGAATCATACTAACATCAGGTTTTACTTTTTTTTTTAGGTTGTGCTATAATTATTTAGAAGACATTAAATTTAGGTAAAAGGACTTCCTTTGATTAATATTTATTATATAGAATGGAGTACCTCAGATATTGATAAGATAATACGCTATAAAAATTTTATACCATACGATTGTTTAAATAAAATTATTTGATATATTTCTTCCTATAATAAAATGATATTTTTGATTATGTTCTAAAATAACTGGACGATGCAATAGTATATTATTTAGTTCCAAATTTATAGTAATCTATGCAGAAACTGAGGAAAAATAGATAAATGGAAAAGTTATATTGGAGAACCATGTGTTTTTTGAAGTTTCCTAGATCTCATTTTTTTATACATGATTATGAAAATAAAAAAATAGAGATAATAAACAAGAACTTACATATAGAAGGAGGAAAAAGATTTGTTGATATATGTATTAAGATCTATAAAAAGTAGTGGTGCACGTTCATTATTGATAACGATGTCCATAATGATTTCTGCGATGGTTTTATTATTGAATTTTACAATCAATCAAGATGTTCTTCAACAATATAAAAATATACATAAGGAAACTTATCAAGATTTTGATATCCTTATCAAGGGAAAAGAACCTTATTTTTCAAGTATTACCTATCCTACAGAAATGGTTCGTGAAAGGATCGATATTGTATATTACACGGTCGAAAACAAAAAGGTCGAAAACTCGTATTTTAAATTATTAGGAACAGATATAGATAGTTTGGTTGCAGAATCTTTAATTACGTCAGATACAAAACTAGATAAGAATAGTGTTATTATGAGTAGTGAAACTGCAAATTACTATGGATTAAATGTAGGAGATTCTATTAAGTTGTCAGATGGAAAGAATCAGTTCGAACTAAAACTTACTTCAATTGTTGCTAATGAGGGATTATTGAAGATTAGTTCAAATTTTCCGTTAATTATTTTAGATATTGAACGCTTAAGGGAATTGACAAACTTAAATAGTAATCAGAATTCAGCAGTATTACTGAATGTAAATAATGACAATGACATAACCAAAGTAGAAAAAAATATTAAAAATAATAACGAAAATTTGGTAGTACAGAATCTTGTAAGTAATGACGAAATAAGAAATAATGTAACAATGATTCGTACAATTTTATTAGTAATACTATTCGTTGTTATTCTCCTTAACATATACATCATTATATCTAATTCAAAAGTATTATTAGAAAAGCGTTCATACACATTCGGGATTTTTAGAAGTTTAGGGGCAACTAAAGGTAAAGTAACTCGAATGTTATTGCTTGAAAATATCATATACGGTTTGGGTGGTAGTATTCTAGGCGTGTGTGTTGGTTTGTTTTTTAGGCAGCCAATAGTGTATGCATTTACAGGAAGTGTTGGAAAGTTTAGTAACGGCAATATTCCTATCTCGTATATTATATTTACTATAATCTTTTCAATTGGTTTACAAGTTGCTTGTACAATTGGCCATGTTTTTTTAAATTCAAACAAAAGCTTACGAAGCTTACTACTTGATAAAATAAATAGTGCTCAAGAAATTAGTAACATTAAAACTATTAGTGGCGTAATTTTTATAATTTTATCCATAATATTACATTTTATAAATAATACTTATAATTTTTTGTATTCTTCCATTAGTTTTTTTTCTATTGTAATTGCTGTGATATTATTATTGCCCTGTGTTTTAAGAATATTTTCAAAACTGATTGAAATTATTATTGAAAAATTTGGTAGTTATTCAATCGGTTTAGGGGTACGAAACTTAGGTTTTAGCAAATATGCATGTTCCAATGCCATATTAGTTACTGTTACACTTACGATTGTACTAAGTATTTTTATGCTATCAAATAGTTTAACCAAACTATTAAATGGGTCAACAAGCCATTTTAATGGAGAGATTCGTATTACGGGACTTTCTGATAAGGCTACAAAATATGACTTTTTAAAAGAAAATAAATATGTAGAGTCTATAGAACCAAGCTATTCTTTATCTGATTCTATAAAGATTAAAAATGATAATAAATCTATAGTTATTGTAGGCTTGGAAGAAGAAAAAAATGGAATTACCAACGTTTCTGGAAGATCAATAACTGATTTGAGAGATGATGAAGTGCTGGTAGATGAGTATTATGCCACTCGATTTGGTATTGTTTTAGGGGACAAGATAACATTGAATAATGCTGATTTTAAAAAAGATCAGCTTGAACTTAAAGTTGTTGGATTTGTTAATAGTGCCAGTTTTTCTACAACTAGAAATATACTAGTTGTTTCAACCAGTAACTTTATTAATAATATTAGTAGTATACCATCAGTCCTTAATGTAACAATAACATCAAGTGATGTTGATTTAGCGAAGGAATCTATTCAACATGATCTATCTCAATATGATGTGACAATCCAAACCGTACACCAATTTTTACAAATACAACAAGATAATATTAGTGGAATTGTTAACATGGTATGGTTGATTTTGCTTTTATCTATCTTACTAGCAGTTGTTGGTGTTGTTAACAATACCTTCTTGGGTTTTATACAAAGAAAACAAGAGTATGCAGTTCTTTTATCAACGTCAATGTCTAAAGCTCAAGTTAAACTTATGTTATTTAGTGAGGTAATGTTTACAGTACTGCTAAGTTGTATTTTTGCAGTTAGTATTACTCCATGGGTTACGATAGTTTTAACAGACTTACTTTATTCAATAGGTATTTGTGTGGACATAAGTATAGATTTAAGGTATATGTTTGTAGTTTCTTTGATCGTCTTTCTTGCATTATTATCTACTTTAGTTGTTCCACTTGTAAATTTAAATAAAATGAAACTTATAGATGAACTTAAGCGTGACTAGTTATATTACAAAATTGAAGGAATTAATATGAAATCGGAAAAAATTATTGAAGTTATAGGACTAAAAAAGTCATTTAGAAATAGATTTAACACTACTAATATTTTAAACGGGATAAATTTTACAGTAGATAAAGGTGAGTTTGTTTCAATAATGGGAGCATCTGGTTGTGGTAAAAGTACATTGTTATATCTATTAGGCGGCCTAGATACTCCGAGTGAGGGAATTGTTTCAGTAATGGGGAATAATTTGTCACTTATGAGTGATAAAAATATGAGTAAATTTAGAAATAAAGAAATTGGTTTTGTTTTTCAATTCTATAATTTGGTTCAAAATCTAACTGTAGAGGAGAACATTCTACTTCCTCTCAAAATGATGAAGAATAAAGACCGTTCTGAGTTTAATGAGATTGTGGAAATAATGGGCATTAGAAATATTTTAAGAAAATATCCTAATCAACTTTCCGGTGGTCAACAACAGCGAGTTGCAATTGCAAGAGCAGTTATAACAAAACCAAATGTGATTTTAGCAGATGAACCGACAGGAAATCTTGATAGTAGCAATGGTGAAGCTGTTATGGAATTGTTTAAAAAGATTAATCAATGCAAGAATATAACAATCATTCAAGTGACTCATGATGAAGATAAAGCAGAGTACGGTGATCGTTTGATACGATTAAAAGATGGAAGAGTCGTAGAAGATACTCAATTGTAATACTATTATTATAATTTTTTGAGCAAGTTAAGGGGAAATTATGAGTAGAAAGACAATAAATAATAATATTGAGGCGTTTTATGGCTAACACCGATGCAAAAAGGCTTACTATATCATAATTTATATGATAAGAACACAAGGGAGTATATATTGCAAATTCAGATGAAAGTTGGAACTAAATTAAGTGAAAACTTCACTGAGAAAGCACTTCATCTTTTAATGCTCCGCTATGAAGTGCTAAGGTCTAGCTTTGCCGAAAAAACAACAGTTCCTTTACAAATTGTCAGAAAAAAATTCGAGACTGATTATTTGTTTGAAGATTATGTTAACCAAGATTTCGATAAAATAATAATTACTAACTCTGGTTATTCAGGATGATATTGAACTATCTAGGTTAAAAGAAGAAGTTCGTAAGGAAGTTGCAATCTTTGTAGACTATCACAAAAAAATAAGTCAAGTAAAGATTTTTGAAGAGTATAAAGAAGTAGCTGATGATTTTATGAGTAAGTCAAAACTGACTGAAAAATGTGACGAATTAAGGACTTATTTAACCAAGTATATAACAGAAACTACATTTAGGCTAGTTTCTCCTGAGAGAATGGCTGAGAAGATACTAAAACAAACAAAAGGGGATTTAAATATTCGATTTAAAGTTGTAAGAAAGGAGAATATGAAAGGTGGCAACTGAAGATTAGATTTGAAACTTTTAATAGAAATTGGAGAAAACTTAGACAATGTATACTTGTCCTACAAAAAATACACAAATAATTTAAGAAAAAGATTTAGTTCTGTATTGGACAGGGCTAGGTCTTTTTTGTTTAATTGGTTTGTTCCTCTGTATAGTACTTTCGTGGTAATATCTTATAAAAAACACCCCAATCGTTAGATTTAATGTCTAACGATTGGGGTGTGGTTTTTTATTGCAATCTGTTTTATTTATCAATACAATTTCAAATCACGAGGGTCAACTGGGAAGGTTGGGTTGTATGGATTGTGGCGCAGTTTGAAGTGTTTGACGTCTTCGATGGTCTGAGTTCCAGATAGTTGCATGACGGTTTTTAATTCGGCATTTAGGTGCTCAAAGACTTGGCGTACACCGACGCTACCACCAAGGGCTAGGCCATAAATAACAGGTCGTCCAATGGCTACCAAGTCTGCTCCTGAAGCCAAGGCTTTAAAGACGTGTTGGCCACGGCGAATACCAGAGTCAAAAACAATCGGAACGCGTTTATCAACTGCTTCAGCGACTTCTTGAAGCGAGTCAAAGGCAGCTGGTCCACCGTCGATTTGGCGGCCACCGTGGTTGGTTACCCAGATTCCAGAAGCACCTGCGGCAAGTGAACGTTCGACATCTTCACGGCATTGAGGACCTTTGACATATACAGGGAGTCCTGAGTATTCAGCGATAAATTCTACATCTCGTGGCGACAAGCGTTGTTTAGCTGATTTGTAAACAAAGTCCATGGACTTACCAGCACCTTCTGGCAAGTATTCCTCAACGATCGGCATGCCAACTGGGAAAACAAAACCATTGCGCTTATCAACTTCACGATTGCCCCCTACAGTCGCATCTGCAGTTAAGACAATGGCTGTGTAGCCTTCTGCCTTGACACGATCCATGATATGGCGGTTAATCCCGTCATCTTTACTGAAGTAAAATTGGAACCAGTGCGGTGTTCCTTGGAGGGCTTGAGAAATTTCTGGAAGATCAACTGTGGAGTAGGAGCTGGTCGTGTAAAGAGAGCCAAACTCATGTACACCACGCGCAGTAGCCACTTCCCCTTGCTCATTGGCTAATTTATGGGCTGCAACAGGCGCCATGATAATCGGTGAAGACAGTTTTTCTCCAGCAAATTCAATCTCAGTGCTTGGATTTTCCACATCACAGAGTGTATGAGGAACGATAAGTTTATGGTTAAAGGCTCGAATGTTCTCGCGCAAAGTGAAAGTGTCCTCAGCTCCACTTGCAATATAGCCAAAAGCAGCTTTAGGAATGACTTGCTGCGCCATCGGCTCCAAATCATAGGTGTTAATAAAATCCACAGGACCTTCGGCATTGCTTGTTTTGTATGACATAAATTGTCCTCCTAGTTAAAAGTAAACGTTTACTTTTTGATTTACAGGAACATCTTAACTCTTTTTCATGTCATTTTCAAAAAATTTGTCTGGAAGTTTCAGAGTCTAATAAATATGATAAATATTTTCTATCATTGTGATAGAAAATACATATTATCCAAACATGCCTTTTAGTGCTACAATAACTGTATTATTCCTAGATGGGAGGTTCTCTTTTGGATTGGTCCATTGTTGAACAATATCTACCCTTATATCAAAAGGCATTTTTTCTAACTCTGCATATCGCAGTTTGGGGAATTTTGGGCTCCTTTCTGGTGGGTCTGCTTGTCAGTATCATTCGGCATTATCGCATCCCTCTTTTGTCACAACTAGCCACAGCTTATATTGAATTGTCCCGAAATACGCCTCTTTTGATTCAACTCTTCTTTCTCTATTTCGGGCTTCCACGAATAGGGATTGTCCTTTCCTCGGAGGTCTGTGCAACGCTGGGGCTCATCTTCTTAGGTGGGTCTTATATGGCGGAATCCTTCCGAAGTGGGCTAGAAGCAGTTAGTCAAACTCAGCATGAGATTGGCTTAGCTATCGGTTTGACACCACTGCAGGTCTTTCGTTACGTGGTTCTTCCACAAGCCGCAGCAGTTGCTCTGCCCTCCTTTAGTGCTAATGTGATTTTCCTTATCAAGGAAACTTCAGTCTTTTCGGTAGTTGCCCTAGCTGACCTCATGTATGTCGCCAAGGACTTGATTGGGCTCTACTATGAGACAGACATTGCGCTGGCTATGTTGGTAGTGGCCTATCTTATCATGCTCCTACCTATATCGTTGCTCTTTAGTTGGATAGAAAGGAGGCTCCGCCATGCAGGATTCGGGAATACAAGTACTCTTTCAGGGAAATAATCTCCTGCGGATCTTACAGGGATTGGGAGTCACGATTGGTATTTCCATCCTCTCTGTCCTCTTGTCTATGATTTTTGGTACGGTCATGGGAATCATCATGACCTCTCATTCTAGAGTCGTTCGCTTCTTGACACGTTTTTATCTAGAATTTATCCGCATCATGCCCCAACTGGTGCTACTCTTCATTGTTTATTTCGGCTTAGCTCGAAACTTTAATATCAATATATCGGGAGAGACTTCTGCAATTATTGTTTTTACACTCTGGGGAACGGCTGAGATGGGAGATTTGGTGCGCGGAGCTATCACTTCCCTTCCTAAACATCAGTTTGAAAGCGGACAGGCGCTGGGCTTAACGACCTTCCAACTTTACTACCACATCATCATCCCGCAGGTCTTGAGAAGACTGCTTCCGCAGGCCATCAATCTCGTCACTCGGATGATTAAAACGACTTCTCTGGTTGTTTTGATTGGGGTTGTTGAAGTTACAAAGGTGGGACAGCAAATCATCGATAGCAATCGCTTGACCATTCCAACCGCATCCTTTTGGATTTACGGCACCATACTGGTTCTGTATTTCGCAGTTTGCTTCCCTATTTCCAAGCTATCCACTCACTTAGAAAAACACTGGAGGAACTAAATGTTTGATACCATATTAGAAATCAAGGATCTAAAAAAATCCTTTGGAGACAATCCCATCCTCCAAGGTCTTTCCCTGGATATCAAAAAAGGGGAAGTAGTGGTTATTCTAGGACCATCTGGTTGTGGGAAAAGTACCCTGCTTCGCTGCCTGAACGGCCTAGAAAGCATTCAAGGTGGAGATATTCTTCTGGATGGCCAGTCCATTATTGGAAACCAGAAAGACTTTCACTTGGTTCGTCAAAAGATCGGCATGGTCTTTCAAAGTTATGAACTCTTTCCTCATCTGGACGTCCTGCAAAATCTTATCCTAGGTCCTGTCAAGGCACAAGGGCGAGATAAGAAAGAGGTGACGGAAGAAGCTCTGCAGTTACTTGAACGTGTCGGATTGCTCAATAAGCAACACAGCTTCGCTCGCCAATTATCTGGTGGACAGAAGCAACGGGTCGCTATCGTCCGTGCCCTGCTCATGCATCCAGAAATTATCCTTTTTGACGAGGTGACGGCCTCACTGGATCCTGAAATGGTGCGTGAGGTCCTCGAACTTATTAACGACCTAGCTCAGGAAGGTCGTACCATGATCTTGGTGACCCATGAAATGCAGTTTGCCCAAGCCATTGCAGATCGGATTATTTTCCTCGATCAAGGGAAGATTGCTGAAGAAGGAACGGCTCATTCCTTCTTTACCAATCCACAAACCAAACGAGCACAAGAATTTTTAAACGTTTTTG
>ERZ773068.991-NODE-991-length-14375-cov-3.409218_pt1 | contig 14375 bp, 11 predicted proteins | sample MGYA00580620_ERZ773068 | MGnify/ENA primary metagenome ERZ773068 (study PRJEB29015, sample SAMEA2737983) | human oral metagenome | biome: human oral; feature: human-associated habitat; material: dental | place: China | collected 2101 ... | reverse complement strand
AGAGTTATTTCCTGGCCCGTAGAACCGAGTTCCAGAAATCTCTTCGGGGAGGAACTCCTGCTCGGTAAAGTTACCGTCATAGCTATGTGCATATTTATAATCCTTGCCATAGTTTAGGTCTTTCATCAGTTTGGTTGGTGCGTTTCTCAGGTGTAGGGGTACGGGGAGGTCTCCTGTTTTCTTCACAAGGGCAAGGGCTTCATTAATCGCTTTGTAGGTAGAGTTACTCTTAGGTGAAACTGCCAAATACACCGCTGTTTCACTCAAAATAATCCGCGCTTCGGGGTTGCCAATAACATTTATCGCCTGGAAACAGTTGTTTGCCATTATCAGCGCATTAGGATTTGCCAGCCCTATATCCTCAGATGCGAGAATCAGCATTCGCCTTGCGATAAACTTAATGTCTTCTCCACCGTTCAGCATTCTCGCGAGCCAATACACCGCTGCATTTGGGTCGCTCCCTCGTATAGACTTTATAAAAGCAGAGATAATATCATAGTGCTGCTCACCATTTTTATCATAAACCGCCATTGTTTCTTGGAGTACGCTCAAAATATCCTCAGTTTTAATCTCCCGTTTATGGCTGTTTTTGTATTGATTTAAAACCAATTCAATAGAATTGATAAGTTTTCTCGCATCTCCCCCAGAATACTGAATAAACGGCTGTTTATCTACGAGATTAAAGGAAGTTTGGTTGATTTCATTGAATTTTAATAAAGCGATACCCGCCACTTCTTCGAGTTTCTCATAGCTCAGGGCTTTTAGGATATAAACTTGAGAGCGGGAGAGCAGCGCAGAAACCACTTCAAAGCTCGGGTTTTCAGTCGTGGCACCAATGAGAATGAGCCACCCCTTTTCCACAGCGTGGAGCAGGGAATCTTGCTGAGATTTATTAAATCTGTGTATCTCGTCTATGAATAAAATAGGCGATTTCCCAGAAAAGAGGTTCTGTTTTTTTGCTTGCTCTATGACTTCCCTTACTTCCTTCACACCACTGGATACCGCCGAGAGGTTAAAAAACTTCCGCCCAGATTTTTCAGCGATAATTTCAGACAGCGTAGTCTTCCCCGTACCGGGAGGCCCCCAAAAGATAAGCGAGTTTAGCGTATTGTTCTCAATCATCTTTCGGATGGGTGCGTTTTCTCCTGTCAGATGCTCTTGTCCGAGTACATCATCGAGGTTTTTAGGTCGTAAAATCTCTGCTAATGGGGTATTCATTTCGTCGGTTTAATGACTGCAAAAGTAAAGCATTTGCACCAATATGTCATTAAATTAATTACCTTTGCGCGGCTATGAAAAAGGTTTTAAATCATATCATTCTCTTTCCTTTTCTCTTGCTGATTAAGGTATATCAGTGGGGGATTTCTCCTCTTCTGGGGCGTAACTGCCGTTATCAGCCCACCTGCTCGCACTATATGGCGGAGGCGCTTCGTACGCACGGGCTCTTCCGTGGGCTTTCTCTCGGGATTAATAGAATACTGAGGTGCCACCCTTGGGGAGGCAGTGGCTACGACCCCGTTCCAAAGAAAGAATCAGGCTGCAAGCCGTAAGCAATAGACTATATGCAAGAATCACCTCAAATTCTGTCTTGAAACGATTTTTTTTGATGAAGCTCTGAATGAATCTCCTTAAATTTAATATTCATTAGTCAAATTCTGACTATAATTTCATTAAAACACCCCTCCATTTATCAAATCATCAAAATTGGATTCTAAAATTACCGTACCGATGAGCTCTTCTGGACTGCCTGACTGGAGAGATTGGTCGGTGATGTACCAAATTTTATCGGTGAAGAACTTCGCGAGCCGCCAGTCGTGAGACGAAAAGAGGATGAGCTTGTGATATTTCTTTGCGAGCCTCCTTAGGAGCTTCAGGAGGGCGATTTTATTCTGCTCGTCAAGGTGAGTGGTGGGCTCGTCTAAGAGGATAACGGGGGAGTTTTGCACGATTGCCCTGCCGATAAACGCTTTTTGTAGATTGCCATCCGAGAGGTTTTGCAGCGGGCAGTACTTATACTCATCCAAACCGAGCAGGTGGATGGCTTTTGAGACCTCCGCCCTGTCCTCCTCGCTCAGCCTGATGTAGTAGGGATAATGGATGAACTTGCCGAGCGCAATAAGGTCGGTAGTGGTGTAAAATGCAGGGATTTCGTACTTGGAAAAGACCACCGCGATGTATTCCGCTACTTCCTGTGCTGAAAGCTCGGAGGCATCTCTGCTATCAATTGAGATTTTTCCGCTAAGGAGGGGGAGCTGGCTTAGAATCGTCTTGATGAGGGTGGTTTTCCCCGTACCGTTATTCCCCATCATCAGGCAGACCTCTCCAAGCTCTAAGTCGGCATTGATATTTCTAATGAGTGGCTGCTCGTAGCCCACTTCTGCATTCTCTAAATGGAGGAATCCCATAGCTCGCACTTATTCTTTATAGTTTTTTTCTACCACTCTGCGCTGCTCCTTCACTACATCATAGATGAGGCTGAGGAGGTTCTGCACATTCTCTACTTCGGCGAGGTGTATTTCTTGTGCCTCTGCCTCATCGGGAGCTATTTCCCTTGCTCTCTGCTCTGCGAGAAGGGGGGTGAGCTTATCCTTAGGCTTTATTTTCCCTTGCTCGGGGTATTCTGCCTCTCCGAAGAAGGATAAAACCTTCTGAAACTCGAGTTCTATTTTGAGTTTCCAGTTGGTGATGTCTATTTCTTTGGTAACATCTTTATTCATCTTTGCATATTGAGACAAGGAGGCGATGTATGCGGTACTCAGGTGCGAGGTAGTTACAAACTGGTGGAGGGCTTCCATCTTGCTCTGCTGGTTTTTCGGGTCCGAGAGCATTCGCTGGAAGTTGGCAGAGAGATTGGCAAGGGCTATCATTGCGTCTTTCCTCTCCAGCCTGAATCTTTCATCATCAAATACGAGGGTTTCCAGCGCGCTCATCACTACATCAAAGTAGTTTTTATTGTAGCGCACGGATTTCTTCATCAGGTCTGCATTCTGGGTATGCTCCCAAACGGGCAGCACGAGGTAGGAGACGAGAAATGAGATAACGCCCCCTATAAAGGTATCAAACAGCCTGTCCTTAAAGATGACATCTACATTGCCGGGGTTCACGAAATTAAAGGTGAGGAAGATATAGACAGTCATAAAGAAAACCGCCGTAAAATACTTGCTCCTAAGGAAGGTAAAGCAGATAATCATACTGGAAAGCAGCCACGCTAAAAGCACATTATGGTCATCTACAAAGTACAATAAGCCGTAGGAGAACACACCGCCCGCAATAGTCCCGTATAACCTCAGGAGGTTCCTGCTTTTGGTGATAGAGAATGAAGGTTTCAGAATCGCCAGAATGGTGATGAGTATCCAGTACGAATGCCCAAGGCTAAGCACATCCACAAACGAGAAAGCATAGCCTATCAGCAGTGCTAAGGTAAGCCTGATCGCGTGGCGAAAGTGTTGCGAATGTATCGATATATTGTTTTTGAGCACTCTGTAGCTGAGCTTTTCTTCCTTTGGGATAAACTTCCCGTAATCCAAGCCGGAAGAAAGGCTCTTCGCGAGCTTCTCGTCTTGGTAGAAGAAGTTGTAGATGCCCTTTATATCCTTGGTAATATCATTTACCCTGATGAGAATATGCCTCAGCACGATGAAGTTCTTATGGCTGCCCGCTTTCAGTTCGCGCTCTCGCATTGCGAAGTATTCTTTGTAGAGTGCAGCGTGCTTTTCATCCAGATTGTGGATGAGCTTCACCTTATTCCCCCCTTGGAGCGCGATGCCGATATTGGTCATCTCTTGGCAGAGGAGGAGGAGGAAGTCGTGTATCTTTGGGAGGAAGCCCGTCTCCCCAAAATCCTTCTGCATCGTTTCATAATCGCTCTCGGAAGTCATTAGCTTCTCGTGAAGCTCGAAAGAATTGAGGAGCATCAGCATCAAGAGGCGGCTCGTGGTAGTAGATTCATTCACCAGCGTTCGGGTTTTAAAAACCGTCTCTCGAGTGCCTTCCTGCAGCTCCTTAATCTGTATCTGCTTATTGATGAGCAGCCCATTAATCTTGGAAAAATTAGGATTTGGGAGGTATAATCTCGCTCGGATGCTCAGGAAATTTGCAAGCTCTATATAATTCTCACCAATCATCTGAGAGGCGAGCTTGTAGGGCTGAATTTTAGACACCACCAAAAAGATGAAAACAAACCAAAGCGAGCCTGCAAGGAAGATGAGAAGGTTCTTCCACAATGGTCCTTGTGCCAAGTGCGGGTCTATAAATATCGCCATTACGATGAGGGCGATGGAGCCTACCGACATCAGCCGCTGACCATACACGCCAATCAAGGTGAAGAACATCCCCAATACAAAAATAAGCAGGAAGACCAGCGGCACTACCTCCTTTACCAAACCCGAGAGTAAGGCGACAAAGAAAAAACTCACCACTGCGAAGAGCTGCGAATTTCTCCTCCTAATGAAAGGCCCAGGCAAGTCCGTAAGCCCCACAAAGCTCGTTGCCAATGGGAAGAGGAAATACTCCTTCAGCACGCCGAAGTAGGCAAGGACGATTGCTGGGACTACACACGCAAGCGTAATCCTCACCCCAGCATACACATACTGCCCCGTAGCAAATTTCTGTAACTCTGTCTTGTAATACATCTCATAGAAAATTTCTGCGCCCCAATCTCTCCCCGCCTACTTAAAAGCCTGCCACCTCGGCACCGTTACTAAGAGCACTAACGAAAAGTAGAGGAAGAGGATAAAGACATCAAAATATAAAAACGAGGATAAAAAATAGCTGTTGAGCAAAAAATGCACAGCCACCGCTAATGGAAAAAGAAAAACGCCCAGCTTTCGGTACAGATAAATAAGCACCAGCGAGACTACCCAAAGAATATCCACTGCAAAAATAAGGTAGAAATACCCGCTCGGGATATTGACCTCCCTACGCTGGACAAACTCTACCCCATCGAGGTTAAAAACCACAGTAGAGACCACAAAAGTGAAGACCAATGCCAGTATAAAGCCAGTAGATTTCTTCGTTTCCATTTGGTGAAGCATTTAAAAATCGAACAAAAATACCAACTTCCATAAGATTGACAAAGAATAGGGGCTGTTTCCAATCATATTTTAGCTATCTCCCGAGATGGCGAAGATGCCGTAGATAGGGGAGGAGAGAGAGGATGAGTGGGAGGAGGAGGTTGAGCCATTGCCAGTAGGTTTTTTCATCGTAGATGCGCTGTCTGTCGAGCAGTCGGGCTTCGATATTCCTGTTCCGAAGGGCGATGAGGTTGCTATCGTCGAGGAGGTAGTCAAGGGCATTTCTCAGGAACTGTTCGTTGCCGTAGTACTGGTCATTCATTATATCGTAGCCGAGTGGCATTGGTTGGTCTTTTATCACTTTATTTCGCCCTACATCTCCGTCGGAGATTAGAATCATTTTATTTTCTGAGCTTGTAGAGGCTTTGAAGTTGGGGAAAGATTTTCGCTCGCTTCGGGTAGCGTAGGCGGAGGGGAATTTCCCTTTTAATGAAACGGCGAAGATTTTCGGTGGGGTGGGGCGCTCCATCTGTCCGAGGGAGTCGGTGCGGATGATTTCATTGAGCGAGATAAGGTTGGGAACGGTTTTGAGGAGGGTTCTGTCGCTCGATTCAAAGAGGATTTCTTTTTTTATTCCTGCTCTTTTGAGGGTGTCTATGGCTGTGGGGAGCTCGAATTTCACGGGGTTGATGTTTCGGGTAATGGCACTGCTCCCTTCCGCTATTCCGAGAGGGAAATACGGCCAAAGGAAGGAGGAGTATTGTGGGTTGCCAGCGATCTGCCCTGTTTGTAGCCTTAGCAGTGCGGATTTCTTTAAGTCTTTTACCAAAGCGGAATTGATGCGCACCCCGTAATTGAAGAAAAAGTCGGTCATATTAAGGTCTATCGGGTATGCCATTATTTCTTTGGATTGGAAGAGGGTGTCCATCTCGGCATTCACAGCGTCTATCATCCAGAGGGTTTTCCCGCCGTTCATAATGTATTGGTCGAGGATAACTTTCTCGCCATCGGTAAAGGGTTTTCGAGGTTTTGCAATGACTAATGCCTCTACTTTTTTGAGTGTAGGGAGGTCGTCTAAGGTGAGTTCTTTTTGATTCTTGGGGATGATGGGGCCTGCGTTATAATTCTCGAGCGCCATATCCATAAATCCTTGAAATTCCTTTGGGCTTAGCTCGTCTTGGTTCACCAGTATACCGATATTTTTTCTTTTCTCTTGGCTAATGTTCTTCATTGTGGAGATGAGGTTGTACTCGAGGTTCTCAATGGAGCGGTTGAGCTGGTCATCAGCGGAAATCCCCGTCTGCTGTATGATGAGGGGGATGGTGGCGCCTGCGCTTTTGTACTTAGCTACGGCATAGGGGAAGATAACGATTTCGGAGACTTTACCGTCCTTAGAGCTCGGCAAGATGGAGGGCTGCATACCCATTGCCATCAGAGTTTCCTGAGACATTTTCTTCTCTAATGGGTCTATAAACTCAAAATCTATATTCGGATTTATTCTTCGGAATTCTTCCAGCATAAAGCGGGTTTCGCTCTGCAGCTGTTTAAAGGAAGCGGGAAAGTTTCCCTCTAAATATACATCCACTTTCAATGGTTTTTTAATGCTTTTTAAAACCTTTACGGTGGAGGGAGAAAGGGTGTATCTTTTCTCTTGGGTAAGGTCTATCCTAAACTGAAAAATACCGATAGCCCCAAGAAAAATCAGGATGAGAAATATAAAGAATACGATGTTTTTTCTAAGCATTTGAATAAGTATTAATGATTAAAACTTGAGGCATTATTTCTTTTTTTCTACTAATAATACGGATGCACCTATCATCAGTGAGATAATGAAGAGGAAGTAGAAGATATCTCTGCTGTCTATAAGCCCACGAGTAAAGGCGATATAATGCTTGTAGAACCCTAAACTTTGCAGGAAGTAATCCACATTTCCGAGTAGGCGGTAGCTCGCCAGCTGCTCTACTCCGAAGAAGATGAAGAAGCACATAAATACCCCGAGCAGGTAAGCCATTATCTGGTTCCTCGCGATAGATGATGCCAAAAGCCCTACGGCGGAGAAAGCCCCTATCAGCATAATGAGCCCGAGATAGCTCCCTAAGGTAGCCCCAGCATCTAAGTTGCCCTCAGGCACACCGAGTACATATATAGTGTAGAGATACACCAGAGAGGGGAGTAGGCACATTATCCCGACCGTCCAAACTGAGAGAAATTTCCCGAGCACAATATCCCTAACCGATACAGGCTGTGCAAAGAGCCAGATTAAGGTGCCTTGCTGCTGCTCTTCGGCTATGGTTTTCATAGACAGAGCGGGGATGGTGAATAGCAATAGCCACGGCGCAAGCACGAAATAAGCCTGCAAGGAAGCCGTACCTATATCAAAAATATTAGAATCATTCTCAAAGAAAAAGAGAAATAGCGCTCCTAATATCCCAAAAACTCCAATGATAATAAAAGCAGTAAAGTTCCCAAAGCTCTCAAACAGCTCTTTCTTATAAATACTCAGCATATTTTTAATTCTTTTTCTTACGATTAACCTGTTTTACAATCATCATTATCACAAAAACTAAAGCGAAAAACCCGAGCAACAACTGCCATCCATAGTCAATTACCTGTTGCTTTAATATCACAGTGAAGACAATTAGAAAGAGTATAAAGGTGGCGATTTCATTGTATTGCCTCAGCTTGATATTCGGTGTTTGCAGGCTTTCCCCCTGAAGATTTTTTAGTTCTAAAACCTTTCTCCACGCCCAGTAGTGATAGCCAGCGAGGGCAATCAGTCCCGTTAGTTTCAGGTGGAACCAGGGCATTTTCATCAGTGTAGGGTTTAGCATTATCAGTATTAGTCCAAAGGCGAGCATCAGTACGCCAGCAGGGGCGAGGATGATGTTCCACAAACGGCGAAGCATATAGATATATTGCTCGCGGAGGATGGTTTTCTTCTCCTGCGGAAAGCCGTCAGTATCTTTATAATAAACGAAAAGCCGAACGAGATAGAAAATCCCTGCGAAATAGCTCACCATAAAGATAATGTGCAATGCCTTGAAAATACTATATGCCATTAATGAAAATTAAGGTTGCAAAGATACCTAAAAAGGTACAAAGCCTCTGAATTTGTATCTTCGCCGAGTGAAAATTTAAAAGCGATGAAGAAAATTAGTTGGTTTGCTTTTGCAATGATATGGGGGAGTTTTACTGCCCAAACACTTGAAAATACAGCGAATCTGCAACCATTTTGGGATAAGCTCAATACAAGAAAATCGGTGAGCAGAGTGCTCTTTTTGGGTGATTCTCATATACAGTCAGGCTATATCTCTCAGGTTTTGAGGCGAAAGTTTCAGCAGGCGTATGGCAATGCAGGTAGGGGAGTGGTTTTTCCTTATCAGCTGGCAAATTCTAATGGTTCATTGGATTTTGTAGCGAGTTCAAACCAAGCGTGGCAGACTTTCCGTACGGTTTATGAGCAAGATGTATTCCCTCAGGTAGGAGCTTTGGGCTTTGTGATGGGAAATAATGCAGATTCGCTGATAGAGATGGATTTTAAAGACCCAGAAGACGCCTTTGATGAGGTGAGAATCTATAATGATGCGTCTCTAAACGGAGAGGCATTTAGTGTTTATGAAACCGAAAAGAGGCTGAGAGATTTTGTTAAAATTGAGAAAACTTTGCTCAATTATACGGTTCAAGAAGGGGAGACCTATCCCGAACTCGCAGCGAAATTTAATGTGGTAACCACTCGACTGGCTCAGCTCAATGGTGATAAAGTGAAAAACCCAAAGGCAGGAATGCTCATCAAAGCCGAGAGAGCAACGCCTGTGTATAATACAAATTTTGAAGAAGGACTTAGGAAGATTGCCAGTCATCATTTTACAGGGATTGAAACGAGTTTTCGCTATCCAAAACCTACTCAGCACCTGCTTCTAAGACTCAATGGCAGTAAAGGAAATATCCTGTATGGTTTTCAGCTCCTCAAAAGCACGGCAAAATCTGGAGTAGTCTTTAATACAGTAGGGGTAAATGGCGCTACTTATGCCGATTTTTTGAAATATCCGCTTCAATTGAAGCAGCTCAAATCTACAATGCCAGATTTGGTAATGATTTCCTTAGGGACGAATGAAGGGATTAGCAGCATTACAAAGGAAGATTTTATAAAGAATGTGGGGAATCTCATTTCAGCACTTAGAGAGGAAAATAAAAACCTCTCAATCTTGCTCATTAGCCCTACCGATAATAATTTAAATCCCAAGAAAACTGCTGAAGTGGTAGATTGGATTAGCGAAGCCAGTCTAAAATATAATACAGCATTTCTCAATATGTATAAGGCAACAGGGGGTAGAGGCTACTTTACCAAAGCATTAAGCCAAAAGAAAGCAAGTGCAGATAAAGTTCATTTTTTGCAGGTGGGCTATGAAGAACAAGCAATGAAAATATGGAGAGCACTTGAGGAGTATGATGATAGATACAAGGTGATATGTGTGGATACCAACTAAAAGTTTTTTTTGCTTTTAAACTAAAATTGTATTTTTGCACCTCAAAATAAAAAGAGACAATGCCGAATATTAGCCTTCCAGATGGAAGTATCCGAGAATTTAAAGAAACTGTAACACCTTTAGAAGTAGCGCAATCTATAAGCGAGGGGCTTGCAAGAAATACCATCTCTGCACTTGTAAATGGCAAGCAAGTAGAGGTAACTACCCCTATTACTGAAGATGCTACCGTACAGCTTCTTACTTGGAATGATGACCTCGGTAAAAAGGCATTTTGGCACTCTTCTGCACACCTTTTGGCACAGGCAATCTTAGCGTTTTATCCCAAAGCTAAACTTACCATAGGACCAGCTATTGACAGTGGTTTCTATTATGATGTAGATTTCGGCGATGAGACCCTCTCTGAGAAAGACTTTGAGAAGATTGAGAAAAAGATGATTGAAAATGCAAAAAAGAATTCTACTTTCAATCTCTATTCGGTTTCAAAGGCAGATGCACTTAAAGAATATGCGGATAATCCTTATAAAACAGAGCTTATACAGAATCTGAATGATGGGGAGATTACTTTCTGCACCCACGATAATTTTACAGACCTCTGTCGTGGCGGGCATATCCCATCCACAGGGATTGTAAAAGCGGTTAAAATACTCAATGCAGCAGGTGCCTACTGGCGAGGAAATGAAAACAATCCGCAACTGACAAGGGTCTATGGTATTTCTTTTCCTAAACAAAAGGAACTTACAGAATATCTTGAGAGATTAGAAGAAGCAAAACGAAGAGACCACAGAAAACTCGGTAAGGAACTCGGGATTTTTGCTTTCTCAGAAAGAGTAGGGGCTGGGCTCCCTCTTTGGCTTCCAAAAGGTACAGCATTGAGAAAGAAACTTGAAAACTTCCTTTCTGCAGCACAGAAAAAAGCAGGTTATGAGTTTGTAATGACTCCACATATTGGGAATATAGAACTCTATAAAACCTCCGGGCATTATGAAAAATATGGAGCAGATAGCTTCCAGTCTATTAAAACTCCACACGAGGGAGAAGAGTTCCTTCTAAAACCGATGAACTGTCCTCACCATTGTGAGATATATAAGACAAGCCAGTGGTCGTACAAAGATTTGCCTAAGCGCTATGCAGAGTTTGGAACCGTGTATCGTTATGAGCAAAGTGGGGAGCTCCACGGGCTTACAAGAGTAAGAGGATTTACCCAAGATGATGCTCACCTTTTCTGTACTCCTGACCAGCTATTAGAAGAGTTTGAAGGAGTGATAGACTTGGTACTTTATGTATTTAGCTCATTAGGTTTTGCAGATTTTACTGCTCAAATCTCACTTAGGGATAAAGAGAACCGAGACAAATATATCGGTTCTGAGGAGAATTGGGAAAAAGCTGAAAGTGCAATTATTACCGCAGCAGCTAATAAAGGCCTGAAAACTGTGGTAGAATATGGCGAAGCTGCTTTCTATGGTCCTAAACTCGACTTTATGGTAAAAGATGCCTTAGGCAGAAGTTGGCAGCTTGGGACTATTCAAGTGGATTATAATCTCCCAGAGCGTTTTGACCTTACTTATGTAGGTAGTGATAATGAAAAGCATAGACCGATTATGATACACCGAGCGCCGTTTGGCTCTATGGAAAGGTTTATTGCAATTCTTATAGAGAATACAGCGGGAGATTTCCCTCTTTGGCTAAGCCCAGAGCAGTATATTGTGCTTCCAATTAGTGAAAAATATGCAGATTATGCTAAAAAAGTTTCTCAATTATTAGAAATTAACGATATTAGCGGCCTCGTAGACGAAAGAAACGAAAAAACAGGCAAGAAAATCCGAGATGCAGAGTTGAGAAAAATTCCTTTTATGCTTGTTGTAGGTGAGAAGGAGGAGCAGGAAGGAAGCGTTTCTGTAAGAAGAAGAGGAGAAGGAGATTTAGGCTCAATGAAGCTCGATGACTTTGTTCAGTGCTTTAAAAAAGAAGTAGATACAGGAATAGAGTTCGGGGAAAAAGATTTGAATTAACTTTAAAATTATAATACAATAGCACAGAAATTTAGTGGCAGGGGTAGAGGGCCGATGCGCCGTCCCGTGCAAGAAGATTTACACCAGATAAACGAAAAGATTAAAGCGAAAGAAGTTCGTTTGGTCGGTGATAATGTAGAGCCAGGAGTTTATCCAATTGAGAAAGCAAGGCAGATAGCCCAAGAGCAGGAATTGGATTTGGTTGTAATTTCAGATAAAGCAGAGCCTTTTATCTGCCGTATCTTGGATTACAAAAAGTTCCTTTATGAACAAAAGAAAAAACAAAAGGAGCTGAAAGCTAAGCAAGTTAAAGTTGTTGTAAAAGAAATTCGTTTCGGGCCTCAGACGGATGACCACGATTATGAGTTTAAGAAAAAACACGCAGAAAAGTTCCTTGAAGAGGGTTCTAAGCTCAAAACCTATGTGTTTTTTAAAGGGCGTTCTATTATTTTCAAAGACCAAGGGGAGATTCTCTTACTTCGTTTAGCTCAAGATTTAGAGAATGTAGGGAAAGTAGACCAAATGCCTAAACTCGAAGGTAAGAGGATGATAATGATGATGAGCCCAAAGAAAGCAAAGTAAAATAAAAAGGATAATCATTTCATTCCTTATTATTTTTTTAAGTATATCGCTATAACAGACATAAAAAGAATATTGATAACAAATATTAAAAGCAAACAAAAATGCCAAAGTTAAAAACTAAATCAGGTGCTAAGAAGCGTTTTGCTCTTACCGGAACAGGAAAGATCAAAAGAAAAAATGCTTTCAAAAGCCACATTTTGACTAAAAAAGAAACCAAGCAAAAGAGAAATCTTACGCAAACTTCTTATGTCGCTTCTGTGGATACAAAGAGCGTTTTGAGACAATTAGCAATTAAGTAGTTTTTATAAATCGGTTCGGTTTATAAGAATTTAAAGTGTAAAATTCAACAAAAGAAAGTTTAACCCTGAAAAGGCGCCCCTAAGAGAATGAAAAAATACAGTTCCGCCCTTTTCAAAAAAACAATTAAATTATGCCAAGATCAGTAAATGCTGTAGCGTCCAGAGCACGCAGAAAAAAAGTTTTGAAGCAAGCCAAAGGTTTCTTCGGTAGAAGAAAAAATGTTTGGACTGTAGCTAAAAACGCCGTAGAAAAAGCAATGCAATATGCTTACCGCGGTAGAAAAGAGAAAAAAAGAAATTTCAGAGCCTTGTGGATTGCAAGAATCAATGCAGGTACAAGAGCACACGGAATCTCTTACTCTCAGTTTATGGGAGCTCTTAAAAAGAACAACATCGAGCTCAATAGAAAGGTTCTTGCAGACCTCGCAATGAATCATCCTGAGGCTTTTAAAGCTGTTGTAGATCAAGTTAAATAATGTAAAACTGTTTTGTTATCAATAGAAAAGCTCAGTTCTCTGGGCTTTTTTTATGCCTTTTTTTCAGTAGATTTGCAACCCTAAAATAAGAAAATGAACCAAGAGCTTACCGAGACCACTACCACTCAGCAGAATCATAAAACCTCCACTTGGGCTATCATCAGGCAGCTGTTTGGGATAGGAATGAAGCTCAGAGCTTGGTTTATTTTAGCCCTCACCCTATCTGTTGCGCTCTCGCTCGTATCCACTTACCGCCCTTATCTCAGTATGAGAATTGTAGATGAAGACATCATCAAGCTACAAGATAAGGAGCTTATGCTTACCCACATCTATCTCTTCGTAGGTTTGGTCTTTTTGGAGACGGTGCTCAACTTTTTCCTCGTCTATTTCTCCAACTTTATCTCCCAAAATGTCATCCGAGATATCAGGGAAAGGCTCTTCAAGAAGCTCATCTATTTCCGTACAGCTTTCTTTGATAAAACCCCAATCGGCCAGCTCGTAACCCGTGCCGTAGGCGATGTAGAGACCATATCCACAGTATATACCGACGGATTTCTAATGGTTTTTGGTGATATCCTTCGCATCATTTTTGTGCTTGTGATGATGTTCGCCGTAAATGCTCATCTCAGCTATATCTCGCTCGCTATCTTGCCTCTAATGGTATTCATCACCCGATTATTCCAGAAAAAATTAAAAAAAGCCTTTGGCGATGAAAGGGGGTGGACGGCCACTCAGAACTCCTTCGTGCAGGAAAGGCTCGCAGGGATGCCCATCATCCAGGTTTTTGGCAGGCAGGAAGCCGAGTTTAAGAAGTTTGATTCCATCAATCAGAGCCTCAAAGCTGCCCTCCTCCGCACCGTCTTCATCTTCTCGTTATTTTTCCCAACGGTCGAGCTCATCTCGTCCCTGTTCATCGGTTTTGTGCTGGTGTATGGCGGTTATATTACGATAACGGCAGGGGAGGTCATCGCCTTCATCCAGTTTATCAATATGCTCATCCGCCCTTTAAGGCAGATAGCCGACAGGTTTAATAACATCCAGCGCGGCATCGTAGGGGCAGAGCGAGTGCTCGGAATAATGGAAGAAAACGAGGTGATAGAGAACCTCGGCACAGTGGTTAAGGACAATTTTGATGGGAAGATAGAGTTTAAGTCCGTGCATTTCTCCTACGATGACAAGCAGGAAGTGCTCAAAGGCATTGATTTTACCGTGAGCCCAGGCGAGACCGTTGCGATTATCGGTGAGACGGGTGCCGGCAAATCTACCATCATCAGCCTGATTCCCAGACTTTATGAAATACAAAAAGGTCAGATTCTCATCGATGATATTGAGGTGAGAAGCTACGAACTCCAGCATTTGAGGCAGAATATCGGGGCGGTTCTCCAAGATGTTTTCCTGTTTCACGGCAGTATTCTCGAGAATATTTGTTTTGGGAATCCTGATCTACCTTTCTCAGCAGTAGAGCAAGCAACTAAGCTGGCTCAAGTCTATCAAGACATTCAAGCCATGC
>ERZ773068.990-NODE-990-length-14379-cov-20.833566_pt1 | contig 14379 bp, 7 predicted proteins | sample MGYA00580620_ERZ773068 | MGnify/ENA primary metagenome ERZ773068 (study PRJEB29015, sample SAMEA2737983) | human oral metagenome | biome: human oral; feature: human-associated habitat; material: dental | place: China | collected 2101 ... | reverse complement strand
CGTCTTCATCCACTCCTGCTTGCTGTAGCGCATGCGCTTGGGGTCGTTGAGGTCCTTACCCGTGCTGAGGCAGATGAGGCGGTCGTGCGCCTCGGCGTCCTCCTCATTGAGGAAGTGAATATCGTTGGTGGCGATCACCTTCACGCCGTGCTTCTTACCTAGCTCGAGGAGGACGGCATTGACCTGTTGTTGCTTCTCGTAGGTCTCCTGATTGCCCAGGGGGTTATCCGTCTTGTGACGCTGGAGCTCTAGGTAGAAGTCTTCCCCAAAGAGATTCTTGAACCACAGGATGCTCTTCTCCGCCTCTTCGATGTTGCCGTGCATGATATGCTGTGGGATCTCTCCGCCGAGGCAGGCCGAGGAAGCGATGATCCCCTCATGGTACTGCTCGAGGAGCTCCTTGTCGATGCGAGGGCGATAGTAGTAGCCATCGATCCAGGAGCGAGAGACCATCTTGATGAGGTTCTTGTAGCCAGTGAGATTCTTGGCTAGCAGTACCAGGTGCCAGCCACTGTTGTCGATGGACTGGTTGGGGCGGTAGGGGTTGGGCACGCTTGCCTCCTTGAGCAGTCTGGAGCGTCGGGCGCAGTAGACTTCACAGCCGAGGATGGGCTTGAAGAGCGCTTTTGCTTCGGCTGCCTGGAGGGCTTCTCTTAGCTCGGTGAGCGAAGCTTCCTCTTCGGGCGTCCTGCTCTCTTGCTCCTCGAGGGCCTTGATCTTCTTCTTGAGCGTCTTTCGTTCGCTCAGGAGAGGCCCGTTCTTCTTGGCTACGTAGTCAAAGAACTCCTTGATGCCGAACATCGCCCCGTGGTCGGTCAGAGCGATACCGCTCATCCCGTCGCCGATGGCCTTGTCCACCAAGCCCTTGACCGAGGCTTGGCCGTCTAGGAGTGAGAACTGAGAGTGTACATGCAGGTGTACGAAGGGTTGCATATCGATGAAGCTAATAGTGTCTGAGGCGAAGAAGGGGCTCGCCTCAGAGAGGGCGCCCCTTATGCCTAGACAAAGTTAGGGCAAATCACCCAGACGGAGGGAACGATAAGTAGGGTAGAGACGGAATAATTTGAAGGGCCTTTTCGGAGGCCCTCACCAGCCCTCTAGAATAGCGGGCTGGTGAGGGGCGAAAAAACGACCTACGGTAGATCGCCGAAAAAACCTACTGTGGGTTGTGATGACGACCTACCGTAGGTCGCATCGACGACCCCAGTAGGTTTTATTTGGGGGCTCCCTGAGCGCTGTCTCAGAGGGCTCTCCAGAGGGGGATCAAATACCGGGGGGACACTGAGGTGAAACCCTATGAGTTGTTACAAAATATAAATCCTTATCTTTGTAGTAGAGAGAAATAAGAAAACAGAGCCACGTTGTCGATTGGGAAACTCATCGTATATAGTTGAAAACCGAGACAACCCTCTCCTCCAATGGCGGGCTACAACAGGCGCTTCGGTGTCTGTTCGCCTTGGGCGATACAGTAGATTACAAAGGGGGCGAGGTCCTCAAATCCTGTTTTTCGGAGTTTTCACTTAATCCGCTCGTGGCTCCTCATAGAGAAGGTCACTCACCTAGCCGAATCAAGGCTGGTGAGTGACCTTCTTCTTTGTATAGCCTGCTCGGGAGGGGCGGGCTAGAGGTAGGGGAGTAGCTTGCCGAGATGGATGCTATTTGACCCCTTGACGAGGATCAAGCTCTTGGTGATCGGGTGCGCTTCGATGTGGGCGATGAGCTCCTCGACATTGGAGTAGACTTGGGGCTGATCTCCCAGCTCTTCCCGCCAGTGTGGTCCGCAGAGATAGATCTCGAGCGGGGGCGTGGTGGTAGAGGAGAGCTTCTGGTAGAGCTCTTGGTGCGCCTCGTGGCTGGAGGCGCCGAGCTCATTCATGTCGCCTAGAATGACGATGCGTGGTCGGAGAGCGGGCTCGATAGCGAGGAAGTTGGAGAGTGCCGTGCGCATGCTCGAGGGATTGGCATTGTAGGCGTCGGCGATGATCTGATTGCCCCGCTCGGAGTGAATGAGCTGAGAGCGACTGTTGCTAGGGCAGTAGTTGGTGAGCGCCTCGTCGATCTTGTCCGAGGGTACATCGAAGTAGAGCCCGATAGCGATGGCAGCAAGGGCATTGGCCAGATTGTAGTCGCCGACGAGCTGGGTCTGTACCTCCCGAGCGCTCATCTCGAGGATGGGGCAGGACCAGGAGAAGTGGAGGAAGAGGCTCTCTCCCGTGCTGGGCGAAGCGACTCCCTGGACGTAGGCCTTGGGGCTCGACCCGTAGCTGATGCGCTCCGTACCGAGGCTCATCTGGCGAAGCACCTCGTCCTCCTCGTGGTAGAAGAGGATACCCTCTCGGGCACGCACGCTGTCGTAGAGCTCGCCCTTGGTGCGACGGACGCCCTCGAGCGAACCGAAGCCTTCGAGATGCGCCTGCCCGATATTGGTGATCAAGCCATAGTTGGGCTGGGCGATAGCGCATAGCTCAGCGATGTCGCCCGGCTTGCTCGCTCCCATCTCGATGAGGGCTAGCTGATGCTCCGGGGTCAGGCGAAGGAGCGTGAGGGGGACGCCGATGTGATTGTTCAGATTGCCCTCGGTGTAGAGTAGGTGATAGCTCTGGGAGAGGACGGCGGCGGTCAGTTCCTTGGTCGTCGTTTTGCCGTTGGTCCCTGTGATAGCGATCACGGGGATGCCAAGCGCTCGGCGGTGATGAGCAGCTAGGAGCTGGAGGGCCTCGAGGGCGTTGGGTACGAGGATGGTGCGCTCGTTGATCAGCTGGTCAGCTTCGTCGATGATCGCATAGGCGGCTCCAGCCTCGAGGGCGGCACCCGCATATTTATTCCCATCGAAGTTCGCCCCACGCAGGGCGAAAAAGAGGCATCCCTCAGGGAGCTTGCGTGTATCGGTGCTTACGATGGGGTGGCTGAGGTAGAGCTTATAGAGGTCTTCTATCGTGATCATAGGTCGTCAAAGTGGAGCTCGGGAGATCGCTCTCGGATGAGGCGCTGTCGAGCTCGAAGACAAAGGTACGACATACCTATTATTATACCGCACGAAGCACGGTGCGAACCCCATGGAAAAATACCCCCTCGCAGAAGGGGCTTTTTGCGACCTACGGTAGGTCGTCGAAAAAACCTACTGTAGGTCGCATCGACGACCTACCGTGCATCGGTACGCCGACCTACCGTAAGTTTTTTTTCAGGCGAATCGAAGGGTGCTTTTTCCCGGCTCGGAAGACCCCGTCGGAAATCCACTCCGGGGAGGGTGAAATAGCCTCCCTAGCAGAGCTTCAAATAGCAGGGTGCTTCCTAAAATATTTAATTAAATAAGAGCAAGATAGGTGGTTGGTTTCCCAAAGAATTTAATTATTATCTTTGCCTCAAGATTGTTTGGAACGGTAATGGATGGACCTTGGCGTCACGTCTGATTTTCTCCCTCGGATGGTGCTCCCATGCCCCCTCAGGAGATCCGATGATCGGCTGAGCGTATACATATAATATATATATCCGCTTGCCCCTCGTCTACGAGTCAATGCCACTAACACTTATCCATGGTGAAATACGAAACTATGATAAAATGCCCCTCTCAGCTCTCCTCGAGTGCGTCGCCTCGTGTCGGTGCACTACAGTGGGGGCTATCCTCCCCCCTGAAAGCAAGTGACCTCCCAGTGAGGACGCCCAAGCGTGCCCTGCTGGGATCTTGTTGACGAAATACCATTCTTTTAATTTTTAAATATGAAGAAAGTACTTTTACTTCTCATGAGCCTCTTCCTCTGTATCGCTACGGCGATGGCACAGGGCAAGAGCATCAGTGGGGTCGTGCTCGACGCCACGAATCATGAGCCCGTGATCGGAGCTTCGGTTCTGGTCAAGGGTGTGCCTGGTCAAGGAGCTTCTACCGATATCAACGGTAAGTTCACCTTGAAAAACGTCAAGGCGGGTGCTGTCCTCGTCGTATCCTCCATCGGGTACGCTAAGAAGGAAGTCCCTGTCGGTAACCAGACCGAGCTGAAGATCGAGCTCGCCAGCGAAGACAATCAGCTGGAGTCGGTCGTCGTCACGGCTCTTGGTATCAAGCGCTCGCAGAAGGCGCTAAGCTACAACGTCCAGGAGGTCAAGAACGACGCTCTGACGACGGTCAAGGATGCCAACTTCATGAATAGCCTCAACGGTAAGGTCGCTGGGGTGAACATCAATGCTTCCTCTTCGGGTATCGGGGGTGCTACGCGTGTCGTCATGCGTGGGCCAAAGTCAATGAACCAGAGCAACCAAGCACTCTACGTCATCGACGGTATCCCCATCATCAATACCAACGGTGGTGAGACAGGTGGTCGCTACTCCGCTCAGCCTAAGGGTGAAGGGATCTCCGACATCAACCCTGACGATATCGAGTCGATCTCTGTACTTAGTGGTCCTGCCGCTGCTGCTCTCTACGGGGCAAGCGCTGCTCAGGGGGTGATCATGATCACCACGAAGAAGGGTAAGGAAGGGCGTGTACAGGTCATGCTCTCCAATAGCTCATCCTTCTCTCGTCCCTTCGTCATGCCTCGCTTCCAGAACGAGTTCATCAACTCTCCTGGAGACGTGAAGAGCTGGGGCGCTCAGACGCCTTCTCCCTACGGGAAGTACAACCCTGCAGACTTCTTCAACACGGGGTCTAATATCCAGAACACTGCTTCGCTCACCATCGGGAATGCGAAGAATCAGACTTACCTCTCTCTGGGTACGACCAACGCTGCAGGGATCATCCCCAACAGCAAGTACGATCGCTACAACTTCAGCTTCCGTAACACGACGAACTTCCTCGACGATAAGTTGACGCTGGACTTCGGCTTCAACTATATCAAGCAGGGTGACCAGAACCTCATCGCTCAGGGGGAATATGGTAATCCCATCGTACCGCTCTACCTCTTCCCTCGTGGTGAGAACTTCGACGGTGTCCGTACCTTCGAAGTCTACGACCCTGTACGTAAGATCAATGTACAGAACTGGCACTACGGGGATGCCTACTCCATGCAGAACCCCTACTGGGTAGCTAAGCGTATGCTGGCCATCGGCAACAAGGATCGCTACATGGTCAACGGCTCACTCAAGTGGAAGATCAACGACTGGATCGACATCACCGGCCGTGCTCGTGCTGACGTGATCAATAGCTTTGATGAGAACAAGCGCTATGCTTCGACAGCTAACCTCTTCACGGGGTCTCCCTACGGATACTACTCCTACAGCAAGGGCAATAACACCTCGCTCTATGGAGATATCATGGCGAACATCAACAAGCGCATCGAAGACTTCTCTGTCGCTGCCAACCTTGGTGTCTCTACCAACCGCTCTTACCTCGATACACGAGGCTTCCGTGGCGGTCTCCGCTCCCTCTCCAATGTCTTCGATCCTAACCAGATCGACTATGGACAGCCTACCGCTGGTAATGCTCCTATCTTCGACCACACGGCTCACGTGACGAACTCTGCCTTCGCTAGTGTCGAAGCTGGCTGGAAGAGCATGCTCTTCCTTACCCTCACGGGCCGTGAAGACTGGGACTCTGCTCTTGCCCATACGACGGGTAACCCCTTCTTCTATCCCTCTGTCGGTCTCTCTGGTGTCATCTCTCAGATGGCTAAGATGCCTAAGTGGGTCAACTACCTCAAGACTCGTGTCTCCTGGGCTAAGGTAGGGTCACCTATCCCTGCTCAGATCTCTTCTCCTTACCGCTACAAGTATGACCCTGCTACGCAGAGCTACTCTACGGTGACCTATAAGTTCCCTAGCGACTTCAAGCCTGAGCTGACCTACTCTTGGGAAGCTGGGGTGACGGGTAAGTTCTTCCGTAACCGACTCAGCGTAGAAGCTACTATCTACCAGTCCAACACGAAGAACCAGACCTTCCGTATGCCACTCTCCTCTGCCTCCAACGGCTACAACGAAGAGTACATCCAGGCGGGTGATGTCCGCAACCGCGGTATCGAACTCGCTATCGGCTGGACGAGCAAGTTCGGTCAGCTGGAGTGGACCACTACGGGTACCTTCAGTGCTAACCAGAACCGCATCATCGAGCTCATCCCAGGCCGTAAGGATCCTATCTCTAAGGGTGGTCTGAAGGGTGCTGAGATCTACCTTCGTAAGGGTGGCTCTATGGGTGACGTCTATGTCAATACCGACGTAAAGCGTACGCCCGAAGGGTATCCTGAAGTCTCTGCTGATGGTAAGCTCAGTCCTACTACACTCGACAACCCTGTCTACAAGGGTTCTGTCCTGCCCGATGCTAATCTGGGTTGGGTCAATGAGTTCAACTGGAAGGGTCTGAACGTCGGCTTCATGTTCTCCGCTCGTATCGGTGGTATCGTCCTCTCTCAGACACAGGCGATCCTCGACGAGTATGGTGTCTCTAAGGCTTCTGCAGACGCACGCAAGGCTGGTGGTGTAGCCGTCGGCAACGGTCGTGTCGATGCTCAGGGCTACTACTCCATCGTCGGTGGTGCTAACCCCGTCTGGTCTCAGTACATCTACGACGCTACGAACGTACGCCTTCAGGAAGCTCACGTCTCCTACCTGATCCCTAAGAAGCTCCTTGGTAATAAGGTCAACCTCTCTCTTGGTCTGACGGCTCGTAATCTCCTGATGATCTATAATAAGGCTCCATTTGACCCTGAGCTGACTGCTTCTACTGGGACTTACTATCAGGGCTTCGACTACTTCATGCAGCCTAGCCTTCGTAACCTAGGTTTCACCGTGAAGCTCCAGTTCTAAGCTAGCTCACTCTTATCCACATGTATCTTATGAAGATCAATCATATTGCCAAGGGCCTTAGCCTCGCTGCTCTCGCCCTTACTCTAGGCTCCTGCACGAGTGGCTTCGAGGAAATCAACCGTCCTGGAGGGAACCTTGATAAGGGTACTCTGCAGCGTGACAACTACAGTATCTCCTCGTTCCTCATCCAGCTGCAGAACCGTGCCTTCCCTGAGCAGGAGAACTGGTTCCAGACGAACTTCGACCTCATCGGGAACTATCTAGGTCGCTACTTCACGTATGCGAATGATGGCTTTAGCTCTAAGAACTTCACCATCTTCAATGCGCCTAACAACTGGCTTGCATGGCCAAACGATATAGTCTTGGTTCCAACGAAGAGTGCCTTCTCTGAGATCGAAGGTCTGTCAGAAAAGGGTGACCTGAACTACAACTGGGCGCTCATCATGCGTGCTCAGGCTTTCCTTGCCCTCACCGACAAGTATGGTCCTATGCCTTTCGGCCTAGATCCTAAGAATCCTGAAGGATACAATACTCAGGAGGATATCTACAAGTCTCTAGTGAATGACCTCACCACCGCTAGCAAGGTACTCAAGGCTTACACACTGGCTAACCCTGGTGCGAAGGTCCATGAGGCTGCTGACAAGATCTATGGTGGCGACTTCACCAAGTGGGCTAAGTTCGCTAACTCCCTCAAGCTACGTATCGCCATCCGTATGCGCTATGTCGCACCAGAGCTCGCTCAGCAGTATGCTAAGGAAGCTCTTGCCGAAGGGGTCATCGAATCTTCTGCTGACAATTGCGCCATCACCTACATCCCTCGTGGTCTCTATAAGACCTCAGTTGAGTGGGGAGACTCGCGTGCTTGCGCTGACATCGACTCGTACATGAACGGGTACGATGACCCTCGTATCTCTGCTTACTTCGCTGAGCCTGACACTAAGGCTGATCGTAAGCTCGTCGGCTGTCTAGCTGGTGCTAATGTCAAGAATAAGGCTGCAGCAGATAAGCTCTATTCAGCAGCTGCTGTCACGAAGAACTCTCCTAGCGTATGGCTCTCCGCTGCAGAGATGTGGTTCTGCCGTGCTGAGGGTGCTTTGGCTGGCTGGCCTGGTATGGGTGGCTCAGTCAAGGAGCTCTATGAGCGTGGTGTCAAGGAGTCCTTCACTCAGTGGGGTGCTTCTGGTGTAGATGCTTACCTCCAGAGCGAAAGAACGCCTGCTGACTACAAGGATGCCGTCGGTGGCTACGGTAAGGATATGCCTGCTGTGAGCTCCATCACTCCTAAGTGGGATGATGATGCTACTGCCGATGTCAAGCTAGAGCGCCTCATCACCCAGAAGTGGCTGGCTCTCTTCCCCAACGGGCAGGAAGCGTGGAGTGAAATCCGTCGTACGGGTTATCCTAAGGTGTTCGCTCTCCCTGTGGCGACCAGTGGCTACACCATCCACGTAGCTAATCGTATCCCCTACGATGTCAATGAGCGTACTCGTAACCAGGCTAACTACAATGCTGCTCTTACTCTCCTCGGAGGGGCAGACGACTATGCTACGAAGCTCTGGTGGCAGAAGAAGTAATCTCCCTAGCTAACGAACTAAGAAATGAAGATTAAGAATATCCTAGCAGTATCTGCAGTCGCTCTGCTCGGTCTGTCCTCTTGTAGCAAGTGGACGGATATGGAGATCCAGCATCCAATGGATCTGACCAAGCCTGCACATACTGAGGAGTACTACAAGGCACTCCGTGACTATAAGAACTCTGATCACCAGCTCGCCTTCGCTTACTACAGCGCTTGGACAGGGGTCGGTACGAACATGCAGAGCTCTCTGATGGGGCTCCCTGACTCGGTAGACCTCGTCTCCCTCTGGGGGGGCTGGAAGAACCCTACCGAAGCTCAGCTCAAGGACCTTCGCCTAGCACAAGAGAAGAAGGGCCTGAAGGCTATGATCTGCTTCCTCGTCCTCGATATGGGGAATGGCGTTACTCCCGATCCTACCGATGCTGAGAAGGCTCAGCTCAAGGAGGGCGAAAAGTGGACGCATAAGTACTGGGGCTGGAGTAATGAACAGACAGAGGCTGGTAAGGCCGCTCGTCGTGCTGCTGTCGTCAAGTATGCTAATGCTATCTGTGATCTCATTGATAAGTATGGTTATGACGGCTTTGATATCGATGCTGAGCCTAGCTATAGTCATCCCTTCAATACGGACTATGAGCTATGGCGTACGGATAGAGAGAATGGCGTACCTACGCTCATGACGCTCTTCATCGAGACCCTCGGTAAGCGTATCGGCCCAATGGCTGAAACCGAGGCTGGTCGTAAGAAGGTTCTTGCGGTAGATGGTCAGCCTGACGCTCTGCCAGCTACGCATGCCAAGTACTTCAACTATTTCATCATCCAGGCTTATGGTGATAGAGTCGGCTATCAGAATGCTCACTTCCAGGGGATGCTATCTGCCTACAAGGATGTCCTCTCTGTCGAAGATATCTGTAAGAAGAGCATCTTCGTCGTGAACTTCGAGTCGGGGGCTACCCGTGGTGGTGAGGTCGGTCTGGGTCAGATCCTGAACTTCGCTCTCCAGAACCCTGTCGTTGATGGTGTCACCTATCGCAAGGGTGGTGTCGGAGCCTTCCGTGTCGACCTCGAGTATGCTGTCAGCACTCCTGAAGTCGTCAATGGTATCGATATGTCCCCAGTCAAGGGGCTCTCTTATCCTTGGTGGCGTCGTGCTATCCAGCTGATGAACCCAATCATTAAGTAGTCGCATAACATGAAGATCAATAAATCTATCCTTGGAGTCGTAGCTATGGCTACACTCCTCGGGGCTTGTAATGACAGAGAACTCAAGGAGCTCTCTAACCAAGCCTATATCGCCCAGACAGGGACGCAAGCTGGTCGCCTAGGATCACTTCAGCTGGGTGACAGCGAAGTGTCTACGGATATCAATGTCCGTCTGTCCAATCCTCAGGACAAGGATCAGAGCTATTCCCTTGAGCTTAGCTCGGAAGCACTAGAGCAGTACAATAAGCTCAATGGGACTGCCTTTGTGATGCTCCCCGCAGAGCAGGTGAAGCTCTCTACTACTAATGTTGTAGTTAAGGCAGGGGCAGTCTTCTCTGAAGCTGTGAAGGTCTCTCTTCAGCCCCTTAGCCAGGCGCAGATGGATTCGGGTAAGAAGTTTGCTGTCGCCTTCAAGCTCAAGTCTGCTGGTGCTTCGGCTGCCGTCCTCAAGGGCGCTGACACCTATGTCTATGCGATCAAGACGATCACTTCGGCTTACGCTCCTATCCTAGGTACCTACAAGGGTAAGTACTACAAGGCTATCGCTCGTGGTATCGCTCCTGTAGAGCTCCAGCGCTTCACCATCGAGATGCGTGTCAATATCAATGGTCTGAACAAGAACAACCAGGCACTCTTCGGTGCATGGGCTCCAGGCTCTGAGATCTACATGCGCTTCGGTGACGCTAACCCTCCCTATGACTACCTGAACATTAAGTTCGGTGATGGTGGTCAGATCGACCGTACCTTCGAAGGTGCTAAGACCAATACGTGGTACCACATCGCACTGGTCTTCGACGGCTCTCAGGCTACGCTCTATGTCAACGGTAGCAAGATCACCAGCACGGACAAGCCTGCAGGTCGTGTCTTCAAGCTCAATGATGCGATCCATGTCGCAGGCTCTGGCCCTGCTTGGTTCATCAATGCTTGTATCTTCAGCGAACTCCGTATCTGGAACACGGCTCGTACACTCGAGCAGCTCCGTGACAACGAGTACACCGTCGATCCTACTACCCCAGGTCTCCTCCACTACTGGAAGATGAACGAAGGTAAGGGTGGCACGTTCGCTAACTCTGTCGCTGGGGCTCCTGCCCTCAATGTCTACGACGGTAGCTACGACGACAAGAATCATGAGAGCAATGTCATTCAGACGCCGGTTTGGGTCTCGAATGTCCGCTCCGATGGTAAGGGTACAGTCAAGGTCCCCTAATCTTAATATCGGTGATACGACACAGCCCTCCCCTTCGGAGGGGGGCTGTGTACGATCCCTCTAATAGCTTTGAAGTTTATATGCAAAAGACTCTATCCATAGCTTGCGCAGCACTCTTCCTGAGCCTGACGGCTTGTCAGAAGGGCTTTGATCTGGATACGCCTCTCCATGATAAGGCTAAGGTCCAGACTGCTGAATCTGTAGCTTATATCAAGACGGGGGACTTTGATCTGTCTAAGTCCTTGAAGTTCCCTCTTCAGGTCAATCTCCAAGGGACGACGCTCACCAAGTGGGCTGATCAGGAGCGCTATGTCTACCTCTCCAAGCCTGTCGCTCAGGATGTGACGGTCACTGTCGCTATCGCTACCTCTGAGGCTTCGGCTGCTTCGTACGTCGCCTCCCATGCTGGCTACCGTGTCGCTCCCGAAGGCTATGCTAAGCTTTCCGCAACGACCGTGACGATCCCTAAGGGGCAGACGAAGAGCTCTACAGCTATCACCGTCAGCCCTGGTGATAAGTACGATGAGATCTCGAAGCAGAATGCGAGTGCTGAGTACTTCGTGATCCCCGTGAAGGTCTCTGCTGTAGCAGACGCATCGTCCGTCGGCGTCAGCCAGGACTATGGCACCTACTTCATCCCCGTGAAGAAGAGCTACCAGAATGTAGGCTTCTACACACGTGATCCTCTGGGTACGATGCTGACCTCTGCGGATATCACCTACGATGTCTCCTCTGAGCTCTCTTGGGGTAACTACACCTACAGCAAGGACGCTCTCTATGATGGCGACCCCTCTAACGAGTGGTATGCAGCCTACACAGATACGGCTCCTTGGGTGACGGGTATCCTCAAGAATGGTACGAAGAAGTTCAACTACATTCTTCTCAAGCGTACTGATGAGAAGATGGATGGTATTTCTGATGTCGAGATCTTTACCACTCAGGATGGTACGAACTGGACTTCTCAGGGTATGTTGCCTGCTAGCTACCTCAATAGAGAGAGTGTCGTTGTCGTTCGCTTCTTCACTCCTGTAGAAGCAAAGGGTATCAAGATTGCCGGAGTTAATGCTTCAGGATCTGGCTTCTTCGGTATCGGCGAGCTGAACTTCTTCTCGGAGAACTAAGTCCTCCTTTCCTCCTCTAGCGATAAGGCCCGTACATGTAGCCTAGATGGCATGCATGCACGGGCCTTCGCTATAGATCCACCTCGGGATTCCCAAATCAATTTAAGGGGGCGACTGCACCAGACAGAGGTGCGGTCGCCCCCTTGTTTTGTCTGTGAGATTCCCCTCGGATAGAAGAGACTTTCTCGCTGGTGCATCTAGCCCATAGCAGGAGAGAAAAGATGAGGGGTAGGGGAGGGGAGTGCTGAAGGGGTAAAAAGGGATCCACGGTAGGTCGTCGATGCGACCTACCGTGGGTCGTCTCGACGACCTACAGTAGGTTTTTTCGGCGACCTACCGTAGGTCCGGGATGAATGCTTTCTGAGGGGTAGGTTGAGACGGAATATGAGGATGGATTTCGAGGACTTTGTTCTCGTCCTCGCTTGGTAGTGTGCAGTATCGGGGTCTTGATATGTACACAAAGTGCCACTCTTGTGTACACGTCCACCAAATGTTGCCAGAAATAGCCTTTTTCGTGTACACGTTTTCAATCTGTGCTTGACGTGTCCACTTCGAGGTTACTCTGTCACGGATTCAATTGGTGCAGTGCTATCAGAATGTTTGGGATAGGTGAGGAATAGCTTGAACAATGCATCATTGATGTAGTAATTCTCTCGCCCAATCTTTGTCTTTGTCAGTAGCCCTAGGTCTACGATCTTATTCAAGTATTTCGTGACCGTACGTCTATCGAACATCAGATCCCTCTGCATGAAGCCTATTTTCGTGTAGGGATGGTAAAACAGGTTGTTGAGTAACTCGTGCTTGTAGTTCTTCCCAAAGGCTGGTCGTAGGATCTGCTTATATTCCTGCATCAGCTTAGCAATGCCCTGTACTAGGCGAATGGTATCTTGTGCGGTCTCTTCAACTCCCTTAAGAATGAAAAGAATCCACTCTTCCCACTCTGCCGAATTGTCTCCTTCCTTATCCCTAATAGCTTGGATCAAGAAGTAGTATTGTGATTTGTTTTGTGTGATATATCTGCTTAGGTAGAGAATGGGTAAATCAAGTAGACCATTTATTACCAGATACAGTACGTTGATGATACGACCTGTTCGACCATTGCCATCGTAGAATGGATGTATGCTCTCAAACTGATGGTGTATAATGGCCATCTTGATTAGTGGGTCGACTTCGGACATATCTGGGTTGTTGATGAAAGCCTCGAGGTTTGCCATGTGTCTCTCGATCTCATCTCTGTTCTGGGGAGGGGTATAAACGATCTCTTGTCGATTATTCTTTAGCGTTGTACCCGCTTGTGAGCGAAACCCAGCCCTATTCCCCTCGAGGTGCATCTGGATATCCTTGATTCTACTATTGGTCAGTAGAGCATCCTTTCGAACCAGTTCAAATCCTCGGCGTAAAGCTTCTCGATACTTAAGCACTTCTTTAGCGGCAGCTGTCTTGAGTTGCTCCTCTATGCCAATCTCCGCTTTATATAGGTCATCTTGTGTCGTGACGATATTCTCTACTGCGGAGCTGTCCCTCGCCTCTTGGAGGGTTAGCGTGCTTATGAGTATCGCTTCATTGGGGATCGTGGTGGCCATCCCTTTTAGTTCTGCTAGGGCTCGGTTCGCTTTGTTTACCTGCCGTAGTACTTCCTTGCTCTCTACCTCAAACGGAAGAGGTAGTATGGGTATGCTATAACTTTTACCCATGTCTATTTACTAGATTGGTGATTGGCATTCAACTTATCCTTGGGGGTATGATCTCCCCTCGAAGACAAATATAAGGAATAGCGGTCTATTCCCCTCTTTTTCTCGGAGCCCTTTCCTCTGCCTCCCTTTACCGAGGGTACTCAGAATGTCAGGGTGGGGGAGGGGAGTGCTGAAGGGGTAAAAAGGGATCCACGGTAGGTCGTCGATGCGACCTACCGTGGGTCGTCTCGACGACCTACAGTAGGTTTTTTCGGCGACCTACCGTAGGGCCCCAAAGAGGCCTCTTAAAAGCCCCTTTAGACAGGGCTTCTGGAGGGGTGGTTTTTTGATTCGGATGTCAGCTTCGGTGGGCGGGGATGAGACTCGGGAAAAGCAGTGGTACGCTGTCGTTCCGATGCAGGGGTATTCTTAAAGAATTTTATTAAATGAGAAGGCTTATGAAAGTATTTTCAGAAGGTTAAAATTTACTATTTTTGCCCGCTGACAAGATTATGGTTATACTTAGTGACAGCCTATTTACCCTAGATCCCTCGTGCGAGTGGTCTAGCCTGCGTGACCTATCGGGGACAGACCTGATGGGGCATTGGTCCATTTATACGACGAAGCTGGCGAACTGGTGGATGTGCTCGATGCGTAGATCTCCCCGATATATCCTCCGTTCTATCTATATCCCAAGCTAAAAGGCTCCTAGACTAGGCGTGCTAGCACGTAGAGGTCTGGGAGCTTTCCTTGTCTTGTGAAGCGCCGCGGCTACTTCGAGTAGTTCGGGTGTTCCACTTTATCCCCTCCCCTAAGATTCCATTTTTTTAATTTTCAGATATGAAGAAAGTACTATCTCTCCTCATGACGCTT
>ERZ773068.987-NODE-987-length-14388-cov-3.052327_pt1 | contig 14388 bp, 18 predicted proteins | sample MGYA00580620_ERZ773068 | MGnify/ENA primary metagenome ERZ773068 (study PRJEB29015, sample SAMEA2737983) | human oral metagenome | biome: human oral; feature: human-associated habitat; material: dental | place: China | collected 2101 ... | reverse complement strand
AAGGAGAAGCACCTGCAGGAAAAACTTCAGAGGCTTGGATTTGGACTAAATTTGGGGAACAAGTATCATTTTACTATGACTATGACGACTACGATTATGACTATGACTGGGAGGAAAGAGACGATCCTTGTAAGGACAGTTATTACTACCGTAAATCAGTAGAAACCAATATCTTGGCCACTGACTTAGGAGTAGTGGTAAAGCGTGGTCAGAACAATGACTATACCGTGGTAGTCAATAATATTCTTACTACCGAGCCTGTAAATGGAGCTAAGATAGCCCTCTTTGACTATCAGCAACAGAAACTTACAGAAGCCACTACCAACAAAGAAGGGAAAGCCCTTATGACTACCCAAAAACGTGCCTACTTTGCCGTTGCTTACAAGGACAACAATACTACCTATGTCAAAATAGAAGATGGTGCTTCCCAATCGGTAAGCAACTATGAGGTAGGAGGTATGGAATTAGAGAAAGGGCGTAGTGGATACATCTATACTGAGCGCGGAGTATGGCGTCCTGGAGATACTATCTCTGTAGGCTTTATCTTCAATGACTTTGCCAATAAGCTACCTGAGAGCCTTCCTATTAAGCTCACTTTCTCCGATCCTAATGGAAAAGTAGTACAACAGTTGGTCAAGAACTCCACCGCTGAAAACCACTACCTCTTTACCCTTCATACACAACCTGAGGCTATTACAGGAAATTGGTCATGCCAGATAAAAGTAGGAGCTTCTACCTACTCCAAAACAATTAAGATAGAGACGATCAAGCCTAACAGACTCAAAATCAACAATAGTCTGTCTGAGAAATTTATCTCCAACGAGGGACAAAATGCTTCTCTACAAGTAGACTGGCTACAAGGTACTCCTGCAAGTAATGTAAAAGTAGAGATTACAGGAAAACTTTATCCGAAAGTAAATCCTTTCAAAGGTTACGAAAGTTACACCTTTAACAATACTTCTTTCCCTTCTTCCTCTGAAGAAATTCCTATCTTTGAGGGACAAACCAATGAAAGAGGTAGTGCTTCCTTCTTCTTCCAACCCAAGAAGCTGGAAAATGCTACCCAGATGCTTCGAATAAACTTCCTGACCAAAGCCAATGAGCAAGGCGGAGACTTCAGTACCGATGTGACTTCGGCTACTTATTCTCCTTTTGCTACCTATGTAGGGATAAAAGTACCTAATGACAACTATTACTATGAGACAGGAAAGGCTACCAAATTCCAAACGATAGTCCTCTCCGAGGAAGGAAAACCTGTGGCAGGCCATAGGGTAAAGCTCTATGCTTATAAAATAGAGAAAAACTGGTGGTGGGATATCTCTGAATACAATATCTCCAGCTATAATTCCTCAGACTCCAAAAGTCCCGCCTTCACCACCGAAGCCACTACAGGACAGGACGGAAAAGCCACTTTCAATATCCAAATAAAAAATGGAGAATCAGGCCGCTACTTCCTCTTGGTAGAAGACAGCCAAAGTAAGCACGAGGCTGGTATCGATGCACGCTTCTACTCTTGGGGAGAAAGTGGAGAGAATACAGGTACTGAAGCTACTATGCTCATGCTCACCACTAACAAGAAGGACTACAAGGTGGGGGAAAAAGCCATCGTTACCTTCCCTTCAGATGCTAACGGACGTGCCCTCATCTCGGTTGAGAATGGTAGCAAAGTGCTCAGAACCTATTGGGTAAATACCCAAAAAGGAAAAACCACTTATGAGGTTCCTGTATCAGAGGATATGGCACCTAATGTGTACCTATATGTAACCCTGCTACAACCGCATGCTCAGACCAAGAATGATGCCCCTATCCGCCTATATGGTATCGCACCTATCTCGGTATATAATCCTAAGACCAAGATAGAGCCTATCATAGAAATGCCAGAAGTACTTCGTCCTGAGAAACAAGTAACTATCAAGGTCAGAGAAAAGAGCGGCAAGCCTATGACCTACTCCTTGGCCATCGTAGAGGACGGTCTATTAGACCTTACCCGCTTCAAGACCCCTAACCCATGGAATACCTTCTTTGCCAAGGCTGCTTTAGGAGTGAAAACTTGGGACATCTACAACGATGTTATCGGAGCCTTTGGAGGCACTATCAATCAGATATTTAGTATAGGTGGTGACGAAGATTTAGGAGGTGGAAATGCCAAAAAAGCCAACCGCTTCAAGGCCTTAAGTATCGTAGAAGGTCCCTTCACCCTAAGTGGTGGTACCAAGACCCATCAGATCAAGCTACCTAACTATATTGGCTCTGCCCGTGTGATGGTAGTGGCTTCCGATGTAAAAAATAATGCTTTTGGTAGTGCTGAGAAAACCGCTACTATCAAGAGTCCTGTGATGGTATTGGCCTCCCTTCCACGAAAAGCCGTGCCTGGAGAGACTATCACCCTGCCTGTTACTGTTTTCGCCAATGAGAAACAGGTGAAAAATGTTAGTGTCAGTGTAAAGACAAATGATAAATTCTCTCTCAGCAGTAGCACACAACAAGTGAGCTTCGACCAGCCAGGAGAAAAAATGGTATACTTCACCCTAAAGGTAAAAGAAATAGGAATAGGCAAAATCACCGTAGAAGCCCTCTCCGGTGGAGAAAAATCCACCTATAGTGTGGATATGGATGTACTCAATCCTAATCCTAAGATATACCAAGTAAAGAACGTAATCCTACAGCCCAATACTTCGCAAAGTATTGCCTTTGAGGTATTTGGAGAAAAAGGAACCAATACAAGCACTTTGGAGCTATCCTCCTTCCCTGGAGTGAACCTTTCCCAGCGCCTCAAGTACTTAATAGAATACCCACATGGCTGTGGGGAACAAGTGACCTCAGGCGCCTTCCCTCAGTTGTATCTATCTGATTTTGAAAATCTTTCTTCAAAACAACAGCAAGAGGTACAACAGAATGTAAGTGCAGCCATACGCAAGCTCTCTCAGCATCAGCTTTCCAATGGAGGCTTCTCCTATTGGCAAGGTTCCGATTATGCCGATGAGTGGGTAACCTCCTATATTGGACAGTTCTATATAGAAGCAGAGAAGAAAGGATTCTCTCTTCCTATGGGCAGCAAATCCAAGTGGTTGAACTACCAAAAGACTATGGCTCGCAACTGGACGTATAATGGTGCTCATTCCACCTTTAATCAGGCCTACCGCCTCTATACCTTAGCCCTTGCTAAGAGTCCCGATATGGCCTCCATGAACCGATTGAGAGAGACCAGCAGTATCTCCAACGAAGCCCTTTCACGCTTGGCAGCAGCCTATGCTATAGCTGGACAAAAAAATGTAGCTGCCTCCCTATTTAGCAAGGTAACCTTCGATAGTGGAAGTGAAGACAGTTACTACGGCTATGGATCTCCTATACGCAACAATGCCATGTCCTTGGAGACTGCCCTATACTTAGGCAAATCACAGATTGCCGCTGAGTTGGCATTGAAGATTTCAGAAAAGCTCTCTTCCAGTGAGTGGCTTAGTACCCAGACAACTGCTTATGGTTTGTATGCCATGGCACTCTATGTATCCAAGAACAAGACCGGCAAGTCATGGACAGCGACCTACCAAGAAGGAAAAGACTCAGGTAGCCTTACGAGCAGTTCTACAGGATATGCCTCAAAAGCCCTTTCCTCACAGATAGGTAACCATAAGGTTAGCGTACAGAACAAATCGGCAGTAACCCTCTATGCTCGTGTGGTAAGCAGTGGTATCCTCCCTGTAGGAAAAGAATTAGTACAAGAGAATGGTCTTTCGGTAAGCACTCACTATTCGAATAAGAATGGCAGTCTTTCGGTAGAATCTCTACCACAAGGAACCAGCTTTACCTGTGAGATTTCGGTGAAAAACACCACTCAGAGTGCCGTGTCCAACATTGCTCTTACCCAATTTGTCCCCTCCGGATGGGAGATTGTGAACACCCGCTTTACCGACTATGATACCGATAGCAGCAAGTGGGATTATGCCGATATCCGCGATGATAGAGCTCATATCTATTTTGGACTTAAGGCAGGAGAAACCAAGAAGTTCACCCTCCAGCTCAACGCCTCTTATAAGGGTACTTACTACCTCCCAGGCAGCTTTGCAGAGGCCATGTATGATGCTAAGTATAACACCCATAACAAAGGCAGCTGGATCAAAGTAGAATAACTCATGATATTTTTTAAGTTTTATTTATAGAATAAAACATGTGTTTTATAGAAAAAAATTCGTATCTTTGCAATCAAATACACAAAATATATGATTTCATTTGACCAAATCGACTTAATTCTATTAGATGAATTACAACGTGATAGCAAGCAATCCGTCAAGGAGCTCGCTAAGAAAGTGAATCTTTCTATCACCCCAGTACATGAGCGTATCAAGAAATTGGAAGCGCTGAATGTAATCCAAAATTATGTAGCTGTAGTCAATCCCGATGCCTTAGGAAAGACCTTGGTAGCCTATTGCCAAGTGAAGCTTGTACGCCATCAGGATACACTCTTTGAGGAGTTTGAACAATATGTTCGCAATTTGGACGAAGTACAGGAGGCCTATTACATGGCTGGTCCTTATGACTTTTTGCTCAAGCTTATTCTTAAGGATATGAAAGACTATCAGAACTTTGTGGTTCACAAGATCTCGAAATTGGATATTATCTCCAATATTCAAAGTGCTTTCACTATCCAAAGTATTAAGAATACCTCTATGATCAAGTGTATATTGGACGAAGAAAATAAGGAGAACTAAGATGCACTTTGCTATTGCTGGAAATATAGGGGCGGGGAAAACCACCCTAACAGGGCTTCTTGCCAAGCATTATAAGTGGGAAGCACATTACGAAGATGTGTCCGATAATCCCTATCTGGATGATTTCTATGCCAATATGGAGCGATGGAGTTTCAACCTGCAGGTATTTTTCCTCAATAGTCGCTTTCGCCAAATTGTGGATATTCGTCAAAGCAAAAAGAACTTTATCCAAGATAGGACCATCTATGAGGATGCTTACATTTTTGCGCCCAACCTACATGCAATGGGGCTCATGACAGAAAGGGATTTCTGTAATTATCGTTCACTCTTCGAACTTATGGAAAGTTTCATTCAGCCACCTGACTTGCTCATTTACCTGAGGAGTTCTATTGCTAACTTAGTGAATCAAATCCAAAAAAGAGGTCGCGAATATGAGAATAGTATCTCCATAGAGTACCTAAATAGGCTCAACCAGCGCTATGAAGACTGGATACGTAGCTATGATAGGGGAAAACTCCTCATTGTAGAGGTCGATAATATGGATTTTGTAAAGAATCCAGAAGATTTAGGAGAAGTAATCCAGCGTATAGATACTTCGATACATGGACTTTTCTGAGAAATTGATAAGAAAAAGGATTGCCATAAGATAGGCAATCCTTTTTCACTTATCTATATGAGTGAGGTAGTAGATCAGCATACCCGTCACATAATCATAATTCTGTATCCCCCCCTCTTGGGCATTGGCCTTGAGAAAGGTATCATAACTATTCTTGAACACCTCTTCCATAGGATTTTCATATTGGCTCCAAAACTCAAAAGCTTCTGTATAGTTCTGCAAGACCCCAGCACGTAACTGCTGTGTATACTCCTTGTGCCGCTCAGGCGACAACTGCCTGACCTCCTTGAGCACATAGCGTAGAGCAAAAAGTGTTGCACTATACTTGAAGTAAGATTCCTTGTGATGGTAAGTGGCCAAAAAGCCTATAAAATTAGCTTCCTTTTCGGAGGCATATCCCAGTTGATGGGCAACCTCATGTGCTGCTGTCACAGGGAAACTATAATGAGCAGCCAAATCATTGACCTGAGCTTCTCCTGTGAAAGGATTCAGATAACCACTATACCCCATATAGGTAAGCGCCTTGCTATATAAAGAGGATTTGACACTAAGGGTGTATAGGGTAAATCTCGGGAACTTATCAGAAAGCTTGCTATAACCCTGAGGTATTTTCTCATAGACCTCTCTGGGGGTAAAAGGCATTTTCACCGCTTGTGTGTCAGCGGTGGACAATTGTTTATGTAAGGTATTAGCTTCTATGATAAGCCTCTTGGTAACTGCTTCCAACTCTGATTCGGTATAGGAAAAATCCCAACCCAACTGCACCGATAGGGGTTGCCTATAATAGTTGAATCCCCATAGAAAATAAAACAAACTCACTACCAGAACAAGACTCTCCCCTACCCTTTTAAGAAATCGAAGAGGAGCCTTACGTATCTTTCCAAAATACTTGATTATATAGAGAATAGCTCCCAAGGGAAGTACTGTATATAAAATATCTCCTACAGAAAAAGGAATCCAACCGAGCAAAAAACGTACTGTCCTGCCTATATAGGGATAAATTCCTGTACTATACCACTGCTCAGTAAGTGTTGGCTCATAGCGGAAAATCCCATACAGTGCTACAAATAGCCCTATGTAAAGGAGTTTTCCATAAGTTGTATATTTCTTTCTCATTTGTAACATAAAGAGATAAAGTTATTTGTTACTGTATCAAAAATTTGTAATAATCACATTTTCAATTTATTATAACACTTTGTAAGTACCTCAATAAATTCTTTCAAATCCAATTCTTTATGGGTATCATTAGGATTGTTGTATATATCAATAATCGTTTTATCACCTTTTCTGAATATTTCTGCTATTTGATAATCAGGGGCTTGTTCATCATAAATATCTATATGAAAATCTTCCTCATCTTCAGGAATGTATAGAGTTGCTTGTAATTTCATATTTCAACTATTTTCAAATAACCTTCGGCAAAACTCTTGATAATTTCAGGGGAATAGTCACCTCCTTTGGCATAAGAAATACCCATAACTTCTAAAGCCAAGGCTTGACAGTGTTCCTCATTAATAGTAATAGCTTTGCTATCTAATATTTCTCTAACAACGACCATACACTTTTGCAGGTCTTCTGCAGTAGCATAGGGAGGTAAAGTTATTTTCGTAAGAAATGGCACTTCTCCGTGTCCTGTTGCTTTATAGGCTTCTTTCCAAAATGTATGGCAACATTCACATTCATAAAGGGTAACCCATAGTGTAGGATAAAAAGCTATCTCTTTATAAGCTATTTTACCTTGAAAGTTTTTGATTGATTCCCCCTCTACAATATCTGTTAACTGGTTACAAATACATTGTTTCATTGTATAATTTCAAAACTACTTCCTTTAGTACTTTCTACAAGTATAATCCCTCCATCACAGATAAGACAAAACCCATTTGCCTTATCTTCAATAAAGCTTTCTTGGGTTATTTCATTATAGGTAATCTCAAAAGAAGGATTGTGCCAACTGAAATTTCCTTGTATATATTTACTCCCTATGACTATAAGATATAAGGTTGCTGTTGTGTCCTTTTCTGTAAGGTATAGCACTACTCTCCTAAATGTAGGAGTATACTGAGTCAGAAGAACACTATCCGCTTTGAATTCTTTAAGTATAGTACCAATAGTTGTGAGGTCTGTTATAGTATTCATTTCTGTAATTTCTTTTCAAAATTCTTACAATCCATTAATTTCATTTAGATTGAGAATCATATTGTTGTGTTCTGATAGGTTATTTTTGAAAACTGTCTTTTCAATAAACTCCAACTGGAAAGGGAATTTATCCTCTATATTGAAAGGAATAAAGTGTACTTGTTTTTCCATATCAAAACGCTACTTCTATAAATTCATTTGTGTTTTCTTCCATTTGAAAAATAGAAGCAATAATATAACATTTTTGCTGTTCTCCTCTAAAAACAAAGATTTGGTCTTCATTAAAAGGAATATTCGCTTTGTTACACTCTTCTAAAATATCCATATCCTCATCCGCTATATATGAAGTAAGTGCCTCAGCTCGAAAAAACTGATGAAATTTTATGAGTTTTACATCAGCAAAATAAAGGTCTATGTTATTAGAAAAAAATGCGTTCTTACAGCTTCTTATTAACAACATAGAATGACTAATGGAAAACTTCCATAGCCTAAATTGTCTATTTTGCAATGGTATATTCATATCTCATCTATTGTTTTTTTATAGAATCTGGATTTTGAACTTTTTTACATGACAAAGGAAAGAATTTATTTCGACATAAAAAAGGATTTTACACTTTATTTACTCACAATTCAAAAAAAATACGTACTTTTGCCAAAAAGTAAGATTTGAACCAGAGAACCCTTTTATTAGAAGTAAATCCACAATCGTTCTATGGAGAACAGAACAGTAATATCGAACTACTAAGGAGCTATTTCCCAAAAATAAAAATTGTAGCTCGTGGTAATGAGATTCACATCTTCGGAGAAGAAGCCATCTTAGATGAGTTTGAGAGACGTGTAGAACAGCTTACTCTACATTTGGAAAAATACAATCACTTGGATAGAAACGTGATTGAGCGTATACTCACCTCAGATCATGGCACTTTGTTACCCTCTACCCTTTTGGACAAAGACTTCATTGTTCATGGAGTAAAAGGGAAGATCATCCGTGCCCAGACCCCTAATCAGCAAAAATTATTGGAGCTCATTGGGAAAAACGATATGGTTTTTGCCATAGGTCCTGCCGGTACAGGTAAAACCTATACGAGTGTAGCCCTTGCGGTAAGAGCGCTGAAAGACAAGCAAGTCAGGCGTATTATCCTCACACGCCCTGCAGTAGAGGCAGGAGAGAACTTGGGCTTCCTTCCGGGAGACCTCAAGGACAAGCTTGACCCCTATATGCAACCCCTCTATGATGCCCTGATGGATATGATCCCTATCGACAAGCTCAATAACTTCATAGAGAATGGTACCATTCAGATAGCTCCCTTAGCCTTCATGCGAGGGCGTACCTTGGACAATGCTTTTGTAATCTTGGACGAGGCACAGAATACCACCTATGTACAGATGAAGATGTTTCTCACTCGTATGGGGCGCAATGCCAAGTTCATCATCACAGGAGACCCTGGACAGGTAGACCTCCCTAAGAAGGTAAACAGTGGACTGAGTGAAGCCCTACATATCATAAAAGGAATCAAAGGGATAGGCACCTTATTCTTGGATGATAAAGATGTAGTACGCCACCCCTTGGTCAAGGAAATCATCAATGCCTATAGCCGTGCTGAGAAGGAAGAAGATTAAAGGCGCCTTTGAAGGAAGAAATCTTTGACTAACTGGCTACAAGCATCCTCCAGCACCCCTTGTACTACCTGAGTCTTGGGGTGTAGCAAATTACCAAAAAGATGGTAACCCCGCTTGGAATCCGTAGCCCCATAGACCACCTTGCCTATTTGACTCCAATAGAGCGCCCCTGCACACATGACACAGGGTTCCAAGGTTACATATAAAGTACAATCCATCAGATACTTACCCCCTAAATACTCACTTGCAGCTGTAATGGCTTGCATCTCGGCATGAGCAGTGACATCAGTAAGTTTTTCGGTAAGATTATGAGCCTTAGCAATGATTCGCTCCCCGATAGTAATAACAGCCCCCACAGGCACTTCCCCCTGTTCAAAGGCAATTTGAGCCTCTTGTAAGGCCTTTTGCATGAAGTAAGTATCCGATAATATCATAAAAATCTATTTATTAAAAACAAAATAAACTATGGCAGAACATAATGATTTTGGCAAAGAAGCCGAAGAGGAAGCCACCAACTACCTCAAAAACTCAGGTTATGAAATCTTAGCACGGAACTTCTATTGGCAGAGTGCCGAGATAGATATCATCGCTAAGAAGGATAATATTCTTGTAATTATAGAGGTAAAGGCAAGAAAATCAGCCTATTTCGGAGAGCCCTATTCCTTTGTCAACCCCCATAAGATACAGCTATTGGCCAAAGCCACCAATCACTATATCAAAATCAATGACTTAGATATGGAAGTAAGGTTTGACATCATCTCTATTGTAAAAAACAATGCCGAGTATCACTTAGAACATATAGAAGACGCCTTCTATCCCTTTTAAGTGATTGATTTATAAAGAAAAAACTACTTCAAAAGAGTAGTTTTTTCTTTTTTATCGTTTGTTTACTTTCTCTAAATATTTTTCGAGAGCCATGGTCATAGAAGGAGTCTCAGGCAGAGGTGCTTGAATATCGATTCGCAAGCCCGCCTCCTCAGCTGTTTTAAGAGTAGAAGCCCCAAAGACAGCCACTCGAGTAGTTCCCTGCTTGAAGTCAGAAAAATTCTGGAAGAGAGACTCGACCCCTGCTGGACTAAAGAAAGCGATAACATCGTATTTTACATCCTTTAGGTCGGTGATATCGGCATGAGCTGTCTTGAACAAGATTCCCCGCTTCCAATTAATTTTCAGATCATTCAATGACTTTTCTATGGCAGGGCTCAAGAGCTCAGAGGTTGGGAAGAAAAATTTTTCTTCCTTATGCTTTTTAAGGAAAGGAATAAGATCCGCAAAATCCTTCTTTCCTACATAAATCTTTCGCTTTCTATAAGTTATATACTTTTGCAGATAGAAAGCCACCGCTTCAGAGAGACAGAAATAGCGCATAGTGTCAGGCACTTTAAAGCGCATTTCCTCGGCTACTCTAAAGAAGTGATCTACGGCATTCCTACTGGTGAGAATAATAGCCGTATGTTGTTGAAGTTCAATCTTTTGCGCTCTCAAATCTTTTCCTGTTACCCCTTGTACTTCAGTAAAAGGACGAAAATCAATTTTTACTTTGTATTTCTCTATAATCTGATGATAAGGTGAATTTTCTGATTGTTCAGGTTGAGAAACCAAGATTGTTTTAACTTTCATAAAATCTTTATTTATTGAGATATAATCAAATAATTAACAAAAACATAAGGTGCTATTTCAAAGGTGCAAAGGTACAAAATAAAATAATACCAATATTGTTTTATTTCATTTTTATATAGCTTGGCAAATGAAATGACTCCAAGAATTTGTATATACAAAAATATTACTAATGAAAAAGCCAAGAGATATATATTATTTCCAGTGGCATATATATTCAAAAAAAGTAAAAATACCAATACAAAAGCAGCATAATTAGAATAACTTAAGCGAATGAACAGGTAGGAACGAGAGAAAGTGTCAAAATCAAACACATAACTTACGAATCGCTGAAAGATAAATTTCAAGAATATAAAAAGTCCCACTCCCAACATCACCAGATACTGCTGAGGTATATTATAAAAAGAAATTTTTATAGCAAAAAATTCTAACAATAGCCAAATCGCTACACTAAGTATCCCCCCCTGTACCAGTAATAACAAAAAGGTAAAGAGTACGCCACTTCTTTCCTTTTTATTGAATATAATAATATACTTATTATTGACCAATAGATTCAGAAACTCCTTGAATCGAAAGACATGATATGTCTTTATAAAAGCCAAAAGAGCTAAGATTGTTACAAATAGGAAAGATATCCAATCCTTATTTTCAAAAGAGACAGGGATCCACTTCATACATCTTACTTTAAAGTATCAGAGGGCAATTCCTCCTGAGGGGAGGGAGGCTGAGGAGGTGTCAGCTGTTTTTGCAATAGACTATCCTCCTTATTCAGTCGCATACTCACGGCGGAGAGTATCTTATTACACTTCTGGAGGTTGGAGGAATAATAAGAAATATTTTCTGCCAATTGCAAGCTATCTACCCCATATTTTTTATACAACATCGTTGAGGTGAGTATACCGCTCTGCTCATAGAAAGTAGCATCTATACTTTTAGCTGCATTGAGCAAGGCCAGATCATAGAACACAGCTTCCATCTCCTCTTCCGATAAGAGTTTCTTCGGAGGAGTAACTACTTGAGAACAAGCTATCAAGCACAAAAAAAGGATATTCAGATAGCAATATTTCACTTTCTCTTTTTGATTAACGGGGCAAAATTACAATATTTATTTCAAACCAGCAAAACAATTCAGGATAAAAATCTATAAAGTAAAAGAAAGAAGCAAAGAAAAACCTTAACTTCTTTCTAATTACTAGTATCTTTTATATAAATTTCTCATTACTTAGCGATATTCACGGCTCTTGTTTCACGGATAACGGTAACTTTCACCTGACCAGGATAAGTCATATCTGTTTGTATTTTCTGAGAGAGATTGAAGGAAAGTTCCGCTGCTTTTTCATCGGATACCTTTTCACTTTCGACAATCACACGCAGTTCACGACCCGCCTGAATTGCATAAGCTTTTTTAACCCCTTGGAAAGAGAAAGCAGTATCCTCCAATTCTTTAAGGCGCTGAATATAAGAATCAAGCACTTGTCGGCGTGCTCCTGGTCTTGCGCCTGAGATTGCATCACATACTTGTACAATAGGAGAAAGTAGAGAAGTCATCTCAATCTCATCATGGTGAGCCCCTATAGCATTGCATACTTCAGGTTTTTCTCCATATTTTTGAGCCCACTCCATACCTAAGAGAGCGTGAGGAGTTTCGGTATCTGTTTCGGGAACCTTACCTATATCATGAAGAAGCCCTGCGCGCTTGGCCAATTTGACATTAAGTCCTAATTCGGCAGCCATGAGTCCACACAAGCGAGCCACCTCACGAGAGTGTTGCAAGAGATTTTGTCCATAAGACGAACGATACTTCATACGTCCTACAGCTTTTATAAGCTCAGGATGCAAGCCATGTATTCCCAAATCAATAATGGTGCGCTTACCTATTTCAGCAATTTCATCTTCTACCTGTTTAGTTGTTTTTTCTACGACTTCTTCAATACGAGCGGGGTGGATACGCCCATCAGTCACGAGCTTATGAAGAGAGAGGCGTGCAATCTCCCTACGTACGGAATCGAAGCAAGAAAGGATAATAGCCTCGGGAGTATCATCTACAATAATTTCCACTCCAGTGGCAGCCTCCAAAGCACGTATATTGCGTCCTTCACGACCGATGATACGTCCTTTTACATCATCTGATTCAAGATTGAATACAGATACACAATTATCAATAGCCTCTTCCGTACCTATTCGTTGTATAGTATTGATAATAATCTTTCTGGCCTCCTGACGGGCAGTAAGCTTGGCCTCCTCGATAGTTGTCTGGATATAAGCCATAGCATCGGTCTTAGCCTCATTCTTGAGAGAGTCTACCAATTGAGATTTAGCTTCTTCGGCAGTTAGTCCAGATATTACCTCCAACTGTTTCACCTGACTCTTGTGCAGCCTGTCTACCTCTTCCTGTTTTTTATCTACCAAAGACATACGATGATCGCACTCTTGATTTTTCTGTTCAAGCTCTTCATTGAGTTTTTTAGTTTGAGCCAGTTCATTGGATACTTGAGATTCTTTATCCTTAATACGCTTTTCTGCTTCAGATATTTTCTTTTCTTTAGAAAGAATCAGTTTTTCATGTTCAGACTTAAGTTCCAAGAATTTTTCTTTAGCTTGGTAGATTTTTTCTTTTTTAATATTTTCAGCCTCTACTTTAGCCTGCTTAAGGATATTCTGTGATTCTTCTTGAGCATCTTTCACTACCTTGAAAGCATATTTTTCTTGTTTTTTCTTCAGGACAAACCACACCAAAATACCCCCTATGAATACTCCAATAATGGCACCTACTACTAATGTTGTTATTTCCATAAAAATAAAATAATTATACAAAAAGCCTGCAAGAAAAAATCATATGAATAAACTCCTAAAAGCATATTTAGAGCTACCAAGCCCTTCAAGTATCCGCCAAGTGAAGACGGCACGCTTTGGTGGCTTGACTCACCCTTCTGAATTATTTTCTGTTGAGTTTACCAAAAAAACTATTCTTGCAGGCAGTAATCTTTATTACTTAGTTCTGTCAGTGTTTGATATATATTTTTTAATTTTTCAATATTTTCTTCTGTTTGGTATTCCTCAGTCAAGCCTTCATGAGAGAGAGGCATGGCTAAAGAAATAGCACACATAGCTAAGGAATCTTGTCTGTCCTTCACTGGAAAGTTTTGCTCAAAAAACCTAATCTGCTCATTGATCCTTTGCGCAGCCTTACGATAGGCTTCCTCTTGTTCAGGAAAAATCTTCAAAGGATATACCCTATCGGCTATTTTTAAGGATATGCGTAATTTTTCACTCATTATTGGGTCACTTATCTTGAGAAAGTTGGACAATACATTGTTCTATTTCGCGAATAAGGCTATTTATTTTGAGTTTGGCTTCCGTTCTTTTTTCATCACTGCCTAAAAGAGCTTGGGTTACCTTTAGGGCTTCATACTTTTGTTCATAAACTTGTTTTTCACTTTGAGCCTTGTCAAGCATATGAGTAAGAGCTTCAACTTGCCCTAATAGCATACTATTTTTTTCTTCTAAAGAACGTACATATAGCTGCACTTGAGGAAGTAATAATTCTATTTTTTGTATCCATTCTTCCATAATTCTATAGAGAAAAACCCCTTACTTTTTGGTTGCAAAGGTAATACTTTTTGGAGTTATAAGCAACTATTTGTAAAAATTTTATTTCATTAATTTTTTTAATCAACATTTATGATTTTTTAA
>ERZ773068.979-NODE-979-length-14429-cov-3.069292_pt1 | contig 14429 bp, 15 predicted proteins | sample MGYA00580620_ERZ773068 | MGnify/ENA primary metagenome ERZ773068 (study PRJEB29015, sample SAMEA2737983) | human oral metagenome | biome: human oral; feature: human-associated habitat; material: dental | place: China | collected 2101 ... | reverse complement strand
GAACCTTACCGAAATCGCCAGCCGCAACGTGCAGGTCGGTGTGGCAGACGCCGGAGTACTCTAGCTTCACGAGCGCCTGACCGTGCCCCACCTCGGGCACGGGAACATCGGTGACATTTATCGAGCCATCAACAACGTCAGGGACAACTACAGCCTTCATGGGAACCTCCCGTGTACTAGCTCACTATCAATGTTCGTTTAATCGTAAAGCTCATATAGAGACTTTTCTACAGTCCGGTGATATATTCAACCGCTAATACGGAATGGTACTCATGAGCGATTTTATGCTGTGCCACAGCGCCTCTCTAGTGAGTCCACATAGAGAGCAAATAGATAACGAAATGATGAAGACGTGTCCAGGAGTCCGGGGTTCAACAAAGCTCTAAGATACAATCGACGTAATGTCTCTGGTATGGAGCAACAAACTGAGAAGTTGAGGCTTATCTTCCGTCCCTGACTGCGCAGTTTTGGGCAAAAAGAGTGTTGAGACCTGGAACCTCGCTCGTAACCGCATCCCTTGAGAGCACCGATGAAAGGGCAAACATGCCAACCCGTTTACCCCACCATATCTCCCGCCGCGCCGCCTTGGGTGTGCTGGGCGCAGGATCTGCCACCGTCGTTGTCGGATGCGCTCCCGCCGTCAAACCCGTGGATCTCGGGCAGGGGAGCTCGTCCTCCGCGAGCTCATCGTCGTCAAGCGCTTCATCCTCCAGCTCATCATCGAGTGCATCTACTCTGCCCGGCAACTCGAAAAACACGGGCGATGTAAAACTCGAAAAGTACGACACTTCTGCGGGTGAACACCAGCCCGCAACCCGTACCGAGAAGCCGAAGAACGTTCCCAAACCCCTGCTCTCTGATAAAGCCAAAGAGAAAACCATAGACGGACTTTACGAAAACATCGCCTATATCGCGGCCTCCATGCAGTACCTCTTCCAGACCGGCGATATGGAGCCTTTCGAGAAATGCGCTCTGGTGTCATCTGAAAAGTCGAGTCTGTCCAGTAACACTGATGCTTCAGAGATGCTCAAAATGATCAAAGAGGGGAATGCCTGGCTGGACAACCCGACCGTTGTGTTCTCGCTGAACACCTCCACCCCGAGCAGCAGCGGCAGCTTCTACTCCTGGAATGGCACGATGAAGATGAATATGGGTTCCTACATCGTTGTGAACTCCATGAGTAAAGATGTGGACTCCAGTAAACAACACGTTGATACGGATATTACCTTCGAGGCTCTCTATTCGGGCAGTTCGTGGACTATTCGCAGCAGCGGGGGCGCTGCTGGAAGCGGCGGATTCTCCATCTAAAACATTGTTGTTTTAGCGGCTGGGGTTTCTTAGCCTCACTAGATTTATGCCTTATTCGCTTTGAATAAGGCACATATGAAAGGAAAAAAGAATATTATGTCATCGTTGATCGTGACTCGCCGTAACGCAGCGCTGGGTGTGCTGGGTGCTGGCACAGCGGCCGCGCTCGCAGCATGTTCTTCGTCGAACTCAAACTCAAACTCCAGCGGCGGTTCGTCAAGCTCCAGTAAGTCGGAACCCGCTAAGGATTACAAAGGCGAGGTCAAGTTCGACAGCTTCGATACGTCGGCGGGGGAGTACGTGCCCGCGACCCGTACCGAGCCCGCGAAGAACGTTCCTGTTCCGAAGCTGCCGGAGAACGCTAACGAAAAGTCCGTTGAGGCTTTCTACGCGCATATCGGTTACTACGCTGCATGCATACAGTATCTTCTTGCTACGGGTGACGACGGACCTTTCCGTAAGGGAGCTTATAAGGAAGATGAAGTCCAACTTATATATCAAGATCCCACTTGGTCTCAGGTTCTTCCGAAGGTTAAAAACGGGGAGAGGTGGTTGGGTAATCCTACAGTTACGATCGAGACTCTCACCGCACAGCCAGAAATTAACGGGGATCGTTATAAGTGGTCTCTTCAACTGAGCATGAACCTAGGCGAATTTACGGCTACTCCTGAGGGAGTGTACGATATTCCGCCTGGGGAAGGATATGCTAAGGCTCCAGGGACATTCACCGGTACTTACTCTGATAACAAGTGGAGCATTACAACCGCTCAAACTGGTAATACCGAAACCGTTAGTCCGAAAGCCAAGTCAAACGGCTAATTTCTGAAGCCCCGCAAGATTTCTACGATCTTGCGGGGCTTTTTGTAATCTCAGGAAAATCGGGAGCGCTGGTGTGCAGCGTTGAAATGCTCCAGCGCGGCGCATCGCGCGAAAAAACTACCGTATTCTAAGACCCTAGAACGGCAGATATGCGAGCTCCCGCAGCCCCGATACACTAGAGTAGAGAGAAACACCCATGGCGAGTTCATGCGCTCGCCACCTGTGCTTCCCGCAGTCGCCTGCCCGCGGCGTTACGGAAGCCCCGAAAGGAACACCATGTCACCTCATGATGTAACCCGCCGCGCCGCCCTAGGCGTCGTCGGCGCTGGCTCTGTCATTGCTCTTGCCGGATGCGCCGCCTCCGTGAGACCTGTTAACGCCGCCCCCAGCGGCTCCTCAAGCTCTTCATCGTCAGCGTCGAGTTCGTCGTCCTCATCCTCTGCATCGGCATCACCCTCGGAGAGCATAAAAGACTACGGTACTACTATCAAAAACGATAAGTACGATACGTCGGCTGGCGCGTATGAACCCGCAACGCGTGAACATCCAGCAAAGAATATCCCTAAACCTGTTTTAGATGATAAAGCTAAAGAGAACTCAGCAGATGGCTTTTACGCTAATCTAGTCTTTATGGCAGGTGCATTGAAGTACCTTTTTGAGACGGGAAGCGACGAAATGATTAATAAGTCTGCATTGGCACAAAGCGAAAAGGATGGTTTCTTAAAAAATGATCAATTCTTTTTCGATAGGATCAAAGATGGTGAGATTTGGTTTGGTAACCCTCAAGTAACGTTTGCCATGCGCTCTCCCCGTCCCTCAAAAGCAAGCGGTGGCGGCTACAATTGGGGCGGTATGATGGTCATCGATTTAGGAGAGTTTCGTGCCTTCCCTGACGGAACTAGCGAGGACTACACCGATGAAAAACAACGTAAGACAGAAACTTCGGTGTATTTTCAGGGTAAGTATTCTGATGGTGCCTGGCAGATCAAATCATTCTAGGTGCCAGTAATTGAATGGATAATTGTGCTTTTCGGAGCATAAAGCTGGTCCCGCACGCATCGTATTGATGCATGCGGGACCTTTGTGTATAAGCAAGATTTATAAAGCCTACTTTTTACCCTCAGTATTCATTGCCTGTTCTACAGGTGCATTGTGAAGATTGGAGGCTTTGGGCAGAGACTTATCCGACCGATTTGCTCGTCGGGAGGAAATAATTGAACCGGCGATTAACACGATACCGGAAAGGCCAATCACGAAATCGGGGATATCCCACTTGAGGGTTGCTAGGAGCATGAGCGCGAGAACACCGATAGCCCAGTGTGCACCGTGGTCCAGGTAGCGCAGCTCTTGGAGGGTCCCCTTTTCGACCAGGTAAATGGTCATCGACCGCACGAAGAGCGCGCCCACACCCAAGCCGAGCGCAATAATAATCGGGTCTGAGGTTACCGCAAATGCGCCGAGAACACCGTCGAAACTGAAGGAAGCATCCAGCACCTCAAGGAAGAGGAACATCGAGAACGCGGCCTTGCCGGTCAGCATGGTGACTTCTGCTAGCGACTCTTCTCGTTCTTCATTGCGAGCCTCCATAAATGTTGCAAGACCGTTGGTCGCCAGGAATGTGAGCATACCTAGAAGACCAGAGATAAGAATGCTGTACTGTTCATGATGCTCAGCGCCAAAAAGCTGAGAAGCCGTCACTAAGAGAACCCCGGAAACCAAGACCGGCATGGAATCGAAGTGCCCGGCTTTAGCGAGCGGTTTTTCGATCACGGAGAGCCAGTGAACCTCTTTACCCGCCTCGAACAGGAAGGACAGAAAGAGCATCAATAAGAACATGCCGCCGAAGGAAGCAATAGTGTGGTGCGCGGATTCCAGAATAAACCCGTAGGTTCCGGGCGTATGCGGGTCGCCGCGTTCCATCGCAAGGTTCCAGGCTTCGATCGGGCTTACATGACCCGCAAGGCACACGATCAGGAACGGGAAGATAAGTCGCATACCAAAAACAGCGACCAGCACGCCGACTGTCAAGAAGATATTGCGCCATGCGTGCGACATTTTATTCAGATATTTTGCGTTCACACCCGCGTTATCGAATGAGAACACGATCTCAAGGACAATCAGAATAACGGCGGAGACCAAACCTGATACACCACCATAAACGGCGGCTGCGGCAAGTGCCACCAGGGTAATCAAGAGATCGTATTTGAAGAATTTTAGTAAAGCCATGAGGGCAGAAGGCTCTCCTTTGTGATGAACCATGTCAGGAACCATCTATTCTTGACATCAAGCCAGCGAATGCGGCTTCCCCGCGCATATTGCGGAAAGCGCTATGCTCCCATCTATAGTACTTAGCGACATTCTATGTGCGCGCCCCGCACAAGGCGATATCGCATAGAGGGAAATTGCGGGTTTACCTAGAACTGCACAGGACTTATGAGTATACAAGAATGCGTACGTGTGAACCAGCAACTCTATAGAGAAAGCGTATCGAGCGAAATCTCACAGAGCGCATACCGCTGAAATCTGCTATAAACCTCTACTTAAGGTGGATAATGAAGGGACTTCCCGCATTTTGATGCCGCACGAAAGGGGAATCACGGTGGAATATGCGCTAACACGTCGTTCCGCGCTGGGTGCTGCGGGTGCTGGTGCGGTGCTTTTTACGGTTGCTTCATGCTCGAATGAACGCAGTGACTATGCCGGAGAAGTCAAACTCGAAAAATATGATAATTCTGCCGGTAGTTTTGAAGCCGCCACACGAGACACCCCTCCCAAGAACGTCCCCAAACCTATCAAACCTGAGAATGCAGATGAAAAGTCCGTTGCAGGATTTTACGCGAGCCTAGCCTATATCGCCGCCGCTATGCAGTATATGTTCGCCACCGGTGACACCGGTCCTTACGATGACAGTGCGCTCACCGAGGATGAGAAACACTATGTTCATAATTCCTCAAATGAGCAAATACTGGCACGCATGAGGGAGGGGCAAAACTGGTATGAGAACCCGCGCGTCACTATCTCCCTGAATACCGCGCAGCCCGCGATGGAAGGTGATACATACACGTGGGAAGGGAAGTTTTCTATGGAGTTCGGGAACTACCGTGTCGATCGTGGGCAGGTAAACGACCTAACGGAACGGCAAAAAAGCAATACCGAAGACATGGTTTTCAAAGGAACGTATACCAACGGGCGCTGGAGCATTGAAACTCGGTCAAAGACCGTGGCTTCACAGAGCTCTACAGCTACACCATAGCGTTGTACCGTGCTTGGATGGGATACGCTCGGCGCTGGCTCTTGGGTGTGTGCAGGGACGATGAGAAAAATATAACAGCTTATGATGACGTCATATAACACATGTTCGCACGGGTTAACGGCACAATAGTAAGGTACCCAGCCACATCACAGGGGTTTTAATCGTTGACGATTAAGACGCCGAAAGGAATGAAATATGTCAGAAAGATCCTATGATTTTTCGCGCCGAACCGCTCTTGCGGCAGCCGGTGCGGTGGGCTCGGCGATGGTGCTGAGCGCCTGCGCCCCGAAAGTGAGAGGAATCGCATCCGAGCAGCAGAGTGCGGGGGCAACCGCATCCAGCTCTAGTTCCAGCTCTCCATCTAGTTCCAGTTCAAGTTCTTCATCTAGTTCCAGCAATTATGCAGGCGAGGTTCGCTTCACGAGTTTCGATACCTCTGCGGGCGCCTATGAGCCTGCCACGAAAGATCACCCGTCAAAGAATGTGCCTAAACCGACGAAACCCTCAGATATAAACGACAAGTCGGCGGCAGGGTTCTATGCGGCGATTGGCTATACGACGGCAGCCATGCAGTACGCCATGGAAACACTGGACTTTAGCCTTGTAGCGGATGCGTTTCCACCAGAATACAAAGATGTCCTGGAATCTAAATTTAACCAGCTGAAACAACAAACCACGAGCAGTAAATCATGGTTTGGCGGCCCCAAATTTAAGGCGATTCTCAAGAGTCCGGAACCGACGATGAACGGTACGAGTGCCACCTGGGAGGGAACAATATCGTTTTCGCTGGGTACCTTTTACGGGCCGAGTGGAGTAAGCCGAGAGTCTGAGACAGAGACATCAGATACCCTCTACCGCGGAACCTACACGGAAGGGCGCTGGTGGGTTATCTACGGCAGCTCCTCGGGTTCGTCAGGATCTGGATCGTCTCAAGAATTTTCACTCTAGAAACACCACACAGATATTCGGGCTAAGAAGTCCACACCACGAAAGGAAAAAGAATGTCCGCTCTACATGTCTCACGTCGCACCGCGTTTAGTCTGGCGGGTGCAGCCTCTGCCACCGTGGCGCTTGCTGCGTGCTCTAATGGCGATGGAAAGGATTACAGCGGAGAAGTGAAGTTTGACAGCTTCGAACGCTCCGGGAATTATGAACCGGCAACCAAAGACAAACCTGCCCAAAATGTGCCTAAGCCAGTTAAACCTTCTCAGATGAATGAAAAATCTGCGGCAGGGTTCTATGCGGCGATCGGCTATCTTGCGGCTGCAATGCAGTACCTGTTGGAGGACCTAGAGCCCGAACCAATAATTGAAGTTCTGGGGGATTCACAAGGAAATTATGACCAGTTTAAACAGCTGAAATCCTCCAACCTATGGATCGTTAATCCTAAAGTCGTGATTTCCTTGAAGACTCCTCAGCCTAAAGTCGATGGTGATACGTACACATGGGATGCAAAAGGCACCCTTAAATATGATGGGATCGGGAGCAATGTTGATGCTGCACAGCAGGCGGGTGAAGATCAAACAAGCGATATAACTATCAAGGGAACCTATAAGGACGGTCAGTGGCGTATGACAGACCCAGAGGCCACTTCAACATCCGGAAGCTCATCGAGCTCCGGGTCACTTTTCGGTTTCTAAATTTATTTAAGACCTGCTAGTTGCATCTGCATATGCGCCCAGGTTTCAGCATGAGCCTGGGCGCTGAAAGGAAACACATATCATGAACACACATGCATATCGTCTCTCACGTCGCACCGCGTTTGGTCTGGCGGGTGCTGCCTCTGCGACCGTGGCGCTTGCTGCGTGCTCTGGAGGCGTCAACGGTGTCAGCTCCCAAAGCGAGCGCACCGACTTTAGCGGCGAGATCAAGTTCGATAACTTTGACACTTCTGCGGGAGAATACAAGCCCGCGACCAAGGATCACCCCGCCGAAAATGTGCCGAAGCCGAAGAAGCCGGATAACGCTAACGATAAGTCGGCGGCAGGTTTTTACTCGTCTATTGGCTACCTTTTTGCATCCATGCAGTACTTCTTCGAGTCTTTTGACCCCGAACCCATGATTGAGATTGTTGCAGACAACACCGGGCAGAAGATGCCTGCATCACAATTTGAGCAGCTCAAGCAGATGGGCGCCGGGGGAGTCGTGTGGATTTATGACATAAAAATTACCGGTAGCCTCAAGACCCCGCAGCCGAAGATGGACGGCGACACCTACACCTGGGATGGAAGCGCTACCATAAAAATCGGCGGTATGGGCGGCCGCGGGGGAATGGGCCGGGAACTGAACCAGGAACAGAGCCAAGACGCTACGTTCAAGGGAATTTATAAGGACGGCAAATGGATGATTTCGAACTCAAATCAGAATTCGACCGCCTCCGGTAGCGCTAGCCCGTCAAGCTCCAGCAGCTCCGGTTCGCTGTTTGGCATCTAGCGAAATTTTACGGCGAGAGTATTCATTTCTCGTTATCGTGATGGATAGCGGGTATATGCATATGCTGTTGCTGTACCTCCGATGATCGATACCACCCGAGTGTCAGGGCTTGGGTTCCGAAAGGACTAGCATGTCTTCATTGAATATCTCTCGCCGTTCCGCGCTTGGGTTCCTTGGCGCCGGTTCTGCGGCGGTGGTTCTTGCTGCCTGTTCAGGGGCAAATAATGCCGGCGGGTCAGGTTCCTCCGCATCCGGTGGCCAAGACCAAAAGGACTACAGCGGTGAGGTGAAATTCGACAACTACGACACCTCTGCAGGCAAGTACGAGCCCGGCACCAAGGAACAGCCCCCGAAGAACTTCCCCAAGCCCCTCAAACCAGAGCAGATGGGTGAGAAATCCGTCGCTGGTTTCTATGCGGCTATCGGGTACATGGTTGCGGCATGGCAGTATTTTAATAACGCCAATGATCCTGCCCCATTTATGGAAGTTGCTCTTGATCCTCAGGGGAATAAGCTCCCTGCCGATCAGGTTCAGCAAGCTGTTGAAGAACGGAAAAAGCAAAAAACCTGGGCTGAGGACCATAAGCTGACTGCTATTCTGGATTCCCCGCAACCCAAAACCGATGGTGACACCTATACCTGGAACGGAAAGATGAAGGCTACCAACGGCTCCTTTGTTGTGATAGGGGGTCAGGCTATAGATGTCCCTAAAGAGAAGATGACAGAAGAAGCGCCTGCGGTCTTCAAAGGAATTTATAAAGACGGTACCTGGTGGTTGTCCTATCCTCAACAAAACAGTGGAGGTTCTTCAGACGCTCAGGGTGGCTCCCAGAATCAGCAGCAGGGACAGAACCAGCAGCAAACCCCACAGCAGCAGGCTCCGCAGGAAGGCGCATCCGGCAGCGGCGGGGCACAGTAGCAATACCGCACAAGCTCGTCTAGGAGAACCGAGTGTAGGTTCCTACTTAAAGAAAACCCGCAGGAAACATGGTGTTCTTGCGGGTTTTCCGCGCTCTTAGCTGAATCTTTGCTCAGGGAACACTTAAACCTCGCATGAATTTCTACATCATGTACACAATGGGAATATACCCAACCACAGTTTGCGCCTTGATGCACGGGTAAAAGGCGCTGAAAGGACACCATTTCGATGCCCTCCCACACCTCCCGTCGTTTTCCCCGCCGTTCCGCACTCGCGCTGTTGGGCATAGGCTCAGCGGGATTTATCGCCTCCTGCCTATCAAGAAACCAAGGATCTGCCACAAACTCTGACGAAACCCGCACCGACTTTGCGGGTGAGGTTAAATTCGATACATATGATGAGTCTGCGGGAGCCTTTAAACCTGCAACTCGTGATCATCCGGCTCAGAACGTACCTGTGCCCATTAGACCCGAGCATATGAACGATAAATCTGTGCAGGGGCTTTACAATACGATCGCCTATATTTCCGCCGCCCTCCAATATATGAACACCACCGGCAACACCCGACTTTATGATGAGAGTGCTGCCGCAGAACCGGGGCATAGCGTCATACGTGGCGAAAAAGACGAAAAAGCGTTCTCTTTAATGCGTGAAGGGCGCGTCTGGTTCGATAACCCCGCGGTCACAGTAACCCTCAAAACCTCCGAACCGACTATCAAGGGCGATACCTACACCTGGGAAGGAAAGACCACCCTCGATTACGGAACCTTTCAGGTGGGCGAGAAAGAGACCGTGGACCTTTCTCTCGCGAAACGGTACGAAGTTGCCCAGACCACCTTCACCGCGGTGCATCGTGACGACCGCTGGTGGTGTAAGGTGAGCGTTCCTGAAAAGATCGTGGGAGCACCCGAAAGAACTGATCTTTTCTCACATTTTAGGATGCGTGTAGAAGACCTAACCCCCACGCCTGTACCTACACCGGAGGCAAAGAAATAAAGGCGCTGAGGGTTTTCACGATTACGAATGTGCGTACCAGCAAATAATCAGCTGGGCGGTCTCAACCTGGGAATATGCAGAAATACCTGCGGCAATCCCAAGCATAAATCATGGCGCATGGCAGGATAGTTAGAGGTAACCCAACCACAAGGAGCGTTCATGCTCTCTGCCCTAAACACGGATAGGATACCTTATTGTTATCCGGGCATAAGCAAGGCGCCGAAAGGAATACTATGAACATCCCAGCACATTATCTGACCCGCCGTTCCGCTCTTGGTGTGATCGGCGCCGGTTCTGCGGCGGCTGCTCTTGCCGCGTGCTCGACCAGTAATTCTAATGGCGGCGGCGGTTCTGATTCGTCGAAGCGTGACGATTACAGCGGCGAGGTGAAGTATGACAAGTTTGATACTTCGGCCGGGAATTATGAGCCCGCAACCCGTGAGCATCCGGCGAAGAATGTTCCGAAACCGATTAAGCCGGATAACCTGAATGATAAATCGGTGGAGGGCTTCTACGCCAACATTGGGTTCATTATGGCTGCAATCCAGTACTTGGGGGGAACATGGAACGTCGATCCGTTATTAGAAACCAACTTCGATTATAAGGACTCTCTCGCGCAGACTATAAAAACATATATAAAAGAGGATTACACTGAGAAAAACTGGACCGATGTCAAGTTCAAAATCTCTTTGGATACCCCTCAACCGACGATCGAGGGCGATAAATACAACTGGAATGGCAAAATAATTGTAGACCGCGGAAATTTTTATGTATATAGTCGCCAGGCGCATGATGTTCCCCAAGATCAGCGTATCAGTGAAGAGGCGGCGATATTTATTGGTACCTATCAGGATGGTAAGTGGAAAATCAGCATTGAGACAAGTAAATCCGCGTCCCCTGGCGCTGGCAGCGGGTCGTCCACTGGTTCCGGTCTGGGCGGATTCGGACTCTAACATCATAAATCAGAAGGTCTGAGCAGAAAGGAAATATTATGTCTGATCAGTACGTTATTTCTCGCCGTTCCGCTCTTGGTGTGATCGGCGCCGGTTCCACGGCGGCTGTTCTTGCCGCGTGCTCAACCAGTAATTCTAATGGCGGCGGCGGTTCTGATTCGTCGAAACGTGATGATTACAGTGGCGAGGTCAAGTTCGAGAAGTTTGATACTTCGGCCGGGAACTATGAGCCCGCAACCCGTGAGCATCCAGCAAAGAATGTTCCGAAACCCATTAAGCCGGATAACCTGAATGAGAAATCGGTGGAGGGATTCTACCAGAATATTGCCTTTCTTATTGCTGGTATGCAGTATATCTCTATGACGGCAGACGGCAGTGCTCTTAAGGAGAGCAATATTAAAAACAAAGAACAAATCTCAACGCTTGAAGAACAGATGAAATCTTCTGGGTCACCAGATAAGTCTTGGTCCGAGGACTTCACCGTTAAAGCTTCTCTTGATACTCCGCAGCCCAAGATTGAAGGCGACAACTACACCTGGGAGGGAAAGTTATCGATAAACCTGGGCAGCTTTGTGGTTCGAGATGGTCAGGTGACGGATCTCCCCGAGAAATCGCGGCATCAGGAATGGTTGCAAACCTTTAAAGGCACCTATAAAGATGGTAAATGGGAGATTGAAACTAAGGAAGATAACTCAGCATCCCCTAGCGCCAGCGGTGGTGCATCCACCGGTTCCGGCAGCGGTGGAGGACTCGGGTTCTAAACCTCTTTCAAGCTGAACCGCATCGGACGTAAATATGGGTTAAGCCCGCAGAAACACGTGCGTTTCTGCGGGCTTAATCTATGTCTGCGGGGCTTGTTGCTGTGGCAGGAATGTCATAATTACCTGTACTGCGGCTCTACTCCGGGATAATAGAGGATGCGCCCGTCACCGTAACATCACTCCCCGAACGAAAATACCGGTAACGACGCCGTATTTTCCGTTTCCATGAGAAAGGTACCCGCCCATGACTTCCTCGTCCATATCCCGCAGAGCCGCCCTCGGCGTGCTAGGTGCCGGTTCCGCGCTCGCCTTCGTCGGATGCGCCGCCCGCGTGCAGCCGCTCTCGGCGGACGCATCCACGAGTTACCGTGCCGACTATTCGGGTGAGATCACGTTCAACAGCTACGACACCTCCGCAGGAGAATACGTGCGCGCAACCCGTACCCAACGTGCGAAGAACGTGCCGAAACCGGTGAAAACCGCCATGATGACCGAGAAAAGTTCCGCCGGGCTCTACTCCCTATTTGGATTTCTTGGGGCAGCCTTCACCTACGGAATTATGACCAACGATTTCTCCCCCTTCAAAGAAATTACCTTTGTGGGAGGAATAAACGGAGCCGAAGCCTTTGAGGAAAGCAGCGTAAAGGAGCTTGAAAATATGTGGTTTGAAGACCCTAAAATGACGTTTACGCTCAAAGACCCGACTCCCACCCAGAACGGCGACGTCTACACATGGGCGGCAACGACCACATTCTCAACAGGTAATTTTGTAGTGTATGAGGGCACTGCGGTAGATATTCCTAGCGAGGCAAAGAAAGACGTTCACGACGGAGAGTTTAAGGCACGATATAACAACGGACGCTGGCTGCTGATCGATATTCCCACCAATACCGACTTGTCTTCTAGCTTTGGCTCAGCGGGCAATCTGAGTGCCTAATTCCAGGGGATAGTACTGGCCGGGAGTATCCGGGATAATAGTGTTAGAACAATAGTCGCCATCGATGAAAGGTCTTTCTCATGACACAGTCGTTTGTATCCCGCAGAACCGCCCTCGGCGTGCTGGGCGCAGGTTCCGCGCTCGCTTTTGTCGGATGCGCATCTAACGTCGGCAGCGTGAAACCGCTCCCGACGGATGCTACGGCAAGCTACCGCAGCGATTTCAGTGGCGAAGCGAAGATTGACGAATACGATACCTCGGCGGGGGAGTATCGTAAGGCGACCCGCACCGAACGCGCGAAAAACGTGCCCAAACCCATCAAGCCTAAGAACGCCGACGAAAACTCAGCGGCAGGGCTGTATTCCAGTATCGCGTTCTACACTGCGGCGACCCAGTACATGATGGAGAGCGGTGACGATAGCCTGATCGAGCAGACCGCGCTGAACGAAACCGATAAAAGCTCCGTTAAGTCGTCCTCGTACCAGTTTTCAACGATCTGGTTTGAAGAACCTAAGGTGACGGCCAACCTCACCACGCCGAAGCCCAAGGAATCCGGCGGAGAATACACTTGGCCTTCCCGATTCACCATAGGATTGGGCAGCTTTATCGCCACCTCAGGAAGGGATGCTGATGTCCCCTCAAGCTCCCGCAGCACCACGCTCGATGTGGATATAACAGGGAAGTATGAAAACGGGCACTGGGTTATTGGCGGGTTTGCCGCAGCCTTTCGCAGCCAGGTAGGTTCAGGCTCTAGCAGCAGTAGTGGATCGAGCATCTAGCCTTCTGCTCTGAGGTTTTGCGGAACGTGGCGAGGTGCAGTAAAGTGTACTATCTTATCCCGGCGACGGCGCTTTCACGCATAGGCACCGTCGCCTACACCATTGTGGTGACCTGGTATATCAGCCAGCACGCCGGTCAGCAGATGGTTGGGGTGATGAATGCGTTGAGCGGTGCGGGCATATTCCTCGCCAGCATTCTTGGATTTGTTGTCATTGACAGGTTCAAGAAAAAGTCTCTGCTGATTTTCTACGATATTTTTAATAGCCTCTGCTGCCTGTGCGCTCTTATTCTTTTATTGTCAGCACGCGGAGAATTTATCGTTTATATACTGATTATTCTTTCGGCTCTCATGTCTTTAGCCGCGACTGCGTACAGCCCCACAAGCCGCGCTATTATTCCTGAAATTCTTGGACATCGAGAATTTGAAAAATACAATAGCACCTATTCGATGGTGGGGGAGCTATCCCGGGCTGTGAGCCCCCTCGTGGGAACCATGATTCTCATGCAGAATTTTGCGAATGCCCTAGAGCTTTCAATCATTGTCAATCTGGTGTCATTTATTCTGTCTTTAGTGCTCACTTTTATGCTGCCCGCTGGGTCTGTCGCTACCCGACGCTCGGAGGGCTCCGAAGTATTCCAAAAAACGCATATACTTCACGATTTAAGGATTGGACTAGTATATATAGCCTCTAGCGCATATTTTAGACGCGAACTTGTCTTCGCCGCCCTCCTCAATATGTGGGGTGCCTCAACCCTTTTCCTGCTTCTAGGACGAATTGCTTACTTGGGGTTAGGGCAAGAAGTTTACGGTCTTGGTATGTTTATGGGAACTATGGGAGCCGTGGCTGCATCTTTTATTCTCAACCGCATACCTGCGTTGAGGCGATGGGCGCATGCGCACATATTACTGCTGGTTATCAGTGGCGCGTATGTATTGGCACTTATACCCGGAATTATCAGCGTTATTACTGCACAAAGTATAGTGAGTGGAATTATTGTTATCTACACTATTGGTCTTTTCTCGGATTTGCAGAAGAAGAGCGATGCTGGGCATATTGGAAAAGTAATGTCTGTCTTTAGTTTAGCGGCAGCGCTTTTTGCATCGTTGGGAAATTTACTCTTCTCATATTTAAGTGCGTGGGCAGATACCGGAACATATACGTTCGTATGTGCCGCATCCTTAGCCCTCACAGCTGCGGTGCTTTGGGTGATGCGGCGCTTCTTAACTCCCGCGAGCAGATAGCAAATCGCTATCTGCTCGCGCTATTGG